>WNFC01007614.1_pt1 | contig 20892 bp, 16 predicted proteins | sample 5400541 | NCBI WGS metagenome assembly WNFC01 (sample SAMN13153342, study PRJNA577476) | soil metagenome | isolation source: 120 cm saprolite under Douglas fir tree site 2 hole 2 replicate 1 | place: USA:California | collected 2015-04-18
TCTACAAGACGGCCGATTACGGAAAGACGTGGAAGCTGATCACGAACGGCATTCCGCACTCGATGCTGAGTTACGCGCATTGCGTGCGCGAAGATCCCGTGCGTCAGGGTTTGCTTTACGCCGGCACTGAAAACGGAATCTACGTTTCGTACGACGATGGCGCGAACTGGCAACCGCTGCAAAACAATCTGCCGCATGCGCCGGTGTACTGGATCACCGTGCAGGAGCACTTCAACGATCTCGTAATCTCGACCTATGGTCGTGGTTTCTGGATCATGGATGACATCGCGCCGATTCAGCAGATGACCGCTGAGGTGATGAATTCAAATGCCCACTTGTTCCCGATCCACGCGACTTATCGCTTCCGCGGCATCACGTTGCCGTATGCCTCTTCCGACGATCCGACGGCCGGGCAGAATCCGCCTTACGGCGCATCGATCAATTACTATCTGAAGTCCGCGCCGAGCCGCGATGTGTCAGTCAAGGTCGTCGATGCGAAAGGCAACACCGTGCAGACGATTCGCGGTACACGCAACGCGGGTCTGAATCGCGTTTGGTGGAACCTGCGCACTGAAAACTCGAAAGAAGTTCGCCTACGCACCGCGCCGTTGTATGCGCCTGACGTGAAGCTTAACGCGGAAGGGTGGCGGCCACTGCCTGAAGGCGGACGCATGACGGTGCTCGTGCCGCCAGGGAGCTACACGGTGAAATTGACCGTGGATGGTCAGGACGCAGGCAGTCAGTCGCTTACGATTTTGAAGGATCCAAACGATGGCGCCACTGAGGCTGACACTCAGAAACAGACTGCGATGCTGTTTGAAGTGCGCAAGGATCTGGAATCGGCAGGCGACATCGTGAACCAAATCGAAACCATCCGCGCACAACTGAACAAGCTTCGCGCAGACCAGAGTGGCAGTGCTGACGTCAAGACCGCCGCCGACGATTTCGAGAAGAAATTAACCGACATCGAGGACGGCCTGATTCAGCGTAAGTACAGCGGCCAGGGTCAGGACACAACACGCTTTCCGGCGAAGCTGATCGGTAAGATGACTTACCTGGGAGGGGGTATCGCTACCGGCGACTACCCACCGAACAAACAACAGCAGGAAGTGCATGCGATGTTCAAAGCCCAGTTGGCTGACTTGCACAAACGGCTTGATGGCGTGATGGCGACCGATCTCAGCAACTTCAATCGGATGCTGAAGGAGAAGAATATCTCGACGGTAATCAGCGGTGGGCAATAGTCGACGCCGCGCCGAGAATGTTTGCCTCCCACCACACTCAATTAAGCGCTACGTGTAACCACGACGCGCTTAGCTGCGTATCAAACTCGCAAGGAGTCATGACTTATGTTGAGGTGTGCCGAAGTGAATCTTAAATCAAACGGTTTTTTGTTCTCGCTATTCTTGATCGTGCTTCTGGTCGCGACGCCGATTGTCGTCTCAGCGCAAGATCAGAAACCAACCGAGAATCAGGCAAAACCGAAAGCCGGTCAGGAGGCGTCCGGGAAGCCGCAAGCGTCTCCAGAAGCTGCGAAACCTGCTGAACCGAAGAAACCCGAGGGGCAGGGAAGCGACGAGCAGCGGCCGGAAGGCGAAGCCGGAGCCGGGCCACGCGACCCAATGTCCACGCCGACTTTCAATGGATGGCGGTTGCGATCGATTGGTCCGGCGTTTACCTCGGGACGGATCAGCGGGATCGCCGTCGATCCGAACAACGCTGCTCATTATTTTGTTTCGGCCGCATCGGGCGGAGTTTGGAAAACCGTCAACGCCGGCATCACCTGGACGCCGGTCTTCGATCGCGAGGGCTCCTATTCCATCGGCTGCATCGTGCTCGACCCGAAGAACCCTCTGACGGTGTGGGTGGGCACGGGCGAGAACAACAGCCAGCGCAGCGTCTCGTACGGCAACGGCGTCTATCGTTCGGACGATGGCGGCAAGAGCTGGAAGAACGTGGGCCTCAAAACTTCTGAACACATCGGCCGCATCGCAATCGATCCAAAAGACTCGAACATCGTTTACGTTGCGGCGCAGGGGCCTTTGTGGGGGCCGGGTGGAGAGCGCGGTCTTTACAAGACCATCGATGGCGGCAAGACCTGGAAACAGATTCTGAAGATTAGCGAGAACACCGGCGTGACCGATGTGGCGATCGACCCGCGGGACCCGGACACGATTTACGCGGCGTCGTACCAACGTCGTCGTCACATGTGGACGCTCGTCGACGGCGGGCCGGAGAGCGCGCTCTATAAATCGACCGATGCCGGTGCGACCTGGAACAAGGTGCGCACCGGATTGCCGACGACGGAGATGGGTCGGATTGGGATCGCGATTTCGCCAGTCGATCCAAATGTGGTTTACACGACCATTGAAGCGGCTGATCGCAAGGGCGGAATTTTTCGTTCGAACGATCGCGGCGGCAGTTGGGAAAAACGTAACGACTTTGACGCCGGCGCGATGTACTACGCGCGCATTGTTGCCGATCCAAAGGACGTCGACCGCATTTATGTGATGAACGTCTTTCTGATGGTCTCGGACGATGGCGGGCGCACCATCCGGCGCCTCGGCGAGAAATCCAAGCATGTCGATAACCACGAAATCTGGATCGATCAGAACAATAACGATCACTATCTCGTTGGCTGTGACGGCGGTGTGTACGAAAGCTTTGATCGCGGCGCCAACTGGGACTTCAAAGCCAATCTCCCGGTAACGCAGTTCTATGATGTGACGACCGACAACGCGACGCCGTTCTATAACGTGTTCGGTGGCGCGCAGGACAATTTCGCGTTTGGCGGTCCGTCGCGCACGCGCAATGCCTCTGGTATCGTCAACAGCGATTGGTTCGTGACGCAGGGCGGCGATGGTTTCCGCAGCCAGGTCGATCCGGAGGATCCGAACACGATTTATGCCGAGCTGCAAAACGGCAACCTGGTGCGCGATGACAAACGCACCGGCGAGCGCCTGGGTATTACGCCGCAAGTCGGCCGCGGTGAAGAACCTCTGCGTTGGAATTGGGACTCGCCTTTCATCATCAGTCCGCATTCGCACACGCGCCTTTACTTTGCCGCCGACAAACTTTTCCGCAGCGACGATCGCGGCGACAGTTGGCAATTGATCAGCGGCCAGCTTTCGCGCGGTCTGGATCGCGACAAGCTGCCGGTCATGGGAAAGATCCAGAGCATCGACGCCGTAGCGAAGAATGCCTCGACGGCTTTCTTTGGCAACGCTTCCGCGCTCGCCGAATCGCCAAAGAAAGAAGGGCTGATCTATGTCGGCACCGATGACGGTCTGATTCAGATCACCGAAGACGGCGGCAAGAGCTGGCGCAAAGTTGAAAAGCTCCCGGACGTCCCTGAACTCGCCGATGTCAGCCGCATCGTCGCGTCGAGCATGGATGCGAACACCGCCTATGTGGCTTTCGAGAACCGGCAGAACGCAGACTTCAAGCCTTATCTCTTTAAGACCACGGACGCCGGCCGAACCTGGACGTCGATCAAGGGCAATCTGCCCGCGAATCATCCCGTCTGGGCAATCGCCGAAGATCAGGTCAATCCGAATCTGCTTTTCGCCGGCACTGAGTTTGGTCTCTTCTTCACGATTGACGGCGGGCAGAAATGGATTCAACTCAGAGGCGGACTGCCGACGATTCAGGTGCGCGATCTGACGATTCAAAGACGCGAGAATGATCTCGTCGTCGGAACTTTCGGGCGCGGGATTTACATCCTGGATAACTACACCGCGCTGCGCTCGATCAAACCCGAGACGCTCAAGCAGGAGGCCGTGCTGTTTCCGGTCAAGGACGCGTTGATGTACATCCAGGCGCAACCCATCGGCGGCCGCGGCAAGAGTTTTCAGGGCGAGTCTTACTACACAGCTGAAAACCCGCCGTTCGGCGCGACGTTCACTTACTATTTGAAGGACGCGCTGAAGACAAAGAAGGAAAAGCGACAGGAAGCCGAGAAGAAGGCGCCGATCACAGCGATGCCGAGCCGCTCTGAACTTTCGGCTGAAGAAGAAGAAGAGGCGCCGGCGATTATCTTCACCGTATCCGACTCAAACGGGCACGTCGTGCGTCGTCTGACCGGGCCGATTACCGCCGGCATGCAGCGCGTCTCCTGGGACTTGCGTTATCCCCCTGCGTCTTTGCCGCCACCGCCAAATCCGGAAACCGAAGATCCATTCAACGAAGGACCGGCGGGGCCTTTGGTCATGCCCGGCACATACAAAGTCTCGGTCGCCAGGAGAGTTGGTGGCGTGATCACGCCGCTCGGGCAACCGCAGGAGTTCCAGGTCAAGGTCGACGGCCAGGAAAACATGTCCGCGGGCGATCGCGCGGCGCTGGTCGAGTTTCAGCAGAAAGTCGCGCGCTTGCAACGTGCGGTCAGCGGCGCAACCGAAGCTGCGAACGCACTCAAGCCGCGTCTCGCCGCAATCAGACGCGCGCTTTTGGAGACGCCATCGGCGGGAGAGTCCCTGCTGGCGGACGCTTCGGCATTAGACAAGCGCACGAATGAAGTTCTGCGAGCTCTGCGCGGCGATACGCCGCTTCGTCAACGCAACATGAATCTGCCGCCTTCGATCGGAGAGCGGGTCGGTGAGATTGTCGGCTCGCAACGAATGTCGACCGCGCGGCCGACGCAGACGCACGTGAATCAATACGCGGCGGCCTCGGCGGACTTCGAAACAGCGCTCCAGCAGCTGCGGCAACTGATCGAAGTTGATTTGAATAAGTTGGAGAAGCAGATGGAAGCCGCCGGAGCCCCCTGGACGCCGGGGCGCATTCCGGAATGGAAGCCTGAGCCGTGAAAAGGCAGAGAGCAGTAAGCAGAAAGCACTAGGCAGAAGGCAGAAAACAGAGAAGCGATCGAGCCGCGTTCACGCGGCTTGCCCGCAGGGGCGGGGTCCCCGCGCGGGCAGCCCGCGTGGGGTGCCGGTTACTAGACCAGCCGTTTTTACGGCTGGGGCACGACAGCAAAGAACAATCTGAGCCCGCTTCAGCGGGCTTCTCTCGAAGGTCATCAGAAATAAGCACGCTGAAGCGCGCTAACTTAAAACCGTGGCGGACGTAACCAGCGCTAAAGGCGCTGATCTAGAAACCCTACGGGGAAGCCCGATGAATCGGGCTCATCAGGATCTTTTACCTCGGCTCGATTGCCGCTTTCAGCACGCGACTCCCCGGACCCATCCACGCCAGAACTCTGTTATTGAACAGCGCGAACAGTTGTGCCCCTTGCTTACTGCGCTTATCCTCTGGGCAGGCGATTCAGTAGCGGACAGATTGTTTTGAGGCGAGCCAAATGAAGTGGGCAACGAAACGGCGTGCTCGAACTCTGCTCGTCTCAGTCGCAATCGTGGCGGCGGTCGTTGCCCTGGTCGCGCTGCTCAGCGCCATTTCCAAGAAGCGCCGATCGACCATAATTACACTTCAAAAGGAGGCGTCACCGATCGCGCCTCGGCCATCCCAGGCGCAAAATAACTCCGCCGAGATTCAGCCGACTCCTCCGGTGATCGGTTCTCCGGCCAACAACATTAATTCGGCTGGTCCCACGGCGCCGTCAGGGTCGCCCGCGAAATTGGTCATCCCTGTTGTCGGAGTGCGGCCTGAGCAGTTGCGAGATACCTTCTCTGAAGCGCGCTCTGAAGGGCGCGTTCACGATGCGATTGATATCACAGCGCCGCGTGGTACTCCCGTAATTGCCGCGGCGGATGGGCCCATCGTGAAACTCTTTCAGAGCGAACGCGGTGGCACAACCATTTATCAACTGAGCACGGATGGTAAGTTTGTCTATTACTACGCACACCTCGATCGATATGCGGACGGTCTGTCCGAAGGCCATTTCGCGAAACAAGCCGAAACGATCGCGTACGTTGGCGATAGTGGAAATGCCGGCGCGGGAAACTATCATCTGCACTTCTCAGTCGCGGAGATCTCTGACCCGAAAAATTTCTGGCACGGCATCAATATCAATCCCTATCCATTGCTGCGAAAGTAAGCTTATCTGTCCCGACGGCGCAGGGCGAATCTGAACGAAAGTTCTCAACGCACCGTTCGCTTATAGGTCAACGCGATTAAGTACCTGGGCGCATGCATCGCGTTCTGGTTTGGCGCCTCGGGATTTTCTTACCGCCTCTGCCTGAAATTGGTTTCCGGGCGTTGATGTTTCCCGCAAAGCCGCGGAAAATATTTCAAGACGCAGAGATAATCTGGCCCCGCGGCACACACCTTGCCAAATAGAACAGCTAAGAAACAAAGAGGAGGGTGCAAGAAATGAAACGGTACTTAGGATCGGCGCTTTTCATTGCGGTTTGCATACTCGCGGTGGGGTGCGTTGTGGAACCAACGAACCGGGCCAACAGCAATGCCAGTGTCGCGGCGTTGGCCACGCCGACGGCAACTATCTCGCCCACGCCGGTCAGCGAGAAAGCTTGGAAGACTCAGGCGCTGACTCTGCCGGTGCTCGACGCGTTTTTAGCAAGCGAGCCTTTTTCGGGCTTGCTCAAGAGCCGTTTGCAAATTACTGACGAGCAAATCGCGAAGCTGAAGGAGGCAGCTCACGCAGACACAGTCAAACTCAGCGAAGCGAATGCCGGCACGTCACCCGGAGAGACGGCCAGTGCGCGTACCACCGCGAGAGAAACGATTACAAAGATCATCGGTGCGGAAAAGGCCGAACAACTCGAAGCCTTGGTAGCGGAGCAGTGGAGTAGTGACAACGAAAGCGCGATGGAGAAGGCTGCCCCTCAATCAGGTACGAATGACACGAGACGTCCGAATAACGTGCCGACGGACTCGCGGGTGGTAGTGAATTCGCCGGCCTACCGGATGGATGTCTTTGAACATGGACGGCTGATCAAGTCCTACAAGATCGGAATCGGATATCCTCAGTTTCCTCTCCCGACCGGCCTGCGCAAGGCGCGAGCAATTATCTTCAATCCAACCTGGACGCCACCTGACGAACCCTGGGTCGCAAAGATGAAAGACGTGAGCGTCGGCGAAAAAGTCGAAGCGGGCAGCAGGTTGAACCCGCTCGGCCCTGTCAAAATCCCGATCGGCGGACCGTCGCTGATTCACGGTGGCAAAGCGCTGGCGAAAATCGGCACTTTTGCCTCACACGGTTGTGTGGGACTAACGACACCGCAGGTACACGACTTTGCGAAGCTGCTGGCGCAACTGGGCGGTGCGCGATTGACCGACGCGGATATTGTCGCCTACGAACGCAACAAAACCGAGACGAAGGAAGTGAAACTGACTAAGGCGGTTCCGGTCGAACTGCGGTATGAAACGATTGTGGTTGAGGATGGCAAGCTGCACATCTATCGTGACGTTTACGATCAGGACGCTAACACGGAGGAAAACCTGAGGGCCGTGCTCGACGCGAACGGAATTCAGTTTGATGAATTGACAGACGACGTTCGCGCAGAGATTTTGAATGCTTTGGCGCAAATGTCCGATTCCAACCTTGCCCAGCCGGCACCATCGCCGAAGCGAACGCCAATCGTCACCAAAGGTCCAAATGCTTCACCGACCTTAACCGAAAAGAAGTCGCCCGCGACAAAAACAATGGCCCGGGCGGCGAAGAATCAGAAAGAGATCGTGATCGAAATCGCAGCCTTGACCGGAGGATCGCTCGGGTGCCCGAGCGATCTGTAGAGTCCCACCCGTGGCGACAACGGGAGTGCTCCGAGTGACGTTTAGAACAGGGCTGTTACCAGCCGCGTTCACGCGGCTTGCGCGAGGGGTTTACTAGACCAGCCGTTGCACGGCTGGGTCGCGACGCCAAAGAATAATCTGAGCCCGCTTCAGCGGGCTTCTCCCGAAGGTCATCAGAAATAAGCACGCTGAAGCGCGCTAACTTCAAAATCACGCTGCATCTAACCAGCGCTAAAAGCGCTGGTTAGAAACCCTACAGGCAAGTACCCTGAATCGGCCTCCGGAAGCCGCGTTCACGCGGCTTGCGCGAGGGGTTTACTAGACCAGCCGTTTGCACGGCTGGGTCGCGACGCCAAAGAATAATCTGAGCCCGCTTCAGCGGGCTTCTCCCGAAAGTCATCAGATCCAAGCGCGCTGAAGCGCGCTAACTTCAAAATCACGCTGCATCTAACCAGCGCTAAGAAGCGCTGGACTAATAACCCTACGGCAAGCCCGATGAATCGGGTTCCGGCAAATTCCCGGTAATGAATTTTCGTGTGATTTAGTGGATCACCCGTTGTGGACAAAGATACGATCCACGAAATCACACGAAGCCGCACGAAAGCAGCTTGAGAGACATTCCACTAGTTTGGATCGATCAGCGCTTTCAGTACCCTGCCCTCGGCCACCGCGGCCAACGCCTCGTTCGCTTGCGCGAGTTTGTAGCGGGAGAGTTGCGGCGCGAATGCTGCCCACGGACCTGAGCGCGCTGAATCGGAAATGATCTGCGCACTGCGGTAGAAATGCGAAAAGTCTGAACCCCAACAGCCGCGCACATCCAAATGTTTCCTATTCAAATCCAGATGCGGATTGAAGGCCGCGTCGCTGGAAACCGGGCCGTGATCCGTGTACTGGCCGACGATGACGACGCGGCCCGCGTCGCGCGTAAAGCGCATCGCCTGAACGACGGCGTCAGGCGCGCCGGTCGCTTCGATCGTCACGTCAGCGCCGCGCCCGCTGGTTCGCTCTAAAACCCATTCCAGCCTTGCGCGTTCGTCATGCTCGTCAAAGTTGAGCACGGCATTAGCGCCTGCTTGCTTTGCGGCTTCCAAACGAAACGCCGGCGCACCGATGCAAAGCACCTTCAGCGCTCCGCGCATCAACGCGAGAATAATCGCGTTAGTGCCTACCGGACCCGAGCCCAGCACGAGCACCGTGTCTCCCATCGCAATCTCGCCTCGTTCGACTGCGTGCAGCGCGGTCGGCAAGGCGCAACCGCCGGCCATGAATGTTTCCGCATCGGCGTCGAGACGAATGCAAAGCGTGCCCGGCTTCAGATAAATCTGCTCGGCCCAGCCGCCGCACAGTCCATCATCGAGTCCGTAGGTAATCCCATAAACTTTTCGCTGTGGACAGCGCGTCGTGGCTTTCGCGACCAGGCAGTACCAGCAGGCGTTACAGCTGCGGTGCACATCGAGAAACGTCGCGCGATCACCTTCGCGAAACTCCCGGTCTTCGACATCGCGCAGGGTGCCGCGAATCTTGCTCAGACGGCCGACCGAAACGTGACCGGGCACCAGCGGATAGGGAACACCCTGCAAGCGTCCTTGCTGAAGATAAACGTCGGTGCCGCAGACCTCCGATAGCTCGACTTCAAACAGAGCCGAATCGTTTTCCAGATCGGGCGATGGAACTTCGCGCAGTTCGACCGGCGCGTTTGGTTCTGGAATGACGGCGACCAGCGGCATGATGGCAAAAGGTAAAAGGAAAAAGGCAAGGCAACAGGCGGGAGGTGGCGTCCTGATCTTTCTTTGCGCCTTCGGAATCTCTTCGCGCCTTTGCGTGAAATGCTTTCGCCTCGTCGGAGTTCACGCAAAGGCGCAAAGACCTAAAGGAAGGCGCAAAGAAGACCTATTACACGGTCACAAATTCTTCTCTTAACTTTTCGGCCTGATAGTGAGTGGTGAGTCCCTCAATGATCGCGTCGAGCGCGCCGTCCATCACGAGATTCAATTGGTGAATCGTAAGGCCAATGCGGTGATCGGTGACCCGGTTTTCTTTGAAGTTGTAAGTGCGAATCTTTTCCGAGCGATCTCCCGAGCCAACCATTGAGCGCCGCTCGCTCGCTTCGGCTTCGTGCTGCTTTCTCTCTTCCAGCTCCTGCAAACGCGCGCGCAAGACGCGCATCCCTTTTTCGCGGTTCTTGATCTGCGACCTCTCGTCCTGCATCGAGACGACTAAATTGGTGGGCAGGTGTGTGATGCGCACCGCTGAGTAAGTGGTGTTCACCGCCTGGCCGCCGGGTCCCGAGGAACAAAAGGTATCAATGCGCAGGTCCTTGGGATCGATTTTCACGTCGACTTCCTCGGCTTCGGGAAGGACCGCGACCGTGATTGCCGAGGTGTGTATGCGTCCGCTGGCTTCAGTTTGCGGCACGCGCTGCACGCGATGCACGCCGGATTCATGCTTGAGCTTTGAATAGACCTTGTCGCCTTCGATCAAGACGGTCGCTTCCTTGAGTCCGCCAATCCCGGATTCAGAAGCGTCGAGCACTTCCAGACGCCAGCGCTGCCGCTCGGCGTAACGCGAGTACATGCGCAGAATGTCGGCCGCGAACAGCGACGCTTCGTCGCCGCCGGTGCCCGCGCGGATTTCCAGAATCACGTTCTTTTCGTCGTTGGGATCGCTGGGGATCAGCAGCAGCTTCAGATCGGTTTCGGTTTGCGCCAGGCGAGCTTGCAAAGCTTCGATTTCGACCCGCGCCAATTCGCGCATCTCTTCGTCGCCGGCGTGTTCCTGCAACTCACGCGCTCCGGCCAGCTCCTCGTTTATTGATTTCAGCTGGCGATACTTTTCGACAATCTCGCCCAGGCCGCGAAGCTGCTTGGCGGCTTTTCCGTAGGCCGCGGGATTCGCGAGCAGTTCCGGCGAAGAGAGTTCGTTCGTTAACTCTTCGTAACGGGTTTCGATTTGTCCGAGTTTGTCGAGCATGATGTTCTGTTAAGAGTTCAAGATTTAGCTTGCAGCCTTAAGGCTGAACTCTGAACGCGTCTTACGATAACAGCGCTAACTCCGCTTTCGCCGGCTTCGGCTCCAGCTTCAAACTTTCCTTTAACGCTTCGATGGCGACTTCAAGTTGTGAATCATCCGGCTCTTTCGTAGTGATGTTTTGCAGCCAGACCCCGGGTCGGGTGATGGTCTTAAAGAACGCGCCGCTTTCTTTCCTGGCCGACAGCCGAATGATCTCATACGAAAGTCCCGCGACCAGGGGAATGAACGCAATGCGGACGAGGAAGTTCAGCAGCAGCGAATCAAACCTGATCACCGAAAAGAGCAGAATCGACACCAGCATCACGACCATCAGGAAACTTGTGCCACAGCGCGGATGCTGGCGCGGTTGGGGGCGCGCGTTATCAACCGTCAACGCCAATCCCTTTTCCCACGTGAACACGGTCTTGTGTTCCGCGCCGTGATATTCAAAGACGCGGCGAATGTCTTTCAGCAGAGAAAAACTAATAATCATGATCAGGAAGAACGACATCCGAATCAGACCGTCGATCAAATTGAAGCCGATAGTCGGGCGCACCGGATGCAGATAACCGCGCACCGAAGTCCACGTGCGCGAATACCAGGGCTCAGTGGCCTGCCCATCTTGCGCCCGACTCACGGGCGAGACGCCCGTGCCACTACTTACCCGGTCGCTACCGCTCCCGGTTCTGACCACGGCCGGCGGCGTCGCCCATCCGGCCGCGATGAAGAGCGCGTTGGTCAAGAGCAGCGGCGCAGCGATGAAAAGCAGCACGTTGAAAATCAAAGCGAACACGATCGAACTTGCTGCCGCCGCAGTAGCGCCTTTTTTCAATTCATCCTTTGAACGCTTCTTTGTCGGCAAGGGAAACAAACCCGGCATCGCGCCGGTCAAGCCTGCAAAGTCGCCCTCGCCTTCGATCACGGCCGGCGTCAGAGCTACTTGCACCTCGGCAGCTTTCGCACCTTCAGCTTCCGCAAACGCCTCGTTCGCAGAATAATTCAACGCCTTGATGCCGAGGCCCATCGACTGCAATAAGACCGCGCCGCCACGCAGCACGGGCAGTTTCAAGATCGGCACTTTGTCGCTCCACTTTGGCAACACTGCCGCGGTGTTAACGATCGTGCCGTCGGCTTTGCGGACCGCGATCGCGTAAGCGTTGGGCGTGCGCATCATCACGCCCTCGATCACGGCCTGTCCGCCGACTATCAGATCTCTTTCGTTTGTACTCATTGTTTCAATCTTCTTCTGATTCCCTCGAGCTCCAGGAGAGGGTAAGGGTGAGGGTGGTACTGGCCGAGCGCCTAAATCCCTCACCCCAACCCTCTCCCAAAGGGAGAGGGAGCAAAAAAATCACAGACTAAAGTCTATGCTACATACAACTATGCCGGCGATTCTTACGACTGGCCGTCTCGTCTGATAAAGCCTGAGCGGCCAGCCTCGAACAACGCCGGCATCCAAACTCTTCGAATTGCTAATGTCTCTTTCGCATCGTACCTGACTGAACCGCTTACGCTGCTGGCGGCGCTTCCGCCGGTTGCTTCTTGCCATAGCGCCGGTTGAATCGATCAACGCGTCCTGCCGTATCAACCAGCTTCTGCTTGCCGGTAAAGAACGGATGGCAAGCCGAGCAAATCTCGACGTGCAGGTCGCCTTTGCGCGTCGAACGCGTCTTGAATTTTTCACCGCACGCGCACGTCACTGTAATCTCGCTATATTCAGGATGAATTCCGGGTTTCATTTCTTCCTCGCTTTATACAGTTGTCATTAACCGTCTCAATCAAACAGTTCATGATACGGGCCGCAATAGTCTTAGGTCAAGCGCGCAGAACTCATGGAAAAATCGCCACAGGTGGCGATTGACAACGACTTAAACCGCGTGCTACAAGTCGTTTGTCCGACCCTTTTGTATCTTTTGCATTAACACGTGAGCGTGACGTGCGCGCGCCCGTGGCCCGCAAGCCAGAGCGTTTTCGTCAGGGTGTGAGTTGAGCGTTTATGGCCGAGGAAGATAAGCCCATAATACCAGACGCCGGACCGAACCAGGACAACGCGACCGACCAGGCGCGTGAAGCGAATTCCTCTTTCCCGCCATCAGCCGATTCCGAAAAAGACGCGATTGTAGAAGAGGCGAAAGCGCGCGTCGCGGCCGCCAAAGAAGCCGCGCAGAAAGCCGGCGCCACTGCGCCCGGCGCACCGAAAGCTCCAGTAAAAAAGAAAGAAGAAGGCCCTAAGCCATCCGATGCGTCCGCGCATCCGTTGGTGAAGAAACTCCGGACCGAATTCGACGGCGCGGTGATCGAAGCCAGCGAGTTTCTGGGTCAGCTTTCGATCCGAATCGATCGATCGCACATCGTGGAAGTCTGCAAAGCGCTCCGGAACGATTCCGGGACGCCCTTCAATTACCTTTCAGACTTGACCTGCGCGCACTATCCCGATCAACGTGAGGCGCCATTCGAAGTCATTTACAATCTGTATTCCATCCCGGCGAACGAACGCGTGCGTCTGAAGGTGGCGACGAACGGTGAGGGCGTCGATAGCGTCACCGGCGTCTGGCCTTCGGCTGATTGGCCGGAACGCGAAGTTTACGATTTGTTCGGCGTCGTGTTTCGCAATCATCCTGACTTGCGACGGATTCTGCTGCCGCCGGATTGGGAAGGACATCCGTTGCGCAAAGACTACCCGCTCGAGTTTGTCGAAAACCGATGGACGGAAAATCATCTGCCGGAGTTTACCGAGGTGCAGCAGGAACAGTTAGAGCAGCGCCGAGCTTATGGCCTGGAGATTCTTTCAGTGCCACAAGAGCGCGAAGTCCGCGAGATTTTCAAGGGCGGAAAAGAAGTGATGCCGAAAGACAAGTAGGCAGACGGCAGTAGGCAGAAAGCAGGAGTCAGAACCGCCTGCGGTAGCGGGCGGTTGATCGCGGCACGCTAGAGAAGAAAGCTAAATGAGTCCAAAAGAAATCGCAGCCCATTACGAAGCCAAGGTTTTCGACGCGCCCGACGCGGCAAAGGGCGCTGGCTTTGTGCTGACCGAAACCCTGGCGCCGCGAAATGTTTGGAATAAAGCGAGCGCCGCGCAATCATTGCTTTTGAAGCTGCGGGAGAAAAAGGAAAAAGGTGAAGTGACAGAGATTGGGCTCGTGATCGAGCCGTGGAGCGTAACGGGCTGTTATCTGCCGAAGGAAACTGCGGCCTAGAGTTCAGAGTTCAAGCTTCAGCTTGCTCTTCGGCGCAGCAACCTGAAGGTTGAACTCTAAACCTATTTTTTATGCATCAAGTAGAGATCGCCACCACTCAGCAGACGCTGATGGACAGCCCCGAGATGACGCTCAACATGGGGCCGCAGCATCCGTCTACGCACGGCGTGCTGCGCGTGGTTTTGAAGCTCGACGGCGAGACAGTAATCGATCTCGATTGCGACATCGGCTATCTGCATCGTGGCATGGAAAAGATTGCCGAGAACCGCATGTACGCGATGATTGCGCCTTACTGGGATCGGCTCGATTACATCGCCGCGGTTTCGAATGGATTGGTCTGGGTTGAGACAGTCGAGCAAATGATGGGCCTCGATGTGCCGCGGCGAGCCCATTACATTCGCACTATTCTGACTGAGCTGAATCGCATCGCTTCGCATCTGTTGTGGCTCGGCACGCATGCGCTGGACATCGGCGCGGTGACGGTTCTGCTGTGGGCGTTTCGCGAGCGGGAAGAAATCCTGAAAATCTTCGAGCGGCAGTTTGGGGCGCGGCTAACGTGTCACGCCTGGCGTATCGGCGGCATGCCCAACGATGCTTACGATGATTTCGAAAGCGACGTGCGGCGTTTCATTGGCAACATTTCAGCGCGGCTGGACGAGTACGAGACGGTTTTGTCCGAGAACCGGATCTGGTTGAGCCGCACGGTCGGCATCGGTGTGATCACCGGCGAAGATGCCGTCGCGATCGGTCTGTCTGGCCCGTCTTTGCGCGGGTCGGGCGTGGCCTGGGACATACGCAAGTCGCGGCCGTACGCCGCGTACGCCGACATGGATTTTGACGTACCGCTGGGCGAGAACGGCGACACCTACGATCGCTACCTGGTGCGCATGGAAGAAATGCGCCAGTCGCGCCGGATCATTCAGCAGGCAATCGACAATCTGCCCGATGGTCCCGTGAACGCGAAAGTGCCGAAACTGATCAAGCCACCCGTTGGCGATTACTATCATTCGATCGAAGGACCAAAGGGCGAGATTGGTTGTTATCTGGTTTCCGATGGCACGCAACAGCCCTGGCGCGTCCGCGTGCGGCCGCCGTGCTTTATGAACTTGCAGGCCTTGAAGAAACTTTGCCTCGGCCATTTGGTGGCGGACGTGGTGGCGATCATCGGGACGCTGGATATTGTTTTAGGTGAGATTGATCGGTAGGGCGTAATGCGCAATGAAGAAATCGAACGCGTGATGAATTATCTCGCTCGACGAAGCGGTGATTATTCCAAGATCGATTTCGAGAAGCAATTAGACTCTGTGCGCAAGACTCTCCGGGAAGTGACGGAGCGCAACAGACAACTGTCGCGACTACTGAAAGAGGGCAAAAAGCGAGGCAGGTTGATTGACATAAGACTGGCCTTGCTTCGTTGGCGGCTCAATGCGGACGATTAGCCAGCGGGAAAATCCCGGAGGATGAAATGTTTATAGTAGGAGGCAGCCCATTAGATTCTGTGAGCCCATTTATGGGCGAAAAAAATGAGTTTCGCTCCTAAAGGAGCTTTCAATTCCTTAAAATATTCCACTGTTCTATAAACATTTCGCCGCTCCGCGGCTTCTAACTGTTGGCCGTTAGACCAGTGAAAACGATGCTACTAGCACTCTTAGCCCCGATCAACTTCATCGATACCTTGCTGCTCAAGCTCTTCAGCGAGCCGACGGTGAACTATGTCATCTGGCCGTTCATACAGATCGGAGCGGTGGTCACGATCACGGCGCTTTGGGTGGCGTACGCGACTTATCTGGAAAGAAAGATTTCGGCGTTCATGCAGGCGCGGCTGGGCCCAATGCGCGTAGGGCCGTGGGGACTCCTGCAGCCGATTGCCGACGGGTTGAAGCTGCTCGTAAAGGAAGATTTCGTCCCGGCGAACGCCGATCGCTGGATCTTTTTCGTCGCGCCATACATTGCCGTAGTCGCCGCGTTCATCGTTTTGGCGGTCGTTCCTTTCGGTCCCGACTGGGGCGTGATCACCGACGTCAACATCGGCGTGCTGTTTGTGCTGGCAGTTTCCAGCGTCGGCGTGCTGGCGACGATTCTCGCCGGCTGGTCATCGAACTCGAAGTACGCGCTGCTGGGCGCGCTGCGCTCGAGCGCGCAGATGGTTTCATACGAAGTCTCGATGGGTCTTTCGATCATCGGCGCGCTGATGTTCGCGCGCACGCTTTCACTTTCAGGAATCGTCGGCGCGCAGGCGTCAAATTCAATCTGGTTTCTCGTCTATCAGCCGATTGGATTTGTGATTTTCGTCATCAGCGGCATCGCTGAGAACAATCGCGCGCCTTTCGATTTGCCGGAAGCAGAATCGGAACTCGTGGCCGGCTTTCACACCGAATACTCAGGCATGCGTTGGTCGCTCTTTTTCATGGCTGAGTACGCGGCGATGGTGGTGGTGACCGCGGTGGCGACTACGCTTTATCTCGGCGGTTGGTATTTTCCGTTCGTCTATCGCCTGACGGAAGCACACGGTTATCACAACCTTTACGTGGCCCTGAGCGTTTTTGTGTTTCTGGCGAAGGCCGGGCTCTTGCTTTATCTCTATTTCTGGTTGCGTTGGACGCTGCCGCGCTTCCGCTACGACCAGTTGATGGACATTGGTTGGAAGTGGCTTTTGCCGGCGTCGCTAATCAATATTGTCGTGACCGCGATCGGAGTTGGCACGATTCAGGGCCTCCACGGCTGGCATGGAATACATACCATCACTTCGGTTACCGGCGGGCTGGGCTTGACGGCGACCGGAAAGGTCATTGCGATTGGATTCGGCGTAGCCAATCTCTTGCTGACCGCGGCAATTCTTGCGCTGATTAACTGGCGCTCGCGCGATTTCAATTTGAAGAAGCAGCGGCGGAAAATTCGTCTGGTTGATTTGCCCCAGGGCCGGCCGGCGGTCGCGCCTTTGGTGGACCCTGCGGCTCAAGGATCGTAATTGAGTTTAGAGTTCAACCGTCAGGTTGTTTACCGCTCTAAGGAGGCAAGCTAAAGCTTGAACTCTGAACACGGACGAATTGCAAAAGCAGTAGTTGAAAACTAAGATTCAATTATGCCATTAGTTCCTGTTCCCAAACCGACGTTCGCGCAGAAGCTGAAACGCTTCTTTATGGCCGACCTGATAAAGGGTCTCGGCCTGACGCTCCGGTTCAATGTCGGAGCGCTCACCGACCGGGATTCGGTGGCCGGCAAGGGCATCTACACCGAGCAGTATCCGAAAGTGCGTCCCGATGTCGCGCCGCGATTTCACGGCGCCCCGCGGCTCAACATGGATCCCGAAACGCACGATACGCTTTGCATCGCGTGCAATCTGTGCGCACTGGCCTGTCCCGAAGATTGCATCGACGTCATTCCGATGGACGTCGAAATCGTCGTCGCCGGCAAACCGCGCCGCAAAAAAGTTCTCGACGAGTTTATCTTTGACACTTCGCGCTGCATGTTCTGCGCCCTGTGCCAGGAAGCTTGCCCGACTTATTGCCTGGAGCTGACACAGGACTTTGAGCTGGCAACTTATTCGCGCGCCGGTTTTGTCTGGAACCGCGAGATGCTGGAGCAGGGAAGAGAAACCGTTAAGTACGAAAGGTGACGTAAGTCAAAAGGCAAAAGTAAAAAGGCAAAAGTAACGACAAATCTTCGATTTGCTTTCCCATCTTTACTTTTTCCTTTTACCTTTTTCCTTTTGACTTAGAAGCAATGACTCTATCTGGCTGGGAATCAGTCTTTTTCTGGATCTTTTCGCTCGCGGCGATTCTGGCGGGGCTTCTGACCGTTATGGCGCGCAACGCGGTGCACTCTGCGCTGTTTCTGATCTCATCCCTGGTTTCCGTCGCCGCGCTCTTCGTTCTTCTCGGCGCTGAATTCATCGCCGGCGTGCAGATTCTGGTCTACGTCGGCGGCGTGATGGTTCTGTTTCTGTTTGTCATCATGCTGGTCAACGTCGGCGCCGAAGAAGAAGGACGCAACGCGATCTTCAACCGTACGCCGCAGGTAACGGCGGCGCTTTTGTTCCTCGCCTTGCTGGGCGGCGCGCTCGTCGTTTACGTGATCCCGAGAGGCGCGCAGGCTTTGCAAAAGCGCGACGCAGCCAAACTCGAACAAGCAGCGGCGAGAAGAGTAACTCAGGACCAGGCACTGCCGCCGAGCGCGACCAGAGTGAGCCGGCTCGCGAACCAGACCGAAGTCGTCGGAAACAGTCTGTACACGTACGCTTCGCTGCCGTTCGAAATTGCGAGCTTGCTCTTGCTGGTGGCAATCATTGGCTCGGTAATGCTGGCGCGCACGCTGAAGCAGGAGATCGCCGCGGACGATGCCGATCCCGAAGTGTTGAAGCAGGCGGCCGGCCTGGACACAAGCCGCGCAGCGGCAAACGAATGACTTTCTAAAGTCTGGGTATCTCGCAATTGTTTTGACTGCCGTCAGGCACGAAATTTTTATAGAACCACGATGTCTGCGATTGTTAAGCCCATTTATGGGCGACAGAAGCGTTTCGCTCCTGACGGAGCTGCGGCATTCTTACTTTCGTCCTGCTCTATAAATATTTCGCCGCTACGCGGCTGAAGCTCGAAACTATGAATCATCTGTCGCCATTGTTTGGGCTTTTGCTCCAGGAGACATCGGACGGTCGTGTTTCCCTGGCGCTACAGAGCGTGAAGCATCCCGACCTTTCAAAATTTCTGGTGATTGCCGCGATCCTTTTCATCATTGGCGTGGCCGGTGTGCTGACCCGCCGCAACATCATCGTCATCTTCATGTCGATCGAGTTGATTCTGAATGCGGCGAATCTGAACTTCATCGCGTTCTCGCGTTATTTGCAGGACAGCGGTGGCACGAACCCCCTCGCCGGCCAGATATTCACAGTTTTCATCATTGTCGTCGCGGCCGCTGAGGCGGCAATTGGACTCGGCATCGTGATCGCGCTCTATCGCAATCGCGAAACGATCTGGGTCGATCAGATTGATCTACTAAAATGGTGACAGGTGACGGGTGACAGGTGACGAGTTAACCACTTGTTTCCAGTCACCTGTCACTTGTCACCCGTCGCTTGTTATGTACAAGTTCATCTGGCTAGTTCCATTGCTGCCGCTCATCGGCGCCGCCATCAACGGCATCTTTGGCCGTTGGTTGCGCTTTCCCGAAGAGCTGATTAGCTCAATCGCGGTGGGCTCGGTGGCGCTGTCGTTTCTGATCAGCGCCGCCGCGATCTACTCCTACGGCTTTGGCAGCGACGCGCAATGGCCGAATCCTTACGTCACCACGCAGACAGTCTTCACCTGGATTCCCGGTGGCGCGGTGCAGCAGACGCTCGGATATGCGGCGCCAGGTAGCAGCTCCACGATCTCGGTCGGGAATCAGCCGGTCACAGTACCGTCTCCGCGCGCGTCTCTGCTCAACATCGAATGGAGCTATCAACTCGATCCGCGTCATGATGTTCGTCGGCTGGGAAGGCGTCGGCCTGTGTTCGTATCTATTGATCGGCTACTACTTCAATCGCGCTGAAGCGGCGAACGCGTCGCGCAAGGCTTTCATCACGAATCGCATTGGCGACTTTGGTTTCATGCTCGCAGTCTTTGCGATTATCGCGACGTTTGGTTCGGCGCAATTTACCAACGTGATTTCGCAAGCCGCAGGTTATCCGGTCGAAGCGCTGGGGCATTGGGGATTGCTGTCGTGGATCGCTTTGGGGTTGATGATTGGCGCCTGCGGCAAGTCGGCGCAGTTTCCTTTGCACGTCTGGCTGCCGGACGCGATGGCCGGCCCGACGCCGGTGTCGGCGCTGATTCATGCGGCGACGATGGTCACGGCCGGACTGTACATGCTGACGCGTACGAACGTCATCTTTCAGCATTCGCAGACGATGATGCTTGTCGTCGCAGTGGTCGGCGCGTTCACCGCGATTTTTGCCGCGACGATCGGGATCACGCAGAACGACATCAAGAAAGTCCTGGCTTACTCGACCGTGTCGCAGCTTGGCTTCATGTTTCTGGCCTGCGGCGTGGGCGCGTTTACGATCGGGATTTTTCACGTGATGACCCACGCGTTTTTCAAAGCGCTGATGTTCCTGGGCGCGGGCAGTGTGATTCACGGCATGCATCACGAACAGGACATGCGGCGCATGGGCAATCTCCGAAAGTACATGCCGTATACGTACCTGACATTTCTCGCTGGATGGCTGGCGATCTGCGGCATCATTCCGTTCAGCGGCTTCTGGTCGAAAGACGAAATTCTCTGGCGCACGGCTTCGACGTCTGCGGTGCCGATTGGTTGGCTGCTCTGGATCGTCGGCACGATCGCCGCAACCTGTACGGCGTTCTACATGACGCGTCTGGTCGCGATGACGTTCTGGGGAAAAGAGAAGTTCGGTTCGCATGAACACACTCCCGGACACGAGGCGCACGAGGATCACCCGACACCCGAACATCACGCGCACACGCCGCACGAGTCACCAAAGTCCATGTGGGTGCCTTTGGTCGTGCTCGCAATTCTCGCGACCGTTGGCGGTACGGTCGGCATCAGCACGGCGTTTACGGGCGGCAAAGAAGTCGGCGGGCGCATGAACATCGTCACGTGGCTGAGTCCGGTCGTCTGGAATCCTACGACCAGGTCGTTTGGTCCTGAATCTGGAGTGATTAACGATGACTTGAACAGGAGCGACGCTGTAGCTTCACTCGTGCGCAAAACAGAGGCCGAGAAGACCTACGGTCAGACCGGATTCAATCTGGCCCACGCCGTTGAAGACAAATGGGGCTCGGTTATCTCTTCTATGTAAAGGACACGCGGCTGCCGGACATCTGGGCGAAACGGCTCGCGCCGCTGTACCGCGCGAGCTACCACAAGTACTGGATCGACGAATTCTTTGGTTGGGCGTTCACCCGGCGCACGATGGATCTGGCGCGCGGCGTGTTTGCTTTCGACTCGAAAGTTATTGACGGCGGCGTTAACGGCTCAGCGTGGTTGACGCGTCTGTCCAGCCGCCTCACCGGAGGCACGGACAAGTATCTGGTTGATG
>WNFC01002211.1_pt2 | contig 20891 bp, 23 predicted proteins | sample 5400541 | NCBI WGS metagenome assembly WNFC01 (sample SAMN13153342, study PRJNA577476) | soil metagenome | isolation source: 120 cm saprolite under Douglas fir tree site 2 hole 2 replicate 1 | place: USA:California | collected 2015-04-18
CGGTGGAGGGGGTCTGGGGGAACCGGGAGGTTCCCCCAGACCGAACCAGTGGGTTCCCCACGGGAGCGAGCCGAAGGCGAGGGACGCTCATGCCTCACGCAGCGCGTAACCGACTCCGCGCACCGTCTGGATCAAACGCGGTCTGCCGCCCGCCTCGGTCTTGCGGCGCAGGTAGCCGATGTACACGTCGAGGGAGTTGGACGCGAAGCCGAAGTCGTAGCCCCAGACGCGTTCGAAGATGATCGACCGGGTCAGCACCTGGCGAGGGTTCGTCATGAACAGCTCGAGTAGAGCGAACTCGGTCCGGGTGAGCTCGATCGGATCGGCGGAACGCCGGACTTCCCGCGTCCCCGGATTGAGCTCGAGGTCGGCGAAGCGCAGCTGCTCGTCCTCGCCCGCCGAGGTCCTCCGCAGCAGGGCCCGCACTCGGGCGACGAGCTCCTCGAGCGCAAACGGCTTCGTGACGTAGTCGTCGGCGCCGGCGTCCAGACCGGCGACGCGGCTCTCGATCTCGTCACGCGCCGTGAGCATGAGCACGGGCACGCGGTTGCCGGCGCGGCGCAGCCTCCTGCACACCTCCAGTCCGTCCATCGTGGGCATGAGCACGTCGAGGATGACGGCATCCGGCTGGGTGTCACCGTTCGTCTCGAGACGCTGGAGGGCCTCCTGGCCGTCGGCTGCCAGCTCGATGTCGTAGCCCTCGAGCTCCAGGGCTCTGCGGAGGGACTCCCGAACAGCGCGTTCGTCGTCGACGACCAGGATCTTCACGGCACCATTGTCCTCGCGGAAAGTGAGAACCGGCTAAGAGCCGTGCCGCGCCGGGCTCAGGGCTTCGCGAAGGTCAGGCTAACCGAGCCGCGGCCGGCCAGGTCGGTGACCCGGAAGCGATAGCTTCTGGCGCCGCAGGCAGTGAAGGTGCGTGAGACGACTCCCGCTGACACGACATGAGCGGCGCGAGTCGACGATCCGAACACGTCGACGGAGAGGCGCATGCGCGCCGAATGCTTCAGGGTCAGCTTCAGCGAGCCGTCGAGCTGCGTCGCGACCGTAAAAGTGCGCGTCTTCCTGGTGAGGCTCAGAGCGGCGGTCTGAGTGGTGGCCGCCCCCGCCTGCCAGGGGTTCGTCACGTCCTGCTCCGCGGCAGTGAGTGCGGCCGCCGTCGGGTAGAGGGCCTGGGTCACGATCTGCCACGGCGCCTCGGGAATGTCGGCCCTGCGCTCGTTGAGCACCCGGTACGTCTCCGCCCAGCCTTCACCCGGGTTCAACGTGTAGTGGACCGGATCTTCGGCACCCGGAAACAGCTCGCCGCTACGTGTCCTCGCGCAGACCTGCATCGCCGACGCCCACCGCTTCGGACCGGTGTCGAGTGCCGTCCAGGGTGCGTTCGTGCGATTCGCCGCGACGTGGTGGCCGTACTCGTGCGTGATGACCGCCTCCGCGGAAAGATCGCTGCCGGGATCCTCCCCGGGTGTGTACAGAACGGCGCCTTGGGGGCTGTAGCAGGCAACCGCATCCGCACCGCAGACGCGCGTGATCTGCGCAGGCGTCGCCAGCAGGACGGTGACGGTCGAGATCTCCGGACCGTGGACGAGCGAGCCGAGAAAGTCCGCCCAGCGCTGACCAAGGGCCGGATCGACCGGATAACTGTTGGATGCGTAGATGGTCACCGCTTCGCCGGCAGCCGTTCGGTACTCGCCGCCCCAGTAACCAGCGGGTGCGACGGCACTGAGGCTTGCGGCCGGAACTTCCCTGTCGACGATCGGCACCGCGGCGCGGGAGATCTGCGAGCTCGACGGGACGTCCAGTCGTCGCGACGTACCTGCCGGTGCGGCCGCCGCTGCCACAAGGGCGGTAGCGACAGCGACGGCGCACAGCAGTGGCAGATGGGCGGAGGGGGAAGATCTCGCCCTGCCTGGGCCTCGCTTGTGGAGAGTCGCTTGGGGTTCCACGTCCCGCGAAGCCATGACGTCGAAAGTGACACGCACCCCTAAGACCGCCTTAAGACGTCGGTAAGGAGTTTGTGAGTCGGGGTCGCTCTTATCGAGTTCTTAGCCGGGTCTCACCGGGCTCTTAAGGAGAGCTGGTCAGATTGAAGCCGTGAGACCCAGAACGACTCCCTCCGTCACCCTGGCGGCCGCGCTCGCCGCCGGCGCCCTGATCGGCGCCGGCGGCGGAGCGGCAACATATGCCGCGCTGTCGTCAGGAAAAGGACAGACGGTCGTACGACAGGTGACCGTCAACGACTCGCAGCCCACGTCGAACGGCGGCAATCTTTCCGTGCAATCGATCTACCGGCTCGCGTACAAGGGTGTGGTCGAGATCGCCGCGTCGCAGGGCCAGGGCTCCGGCTTCGTCTACGACGGGGACGGCCACATCGTCACGAACGCGCACGTCGTCGAGGGTGCAAGCTCCGTCTCCGTCAAGTTCTGGAACGGCAAGAGCTACACGGCACAGGTCGTCGGCATCGACGCCTCGACCGATCTTGCAGTGCTGAAGGTCAATGCGCCCGTGTCCGAGGTGTTTCCCCTCTCGCTGGGCGACTCGACCAAGCTCGTCGTCGGCGACCCGGTGGTCGCCATCGGCAGCCCATTCGGGCTCGAGGGCACGGTCACTTCCGGAATCGTCAGCGCACTGCACCGCGAGATGACCTCGCCGAACCAGTTCGCGATCGACAACTCGATTCAGACCGACGCGGCGATCAATCACGGCAACTCCGGCGGGCCGCTCCTCAATTCTCAAGGCAAGGTCATCGGCGTCACCTCGCAGATCGAAAGCAACTCCGGCGGCAACGAAGGCGTGGGCTTCGCGATCCCGTCGAGCACCGTCCGCTCGATTGCGGCCCAGCTGATCTCGAGCGGCAAGGCACAGCATGCGTTCCTCGGCGTCGTCCTACGCGACTCCTCCTCGCAGGCCGGCGCCACGATCAGTCAGGTGCGAGCGGCCACGCCCGCCGCGCGGGCGAACCTGCGCGCAGGCGACGTGATCACAGCAGCGGGAGGAAGGCCGATCACTTCGGCGAGCGAGCTGCGCGCGGTGATCAACGCGCACCGGCCCGGTGACGCGATCTCGATCACCTACAAGCGCGTCGGGCAGAGTCACACGGTCAACGTCAAGCTTGCGGCTCGACCCGCTTCGTAGTGAATCGGGACTGAAAGCTACGCGGGACCTGAGGCGCCGCTTGCGGTGCCTCCAAGAGGCCGTGCGGGCTTTGCCCGGACGGCCGTCCCATCCCCAATCCTTTGACCCGTGCCGCCCGAAGAATCGATTACGCGGGACCTGAGGCGCCGCCTGCGGTGCCTCCAAGAGGCCGTGCGGGCTTTGCCCGGGCGGCCGTCCCATCCCCAATCCTTTGACCCGTGCCGCCCGAAGAATCGATTACGCGGGACTCTGATACGTCTTCGACATCGCCTGGAGCAGCTTCCAGGCGATCGAACTGTGGGTCTCCACGAGCGGCCGGAACTCCCACGAGGTGAGGCCGTAGCACCGCAGGTCGGTATCGGCCGTGATCGTTGCCGTCCTGGCGGTTTCGTTCAGCAGCGCCACCTCGCCGAAGTAATCGCCCGCGCCCAGCCGGCGGCGCTCTGTGCCGCCGACGGTCACGGTCGCCTCGCCGGCTTCGATCACGAAGAAGCCGACGCCGGTCTGGCCCTCGGCCGTCACCGTGTCTCCCGCCTTGAACGTCCGCTGCTTCATGGAGGCGGCGATTCGCCCCAACTCCTTCCCGTCGAGGTCGGAGAAGATCGGGACTTGCTTGAGAAGGTCGGCCGGTGCGGCTGCCACGCGAGGACTATGCCACACTGCGGCGGTGAGGCTCACTGTCGTCGGGTGCTCGCCTGCCTGGCCGAACCCAGGGGGCGCACAGTCCGGATACCTGGTCGAGGGCTCCGGACGCGTCCTGCTGGACTGCGGGCCGGGGGTGCTCCCACGCCTCCGCGAGGAGGAGCGGTGGCCTCGTCTCGATGCGATCGTGATCACGCACTTCCACCTCGACCACTGGGGAGACCTCGTGCCGTGGACGTTCGGCTCGATGTTCGGACCGGGGCGCGACGTCGCGCCTCCCCAGTTGTGGCTTCCCCCGGGCGGGAAGGAAGAGCTCGGGCGCTTCGGGGAGAAGCTCGGCTTCGCCGGCATGTTCGACGCGTTCGACCTGCGCGAGTACCTCGAGGGTGAATCCTTCGAAGCAGACGGGCTGAAGATCACGCCGGTGCGAGTTCCGCACTACCAGCTTCAGACTTACGCGCTGCGAGTGACCGACGGGAAGACGACTCTCGCCTACTCCGGCGACTCGGCGCCGAGTCCCAACCTGGCCGAGGTCGGACGTGACGCCGACCTGTTTCTCTGCGAAGCGACGCTCAAGGAAGGCCGCGAAGGCGACGACGGGTTGCGCGGCCACCTGTCGGCGGAGGAGGCCATTGCCGCCTTCGAGGAATCGGGGGCGCGGCGGCTCGTGATCATCCATCGCCCCGACGAGTTGCCTCTTCCCGACGGCGTCGAGCGCGCCGCCGACGGCGACGTCTACGAGCTGTAGTCCGCCAGCCGGGCCGCAACCTCACCGAGCCTACGGCAGCCCTCGACGGACGGATGATCGCCGTCCGAGGTCCAGTCGGCCCGCATGCGCCCCCGCCGGTCGGGATCCTCGAGCGTGTCGTGGAACGAAAGCAGCGGAATGCTCTCGTCGCGTGCGAGCTCGGCGATCAGGGCGTTCAACTCGCGGATCCGCGGTTCCGCGTCCGGCCAACCGTTGTTCCACGGCAACACGTCGGCGATGGCGACGCGCAGCCCGAGCTCCTTGCCGCGCCGGACCATGGCGCGTAGATCGGCGAACGCGTCCTCGACGGACCGCTTCTGCGCGATGTCGTTGATTCCGCCCTGGACGACAAGCGCATCGACCCCGGGCACACACTCCTCGAGTCGAGCCATGATCTGATCCGTGCGCTGCCCGTAGATGCCGCAGTTGCGAAATGCGAGCCGGGGGTCGATTTGCGCCGCCCAGTATTCCCACTGGCTCGTCTCGTCACCGCCGCGGCGTGAGTCGTGACCGGGCGAGCCTTCGGTAATCGAGTCGCCGAGCGCAGCGACGAGAATCCGGTCGTCAGGTTCCGCGTGGATCCGTCCGCTCTACGATCTGCTCGGGCGCGCCCCGGTTCTTCACGACGACGTCGTAGCCCTTGCGCCTCGCGATGACGCTATCGACTTCCGGATACTCGTGACCGGGATGCACGGCGAACTGATGCGCGTCGGAGCGAAGCTGCTCGTATTCGGCTCGCGTCATGGTGAGACGTTCCATACACTCGGCGTCTCCGCACTCGCAGACGAAGTCGAGCGGCTGCGTCTTGAGGTCGAACGACTCCGCGAGATCCTCGATCCGCTCGTTGACCTCGCGGAAAGCGACTTCGTTCAGCGCGATGCGTTCCTCGCGTGAGCTCATCAACGCACCTAGACGCGCTTCTCGACGGCGATCATCGCCGCCAGCTCGGCCGGTGTCTCCTGCCCCGGCCGAATCTCTACGACCAGGTCGCGGAGCTTCATCCGGTGAGAGCGCGCCGCTTGGCGAATCAGCACGAAGGCTTCGTCGACATCGAGCCCGTAGCGTTCCGCGACGATTCCCTTCGCCTGCTCGATCGCAATCCGAGACTCCAGCGCGTGTTCGAGCTGGGCCCGGCGCTCGTAGGACGCATGGGTTACCGCAAGCAGACGAGCGACCGCAGCGGATGCGTTCTCGAGCGTCCCGAACTCGATGTCACCTTGCGGCAAGGGCCTGGGCAGTCTAGTGCCGGCGCGGCCTCAGATCCACGACGAGGTCGCACTCCAGTGCGTCGGCGATGCGGAGCAGCGTGTCGATCCGGGGCGGCCGGCCTCCCCGCTCGAGCCTTGCGATCGCCGACTGAGTGGTGCCGACCAGCTCGGCCAGCTCGCGCTGGGACAGTCCTCTGGCCTGCCGCCTCTCGGCGACCTTGTCAGCCACCGCAGCGAAGAACCAACCCCGGTCGGCGGTGCGAATCCGTTCCTGCAGACGCTCGAGAGCGCCCTTGTTCATTCGCGGCATTGCAGAAATGCTATCGCTCGAGAGCCCCTTCCTAGGCGAGAAGCTCGCGATGCCGCTGGAGTGCGGCGAGGATCGTGTCGACGTCCTCGCGCGTGTTGTAACAGTGAGCAGAGATGCGCAGGTTGCCGTCGCGCTCCGACGTAACGATGCCTTCAGCGCCGAGCGAGGCGACCAGCGCGTTCGCGTCGGTCGACTTGACGCAGATCAGCGCACCGCGTCGCTCCGGCGCCCTTGGCGTGACGACCTCGGCTTGCAGCTCGTCCAGGCCGTCGAGCAGATGCGCATTCAGAGCCTGCACATGCTCGCGCGTCTCGGCGATCCCGATCTCCTGCATCAGCTCGATGCCGGCGATGCCGGCATAGATGGCCGGCACCGGCGGTGTGCCCGACTGGAACCGCGCCGCGGTTCGCGCGGGCGAGTAGTCGGTGTGATCCATGGCAAAGATGTTCTCGTCCGCGAACCAGCCGGTCTGCGTCGGCCAGATCCGCTCGACGAGATCACGACGGCAGTAGAAGAATCCGAGCCCCGCCGACCCGAGCAGGTACTTGAGGACCCCGGCCCCGAGGAAGTCGACCCCGAGCTCGGCGACGTCGACCGGCAGCGAGCCGATCGCCTGGAACGCGTCGAGCAGGACGAGGGCGCCGCGCTCGTGCGCGAGCTCGACGACTGCGGGCACGTCGAGCATCGCGCCGTTGCGATAACAGACGTGTGTGAGCGAAACGATCAGCGTGTCGTCGTCGATCGCGCGCTCGAAGTGCTCGAGCGGGATCGTGCCGTCGGATGCGGCGGCGACGTGTGCCACTCGCGCACCGCGCGCCTCCTGCGCGTGCCAGATCTGGCCGATCGTCGGGAATTCCCAGTCCGTGAGCACGACCTTCGACCGCTTCGTGAAGCGCATTCCGCTCGCGAGCGCGCTCACGCCTGCGGAGAGCGATGTCGTCACCGCGATCTCGTCCGGGCCGGCGTTGACGAGCCCCGCGAAGGCGGCGCGCGCCGCTTCCTGGCGCTCGACCCAGTACTCCCAGGGAGCGCCCTTGTCGTCCCAGTCGGCGAGGTACTGCTGGTAGGCCGCGCGCACCGAGTCCGAAAGCGCGCCCTGCGAGCAGGAGTTGATGTAGATCTGATGCTCGAAGATCGGGAAGCGGTGACGGCAGCGCTCCGCGAGCGTCGCGGCCTCAACGGCCAAGGTAGGCCTTTCGCAAGTCCTCATGCTGGAGGAGCTCGTTCGCCGGACCTTGCAGGACGAGCCGCCCCGTCGAGAGCACGTACCCGCGATCCGCGATCGAGAGCGCCATGTTCGCATTCTGCTCGACGACGAGCATCGCAACGCCGGACTGGTGGACTTGCTGGATGATCTCGAAGCTCCGCTCGACGAGGATCGGCGCCAGACCCATGGAGGGCTCGTCCATCAGGAGCAGCTTCGGGCGCGCCATCAAAGCGCGCCCCATCGCGACCATCTGCTGCTCACCGCCGGAGAGCGTGCCGGCGAGCTGGCTGCGCCGCTCATGCAGCAGCGGGAACAGCGTGTAGACCCGCTCGAAGTCTTCCTTGCGTCCCTTCGTGTCGCGGATGAGGTACGCGCCCATCTCGAGGTTCTCCAGCACCGTCATCGGTCCGAACAGCCGCCGGTTCTCCGGCACGATCGCCATCCCCTGCCGGATCCGATAGCTGGTGTTGCGGCCGGTCACCTCCTCCCCGCGAAACTCGACGGAGCCGTTGCGCGGCTGCACGAGGCCGAGGATCGTCTTGAGCGTCGTCGACTTGCCCGAAGCGTTGCCACCGAGCAGCGACACGAGCTCGCCTTCGCGGACGCTCAGGTTCAGGTTCTCCAGGATGTGGATCTCCCCGTAGTAGGTGTCGATGTCCTTCAGCCGCAGCAGATCCGGTACGCCGTTGGCGCTCATTTCGTCTCCGTCCTGCGCAGGCCGAGATATGCCTCCACGACCCGGGGATCGGTCGCGACGGCCTCGAACGACCCTTCCGCGATCTTCACGCCGTGGTCGAGAGCGACGACACGGTCGGAGATGCCTTCCACGACGTGCATGTCGTGCTCGATCACGAGGATCGTGTAGCCGCCGTCGTCGCGAAGCGTCCCGATCAGCTCCGTGATCTCGTGTGTCTCGCTCGGGTTCATCCCGGCGGCGGGCTCGTCGAGGAGCAGGATGCGCGCCTGCGTCGCCATCGCCCGGGCGATCTCCAGTCGCCGCCGGTTCGCGTACGAGAGGCTGTAGGCGAACTGATCCCAGCGATAGCCCATCAGCCTCTCGCCGAAGAACCTGAGCTTCTCCTCGGCGAGCCGATGGATCTCCTTCTCCTCGCGCCGCGCCCCCGGCGTGCGCAGCATCGAGCGGAGGATGCCGACCTTCGTGTGGCCGTATTCCGCTGCCATGACGTTCTCCTTGACCGTCATGTTCAGGAAGAGGCGCAGAGTCTGAAAGGTGCGAGCGATCCCGAGCTCGGTGATCTTGTGCGGCGGCAGGCCGACGAGATTTCTGCCGTCGAGCTGAATTTCGCCTGAATCGGGGCGGTAGATGCCCGTGATCAGGTTGAAGAGCGTAGTCTTGCCGGCGCCGTTCGGACCGATCACGCTCACGATCTCGTGTTCCTTCACGACGAGGTCGAGGTCCGCAATCACGCGCAGCCCGCCGAAGGACTTGTCCACTTCCTTCAGCTCGAGCATGGTCGCGTCGGTGGTCACACGATCTCCACGGTCGCGGTACCGAAAAGACCTTGTGGCCGGACGTTCATGAGCGCAACGAGCAGTGCGCCGAGCAGGATCAGCCGGGTGGCTCCGCCGATGTGCAAGAGCAACAGGTTCTCCCAGACGAACATGACCAGATACAAGAGCGGCGGGAGCAGGATCGCCCGCCAGAGCCGGCCGAGCTGCGGGTACACCACGATCGCCGCGATGAGCGCGATGTACGCGAGGTCCGCGATCTTCACTGCATTTCTCGGATAGAGCATCCAGTGGTCCAGGGCTCGCGGGATGACGCCCGACCCGATCGACGCGCCCTGGACGAGACGCGGATATGCCGCCGACGCGATTCCGTGGATTGCGAAACCGAATGCAACCAGTCCGCCGAGCTCGGCTGCAAGGAGCCGCCAGGGACGAACCTTCACAAGCAACGCGACGAGGATCGCGCCGTAGAACAGCGGGCGGGCATTTGCCGACGAGCGGAGCAGCTCGGGCACGCTGCTGACCACGACGGCGCCGACGACGATTCCCATGATGCTCCCGAAGCCCCCGAGGATCATGATCGCGTAGATCGTGATCAGCAGTCCGACGTCATAGTCGCCGGGGAGCGCCGCCGTCGCGATCGTGCCGTAGATCGCCCCCGTCAGGCCGGCAACCGCGGCGCCGCAGACGAACGCGAGCAGCTTCAGCCGATTCACCGGGATGCTCATCACCTCGGCGGCCAAAGGATCCTCGCGTAGCGCCCGCCAGGCACGCCCAGTCCTCGATTCGTTCACGAACATCAGCAGGATCAGGACGAGCGAGACGGCGATCAGCAGCAGGAAGTACTCCTTCATCGTCGAGTCGATCTTGTAGCCGAAGAAGTTGAAAGGATCGATGTTGGCGATCCCGTTCGAGCCGCCAGTCAGGTCGACGTGCCCGAAGAAGGGAAAGTTGATCCGGTTGGCGTTGTTCACGAAGACGACGAACGCCTGTCCGAAGAAGAGCGTCAGGATCGCGAGGTAGTCGCCGAAGAGCCGGCGGGACGGCAGTCCGACGAGAAGGCCCACCACCGCGGTTGCGACCACGACCACCGGAATCGCGGCCTCGGCCTGCCAGTGGTTGCCGAACTGGGGCGAGGCGAGGATCGCATACAGATAGGCGCCGGTGCCGAAAAACGCCACGTAACCGAGGTCGAGCAGGCCGGCGAAACCGACGACGATGTTGAGACCCAGTGCGAGCAGCGCGTAGACGAGGGTGAAGAGTCCGTACCGGAACACGTTCCCCTGGCTCGTGAGGAACGGAAAGATTGCAGCCGGGACCGCGAACACCAGCACCCGCGCGGCCGGAGGCAGGCGATCCCAGTTCCGGAACACAGCGCCCCTCAGGCCTGTGTAGCGCTCGCGCTTCCCCTCGACGCTCGCGACCCACTCGTCGACTCCGATCCTCGGGGTGTCCGGAGGCTGCTCCATCACACCTTCTGGATCTGGGCCGTACCGAACAGGCCGCTGGGCCGGATGAGGATCACGAGGATGAGCAGGGCGAAGACGTAGAGGTTCTGGAAGGTCGAGCCCTGCGGGAGATAGCCGGTGGCGTACGACTCCGCGAGGCCGACGATCAGCCCGCCGACCATCGCCCCGGGAATGCTGCCGATCCCTCCGAGCACGGCCGCCGTGAAGCCTTTGAGGCCGGCGATGAAGCCCATGAAGTGGTAGATCTGGCCGAAGACGAGCGCGAACATCACGCCCGCCGCGCCGGCGAGGGCCGACCCGATGAAGAACGTGACCGAAATCACCCGGTCGACGTCGATCCCCATCATGGACGCCGCTTCGCGGTCGAAGGAGGTGGAGCGCATGGCCTTGCCGAGCCGCGAGCGCGCGACGAAGACGGTGAGGGCGATCATCAGACCGATCGCCGCGACGACCGTCAGAAGCTGCGGGACCGAGAAGAAGAGATTGCCGATGTGGTACGTCTTGACGCCGATCAGGTCGAACGTGTCGTAGTCCCTGAAGGCCGCGCCGAAGACGAGCAGGGCACTGTTCTGGAGGAAGATGGACACGCCGAGGGCGCTGATCAAAGGAGCGATCCGGGGCGCGTTCCTGAGTGGCCTATAGGCAAAGCGTTCGATCGCGACGCCGAGCACGCCGCACCCGAGCATCGCGACGATGAACATCAGCAGGAGGACGGCGGCACCCGTGAAGGTCGGGTTCATGGGCCCTCCGAGGGCGTGCAGCGCGTACCAGCCGAGGAACGCGCCGATCATGTAGACGTCGCCGTGGGCGAAGTTCAGAAGCTTGAGGATCCCGTAGACCAGCGAGTAGCCGAGCGCGATGAGCGCGTAAAGGCTGCCGAGGGTCAGCCCGCTGACCGTCAGGTCGAAGAACAGGCTCCAGTTCACGGGCGAAAACCTCTCACAGACGAGTGCGGCCCGTCAGAAGACGGGCCGCACTCGAGTTGGACGTCCTCCTCGGCCTAGCCTGCGATCGGAACGAAGACCGTCCCGTTCGACTTGTAGAGGCCGAACTTATGCAGCGTCGACAGATCACCGTTCCTGTTGAAGCGGAGCGTAACGCCGATCAGCGACTGTGCCGCGGGGATCTTGGTGGACCGGATCGCCGCCCGGACGGCCGCCCGGGTAGTCGATCCCTTTGCGCATGCCCGGTCGATCGCGTTCCCGATGACCTGGGTGGCCGCGTACGTCGGAGCACCGAAGTACTCACCGTCCCCGCCGTGACCCTTCTTGAAGCCCGCGATGATCTTGGACTTCGGATTCAACGGGAAGTTCGTGTCGTAGACGTGCGCTCCGACACTGGCGAACGACGAGTCGTAGAGGCCGTCTGCCCCCATCAGGTTGATGCTCCCTTTGCCGGCAGCTTTCATCTGGTTCCCGAAGGCCTGACCCTTGGGAGGCAACTGCCACGGGATGTAGACGATTTGCGTGTCGCGCGGGATCTTCGCAATCAGCGACGAGAAGTCCGACTGCTGCTGGCTGACGCCGTCTCGGTTGACTGTGGCTCCCGCCGCCTTCAGCACTTGCTGGACCGCGTCAGCCAGGCCCGTGCTGTAGGTCTCCTGGTCGTCGATGATGTAGACGCGCGTGTACTTCAGCTTTTTCAGGATGAAGTTCGCCGCCGTCGGGCCCTGGATCGCGTCCGGCGGGACGGTGCGGAACATGAAGCCCGTGCGTGTTCCGTCGGTCGTGAGCGACGTACGAGTCGACGAACCGGAGACCCACGCGAGGCCGCCGTCCATCAACGACTTGGTCACGCCGACGATCTCGTTACTGCCGGCGGGCCCCACGACTCCGAGGACGTTCGAGCTGCCGGCGAGTGCCTGCGCACCCTTCAACGCCTCAGCTGTTCCGGTCGGAGCGCCCAGCATTGTGTCCTCCGTCTGGAGCTTGAACTTCGTCTTGTGCGTCTTGTTGTACGTCGAGACGTAGTACTGGGCCCAGTGCACTTGCTGGATGCCGATCGATGCAGCTGGTCCGGTCACTGGAGCCATGAATCCGATCGTGCGCGTCTTGCCGCACTTGACCAGTGCTGCACCACTGCCCGATTGTGCCGTCGGCGCGGCCACCCGGTCGGGGGTTGCGTATGCCGCGGCTACTACCGCGAGTGCGGCTACAAGCGCCAGCACGGCTGCACCCGCAGTTGCCCTTCTCCTCCTCATTCGATCTCCTCCTTGGTGTTTACCCGGTCCTCCCCACTTGTGACGATTTTCGAGCCTACTTGTTGTCCGCGTACGTCCGGTTGGCGGGACTGCCCGAGGGATGGAACACGCCGAGTATGTGCATCGGCCCCGAGCCGGTGTTCTCGATGCAGTGCACCTCGTCGGGCGGCAGGTGGAAGCAAGAGCCCTGCTGAAGCGGGAGGGAGTGACCGCCCACGTGGGCGATTCCCTCTCCGGCGACGACGTAGCCGACCTCGTCATAGGTGTGGCTGTGGAAAGGCGCCTTGCTCGGCTGGACGATTCCCATGAATTGCGTCATGTCGAAGCACCCGGCGTCCTCGTTCACGAGATATCGAAAGCTCCGCTCGATCGAGGCTTCGAGCTCGGGCTGGTCGTCGAGGCGGATCGTGACCTTGCGCGGACCCGTCGCGGCGACCTTGTTTTCCGGTGCGAGAACGGACAGCACGTGCAGGTCCGCGTCACTTGTGTTCTGGACGGCATAGGTCTCGCCTGGCGCGAGGTAGACGCCCATGTCGGGCTCGAGTTCATGGACGCGTCCGTCGACGTGCAGCTGTCCTCGTCCCTCGATGACGAAGAGCACCTCCTGCTGTCCGTCCAGCGTCCGCTCGGCTGATCGCCCGCTCCCGAAGCGAATCACCCGCTGCTCCAGCCGCTCGCAGCCGTTGCCAGCGTCGAAGGCGACCCGGACGGTCGCCGTGTCGCCGTCAACCTGCACGGCCTCGAGGTCGTCTTCGTCGACGACGAAGCTGGTCACAGCTGCCATCGCCGGATTCTAGGTTGTCTGGCCCAAGAGGCTCGGTTCGACCGGTTCCACCGAATCGCCGACCCTCACGCGTCCGGGCTCGGTAACCTCGCCGTAGACGCCGAAGGGGATGTGTCTCTGGCCTGCGTCGTTCTGGCTGAAGCCCCGGTACGCCGAGATCGTCCGCAGCGTGTCGAAGTCGGGCCGGCCGGTCTCCGGATTCTGGGTCGTGATCGCGCAGCGGCCGACGTCGCCGCGGACCCTGATCGTGGCCTCGCCGATCCGGAGGTGGCGCTTGACCCAGCCGTCCTCCTCGTGCGGCGCGCAGCCGTCGAGCTCGAAGAGCATCCGGAAGCGCCGCCCGTCGACGGGCTCGGTCTGGCCTCCGTTTCGGCCCAGCTCCGCGAGTGACGCAGTCGAGATCAGGGAGACATGACCGCGGCCACGGTCGACTGCGAGGCCGCGCGGCGACTGGACGAGACGAAGCGAGAGCCCGGCCCACTCCGAGAGCGCTGCTGACCAGGGGCCTTCGACCAAATGGCCGGTCACCGGCCGGCCGTAGAAGTCGGTCGTGACCTCCGCGCCCAGCGAAACCTTGCCGTCCGCGACCGACCCGTCCGGGAAGTGCAGCGTCAGTCGTTCGTCGTCGGGGTCGTAGTCCGGCCGGATCCGAACGAGTGCGCCGTTGCGCAACTGGTTGAACCGCCGCCCAGCCCCATCGACGATGTGAAACCGCCGGTTCTCGGGCACGCCGTCCAGTCCGAGCCACGCGGACTCGGGATGCACGAGTCCCAGCCCCTTGACGGGAGCGACCGAGATCCGGGTCACGGCTGGCATCCCGCGAGCGTACCCGTGCCAGGCACCGGTACGAGACCGTGGCAGAAGCGCAAACGATCGCGCGCCGCGCCGATTTGGCGAGCCACCGGCGGCATCCTGAGGAGATGCCCCGCCCGCCGAGAAACGCGTATCCGGGTGGTTTCTTCCACGCCGGCACGCGTGGCAACAATCGGTGCCGCACCTTTCTCGATGCGACCGACTTCAACGTGTTCCTGATGCTGCTCGATCGCAGCGAGCGGAAGTACAACTGGCGCGTCTATTCGTGGTGTCTGATGACCACGCACTACCACCTGGTCGCGGCGACTCCCGACGGTGGGCTTTCGCAGGGCGTCTGCGAGCTGAACGGAAGCTTCGCTCGCTGGTCGAACTCGAGACACGAGCGAGAGGATCACTTGTTCGGCAAGCGCTTCGGGAGCACAGAGATTCTCACGAACGGACAGCTCAAAGAGGCCTGTCGCTATGTCGTTCTCAATCCGGTCCGCGCCGGCATGTGCGAAGACCCGGCGGACTGGCGCTGGACCAGCTACCGCGCGTCGGCCGGCTTCGACGAAGCTCCGCCGTACCTGGCGTTAGGCGACCTCCTGGCGCTCTTCCATGTCGACCCCGGCCGGGCGGTTTCGCTCTATCGCGACTTCATCGATCAGGGGCTGGCTTCGTGAGACACGTACCGGTGCCAGGCACGGGTACGTCTTCGTAACGAGTTTCGACCTAGAAGTAGAACTGCGACCACGCCGACCACCAGTCGTCCGCCTTGGAGACGAGCGTTTGGTCGTCGACCTGCTCCGTGCCGCGGCGATTGCGATACTCGACGAGTCGGTCGGGCGTGGTGAACTCGATCGTGATCTCCGACGGGCGGCCCGGGTCGTACGGTTTCACGGCGGAGAGATCCCGTAGCGCTCGCCGCGTCCCGTCCTCGATCATCTCGCGCGCCCGCAGCGGCGATACCTGTCGAGCGCTGAACCGACCCAGCCCCTTTTTCACCGACACGGTCGTCAGCCCGTCGCCGAGTAGTTCCTTCGCCTCGCGGCAAACGGCATCGTCGCCGGTAACGAGCAAGACGGGGCAGCCCCACTGCCCGCACAGCGCGGCGTTGATGCCGGTTTCGCCCACCGAGACGCCGTTGAACTTCAACTCCCGCCAGGCCTGGCCCGAGACCGTATGGCTCATCACGCCGTCAGGCGTCCCGGCCTTCGCGTGCATGCCGACGAAGAGGGCAGCGTCGCAGCCTTGCTCGAGCAACTCGGTGTACTCCGTCCAGTCGTTCTGAACCACGTATTCACAGCCCCGATCGAGCTTGTCCGGGATGAGCGAGTTGAAGGTCCACTCTCCGCCGGCGCCGTGGCAGTCCATGACGACGATCTCGGTGGCACCTGTCGTGCGGGCACCTCGCACTGCCGCATTGATCTCCTCGGTGTACAGCTCACGCCCTTCGTGATACGCGCGCTTCTCCTTCGTCCCGTCCGTCTGTTCCCACTTGACGATCCCGGCGACGCCTTCCATGTCGCTGACGATGAAGACCTTCACGAGCCGGCCTGACCCGCCGCCACAGGAGCCGGCGTGCTCCACGGGAAGTTGATCCAGCGCTCCGTCCGCCGCCAGACGAAGTCGCAGCGGACGACACTCTGCGGCTTCTCGTAGAGGACCGCGGTCCGCACCTCCGGGCCGTGCTGCGCGCAGAATTCACTGACCAGCGCGAGCGTTCGGCCCGTGTCGGCGACGTCGTCGACGACCAGCAGACGCTCGGCCCGAAGCAGAGTGAGATCCGGTACGGGCGGGAGCAGGAGCGGCTCGTCCAACCGCTCGTCGACTCCGGTGTAGAACTCGACGTTGAGCGTCGCCATGCTCTTCACGCCGAGCGCGTACGCGAGTGCGCCCGCGCACGGCAGCCCGCCGCGGGCGAGCGCGAGCACAGCATCCGGAGAGAAACCATCGGCACGGATCTGCGCCGCGAGCTCGTCGACAGCCGTGCCGAGGTCCTCCCAGGTCATCTGCTCGCGCACAACAGGGAGAATCCCACAGATGGAAACAGGTCTGACGGGGAAGCGCGTGCTCGTGACCGGAGCATCGGGCGGGATCGGCTCCGCGTGCGCGCGCGCCTTCGCGGAGGAAGGAGCCGACGTCGTCTTGCACTTTCACCGCGGCAAGGAGCGCGCCGAGGAGCTCGCCGCGGAACTGAGCGGCGGGACCGTCGTGCTCGGCGCCGACCTGACCCGGGAAGACGAGGTCGACCGCATGTTCGCGGCAGCCGGGAGTCTCGACGTCTGCGCTGCGGTCGCCGGTGTCTGGCCCTCCGCCGACGTGCCCGTGTGGGAGCTCCCGCTCAGGCGCTGGCGCGCCACGGTCGACGCGAACCTGACCGCAACCTTCCTCACGGCTCGCGGCTTCCTCCGCCAACTGGAGGGCGACGGCGCACTGATCCTCGTCGGGTCGACGGCCGGACTCCTCGGCGAAGCCGGCCACGCCGACTATGCGGCCGCGAAGTCCGCGATTCTCGGCGGCCTCCTCCTCAGCCTGAAGAACGAAGTCGTCCGCAAGAACCCGCTGGCGCGCGTGAACGCAGTCGCGCCGGGATGGACCGAGTCAGCGATGACACGCGGACACGTTTCGGAGGAACAGGTGGGCCGAATCTCCCGGACGATGGCGCTGCGCAAGATCGCCCGGCCCGAGGACGTTGCGCGCCAGGTTGTCGTCCTGGCGTCGCCTCTGCTGTCCGGCCATGTCACGGGCCAGGTCGTCACGGTCGCAGGCGGAATGGAAGGCCGAGTCATTCACGACTGAGAGCCCCTGCGCCAGCGAAAGAGGAAGGTGGCGGCGGAGTCCTCGTCCGCCGCCGCCCAAGGCGCCGACTCGGCGGCGCCGCTTTAGAGGCCGTGCCGGCTTCGCCGGTGCGGCCGTCTGCCGTGACGCCCTTGGAGCGCGAACGTCGGCGCCCCGCGCCATCGAAAGAGGAAGGTGGCGGCGGAGTCCTCGTCCGCCGCCGCCAATACTCCGGCGGCCGCAGGAGTGATTGCCGTCAGTCCCTGGCCTTGGAGTCAGGACGGGAATCGGCAACAGGTTCACTCACCTTTAGCGCAAGCAAGAACGGCGAAATCTTCCGTGAACCAGGCCAGTCAACCGAGAACGGGTGATGGATCAAGTGACCCCTCGACGCGATAGTCAGAGAGCAAACCGAGACGGGCCCCGATGCGGCGGGGGCAACCTCGGAGAATCTCCTTCCATAGGAGACCCAGGAGGGGCCAGGCGGCGGCCCCTCTTGCGTTTTCTGGACACACGGTCACGACAGGTGCCCCGCCTATACTTGGCGCCGGAAGCGGGCAACGTCCCGCTCCGCATCGAGAGAGGCTGAGGGAACCGGCCCTTCGAAGCCTCGGCAACCTGCCTAAGCGGCAAGGTGCCAAACCCGGCCGGGCGCGAGCCCGGGTGGATGTGTCGAGCGAGTTCGGAAGGAGACGAAGTGCCCGCGCCAAGCCAGACCCGCAACCGCTTCGTAGAACGCCTCGAAGCAGGGCCTGTGATCGTCGGCGACGGAGGCATGGGCTCGCTCCTCTCGGCGGCGGTCCCTCGTCTCCGCAGCCCGGAGGAGGCGAATCTCCGCGCGCCCGACGCCGTGGTGTCCCTGCACGTCAGCTTCATCAATGCGGGCTCCGAGCTGATCGAGACGAACACCTTCGGGGCCAACCGCCGCAAGCTTTCACACCATTTCCTGGAGGACGATCTGGAGGCGATCAACTCCGCCGGCGTCAAGCTCGCCCGCGACGCCAGGGAGACAACGGGTCGCGACGTCTTCATCGGCGGTTCGATCGGACCCCTTGGAGAGCCGGCGACCTCTCGAGTGCGCCGCGAGCTGTTCGCCGAACAGGCTGCCGTTCTAGACGGCCGCGGCGTCGACCTCTTCATGGTCGAGACGTTCTACGACCTCGAGGAAGCCGTCGACGCCATCGAGGCGACGCGCAGCGTGTCGAGCCTGCCGATCGTCGCGCTGCTGACCTTCGACGAGAGTGCAGAGACGCTTGCAGGCGTGACCGCCGCCGAGGCCGCTGCGCGGCTGATGAAGCTCGACATCGCAGCGATCGGCGCGAATCACGGCGCCGGCCTGCTGGCGGCGCTCGCAGCCCTCGAGCAGATGGGAAAGAACGGCAAGCCGCTCGCAGCGCTTCCGAATGTCGGCCTCGCGAGCCTGAGCGGAGGCCGTGTCATCTACCCCCACGCAACGCCGGAGTACTTCGGTGAGTTTGCGGCGCACGCACGCGATCTCGGCGCCAAGGTCATCGGTGGCTGCTGTGGCACGACGCCTGCGGAGATCGCCGCCATCCGCGCGGCGGTCGAGGAGGAGCGCAAGCCGCGGGCGCCACTCGTGTTCAACGCACCGGAGCTCGTCGTCGCGCTCGGCGAGGAACAGAAGGAGACAGGACTCTCGCGGGCGCTGTCAGCCGGAGAGTGGGTCGTCTCCGTCCAGCTCGATCCGCCGCTCGGTGGCAACAGCACAGGGCTGCTCGAGATCGCGAGCACCCTGAAGGAGTCGGGACGCGTCGGCTGGGTCGACGTCAACGACAACGCTACGGCTCGCGCCGGCATGAGCTCGCTGATGGTCTCGGCGACGATCGAGCGTCGCGCGGAGATCGAGACCATCCCCCACCTGACGACGCGCGACTCGTCGGTGATGGGTCTCGAGTCGATGCTGCTCGGCGCACATGCGGAAGGAGTGCGCAACGTGCTGGCGATCACCGGCGATCCTCCCGAGGTCGGTGACTACCCGGGAGCGCGCGGCGTCTACGAGATCGACGCGATCGGGCTGACCCGGCTGATGACGAACCTCAACCGCGGCGAGGACTTCAACGGCCGCCCGATCGATGCGCCCACGTCGTTCTTCGCAGGCGTCGCCGTCAATCCGACACCGGACGACGTGGATATCGAGCTCGAGCGCTTCGAGCGGAAGCTCGAGGCAGGCGCCAGGTTCGCGATGACGCAGATCGTCTTCGACGCCGAGCAGCTCGACCGCTTCGTCGAGCGACTGGGTGGCACCTGGCCGATCCCGGTTCTCGTCGGAGTCTTTCCGCTGACGAGCCACCGACTCGCGTTGCGATTGCACAACGAAGTCCCGGGCATCCTCGTGCCGCAAGCGTTGCAGGACGAGCTCGAGCGAGCGGGCTCCGACGCGGCCGACGTCGGGTTCGGTCACGCACGCGAGTTGATCGCTGCTTCACGCGAGCGCGCGGCAGGCGTGTACCTCGTCGCGCCGTTCCGCCGCCCGTTGCGCGTGCTCGAGTTGCTCGTCGACTAGGGCGCGCAGTCGCCGGTCGAGACGGGCTGACCTGCCCTGTCGAGATCGGCGCGGACGACCTCGGCCGGGACTCCGAAACCGCCGACCGAGCTGAGACGAGCCGCGAAGATCGTCGCCTGCACCGCCCCGTGCGCGTCGACCGCCGGCGCGCCCGAATCCCCGTGTCGCACGCGCCCGCGCAAGGATGTGATCGCGCGTGTAACAGGCCCGGTCCCGTAGGCGTCCTCCGCGAGCACCGTCGAGGTGTGCCCGATGCGTGCGGGCGTCACGGTGAACGGCCCGTTTTCCGGGAAGCCCAGCACCGCAACCGGTGTGCCCGGCCTGGCGGAGACCAGCGGCAGGGAACGAAGGCCGAGCTCGCGCACGCGCAACACGGCAACGTCGTTGCGACGGTCGAACGCGACCACGTCCGCCGGGAGGCGACCGCCGGACTGGAGCTCGACGACGGTGTCGGCTTGTCCTGCGACCACGTGCGCCGCGGTCACGATCAGGTCCGGCCTCGCCACCCAGCCGGTGCCCTCGACGCCGACCCCGCAGGCCATGCCGAGCACGCGGACCACGCTTGGCGCGGCGCGGCGGACCCCGAGGGCGTGAGCGAGCCGAGGGTCCGGGGCGGCGACCGCTGCTGACGGCCCGCTGATCGACGGGAAGGGATCGATGCGGGCGAGCGCATTCAGGACTTCGGTCGGCGGAATGAACTTGTTCAGCCGTTGCAGCAAGGCCGAGCCTTGCGCGCCACGCCGAAGGTCGGTCTGCCCGGGGAGCAAGAGCGCGACCGCCCCGAGCACCCACACGACCGCCAGCCCGGCGCAGGCCCCGAGGATCAGGCCACCCGTGGCGTCGAAGGTGGTCAGCTTCCGCCTCCGTACCTTGGACCGAATCGCCGACCCGGCGAGCGTTCCGAGCGTCTCGAGCAGGATCGCGCCCACGGCGGCGCCGGCGAGAGCCGCCAGCGGGGTGTACGGAGAGTGAGTTCCGTCCTGGAGTAGCTGAGGCGCAAGCCGCGAACCGAGCCAGGCGCCGAGCACGATTCCGGCCAGCGAGAGCGCGCTCGCGATCAGCCCCTTCTTCCAGCCGATGAAGGCCGTCAGGGCCACGAAACCGAGGACGATCAGGTCGACCTTGGACACGAGGTCCGCAGGCTACTCGCGCTCTCGGATCCTCGGGAAGCGAGGTAGACTGGTCGGCCCTCGGGGGCGTAGTTCAGTTGGTTAGAACGCCGGCCTGTCACGCCGGAGGTCGCGGGTTCGAGTCCCGTCGCTCCCGCTAAAGTCCGTGCAAAACGCCGCCTTGTGTTGTCTGGTCCGGCAGCGGATTTGGCGCCTGGACAGAGCCGGCGTTCCGGAGCTCGCTGAAGTGACCGGCACTTCGCGTAACCATGCGGCTGTGCCGGGTTGAGCGACCGAACCGCCGTGGAAACGTCCAACTTCAACCGCGCGCGCTCGCCGCAGATGGCCGACCACGCATGGCGATCACCTGCGCGTTCGTGTCCGCAGCGCTACGGAATCGCCGCTGGTCGTTCGAAGTCGCGCACGAACCGGGCAGCGCCGACCTTCTGGTAGAACGGCTCCGCTTGTGCGCGCTGAGCGGCGGCTTCGTGTTGTTGACCTACGGCCGC
>WNFC01002212.1_pt1 | contig 20890 bp, 19 predicted proteins | sample 5400541 | NCBI WGS metagenome assembly WNFC01 (sample SAMN13153342, study PRJNA577476) | soil metagenome | isolation source: 120 cm saprolite under Douglas fir tree site 2 hole 2 replicate 1 | place: USA:California | collected 2015-04-18
GTGGGTCAGTGGCCGGCGCTCGTGCCCCCGGACTTCAGCATTCACGGCGCTGCTGCGCCAGAAAGCACCCTGCGCGCGCTGACGGTCATTATCGCCGCGGGTATGGTGGTGCTCGCGCCTTCCCTCTGGTTGCTCTTCCGCGTTTTCAAGGGCCGCAATCCGGCGGCGGCGGCCACCAACACAAGCCGGTAACCCCTACGTCTTCGCAGCCGCCTTGGGCAAATGCTCCTCGACCCAGCTCCGCATCGCAGGAGCAGGGAGCGCGCCGGTCACTCGCGCCACTTCCTTGCCGTGATCGATCAGCACCATGGTCGGGATGCCGCGAATGCCAAACCGCCGAGATAGGTTCGGCGCGTCATCGCTGTTGACCTTGACAAGCTTCAGCTTGCCGGGCAGATCCGTCGCAATCTTCTCGACGATGGGCGACACGATGCGACATGGCCCGCACCAGGGGGCCCAGAAATCCACCAGGACTGGCAAGGTGCTCTGCTCGACGACCGCCGGAAAGTCAGCCTCACCGCTTTCGGTCAGCCAGGGCAGCGTGGTGCCACAGTTGCCACAATGCGGTACGCCGCTCGCCGTCGCCCGGACGCGGTTCGTCTTGCCGCAGTTCGGGCAGCGGACTAGTCCCGGTTCGTTCGCGGTGGCGTTCATCGCTTCACACCCTCGGCTCGTCTAGCCGACGCTGCTCAGTTCCTCAACGGGTGCGGCCGCGAGCAACACGGCCGCGACCCCGTCGTATCGGGCGAGCAGGTCGCGCCGTTGCCCCACCAGGGTGACCTCGACGCCATGAAGGCGGGCGATCTCGACCAGCTCATCGACGACGTTGTCGGCTGTCAGCAGGGCCTGGCCGTCGAAGGGACAAGACCCGGGCGTGAGCGAAAGGAAATGATGATCACGACAGACGTAGCCCGGCCTCGCCAGCTCGTCATCAAGGACGAGCCGGCGCATGAAGAAGAGATTGGCGGCGTCGAGCACCTTCTCCAGGCCGGCGGCCAGGCGGCCATGCCCCTGGAAGAACCCGAGCTCTTCCAGCGCCGCCTCCTCTTCCTTCTTTCGCTGCTTTAAGAGCGCCTCCTCGAGAGCCGCGCGCCGCTGATTGGGCCCGTCATCGGGTGACCAATGGAGCTCGGCGACCAGGCGGTCATGGAGCGACTTGGCGAGGTAGTCCTCGAAATCCTTGAGCAGCGTTTCCTCGCCAATCAGCGCCAGAAAGTCGCAGCCCCGCTCTCGAAACAAACGCTCGGCCGCCTGCGCCGACGCTTTGAAGTGCCACTGAAGGTGGGTGAGCCGGTGGCGCTGGACCTTGCCGGGCCGGCCCGCGTCGACCGTCTCGCTGGGAACGAACGACCGGATCGAGTGGATTTGTTCCTCGAAACCGAGCTCGTAGAGAAAAAAGGTTGCGTGCTCCTTCGCGAGCTCGACCACGAGCACCCGGTGCTGCTCCTCCATGATCGCCTCGAGCGGTTCGACGTAGGGGTCGGCGTCGATCGTCAGCGAATCGGCCACCCGGACCGGCAGCGGCATGACGCGGTTCAGCTGCGTCCCGCTCTTGAAGATCACCAGCGATCGGGCACCGCTGGGCTGGTACCCCTCGAGAAACGCCTCCACGTCGCGCAAGTCCTCGGGAAGGCCGAGGCGCTGCTCCCGGGGCAGGGCTTCCAAGTGCGCTTTGCGGGCTTCGAGCGCCTGGTGCCGGAGGCTGTGAAAGACGCTGACGAAGACGGGTGGGTCCGCGCGAACGAGTCGCTCGGGCGCGAAGTTGAGATAGAAGGTGATTACCGGGCGCTCATAGTGCTGGCGGGCGATGGCCTTTAGGTCCTCGCGATTGATGAAGGGACGCTCAGCGAACGCTGCCGTGAGGGTCTCGCCCTGTGGCATCTGCTCGGCCGCGCGCGCCATCGCGCTCGTGGTTCGGGTCCCCCGAACTCGCCGTTCGCGCTCCTCGAGCGTCTCCCAGGTGCTTGCCATCTGTCCCTCCTTTCGATCATAGGCCGCTCCCCCCTTTGGGGGAAGAAGCAACGATGGTGCTTGCGCGCAACGACCTAATCGTTCCACGACCGTCGATCCTGCGGAAACCTCAGCGCCGTCGCTATCGACTACCATCAGCGACAGGGGCGGGGTGGCGAAAAACCGGGTAGAGCAGGATCCGAACCATACAGACGCCGAGCAGTCGAATGCATCAGTGCTGCGAGCGCGTGAACCAGCTAGACGAGCTGCGGACGAAGCGCCGACCAGCGGACCACCTCATCATCAAAGAACCGCGCGAGCCGGCCTTCGACTCGGCGGGCAGGGTCGAGGAGAATATCAGGTCTGGAAGCGGCAGCCAGGCGGCTACGGACGCCACTGGCCACGCGTCTCTTTGGCATTGACCCCATCTGGCCGATACGACGTCGTCCTCCTCGACCAGGGATATGGAGGCGTTTGGGTTCACACTGTCCAGCTCTGGAAACGATTGCGGGCGCGGGTGCGCGCGCTGGTCATATCGCCGACCGATCCGCTGTTCGAGGACTTACGCGATCCCGATCTGCTCACCCTGGCGTCAATTCGAAGGAGCAATCCGGGCTTCACAACTGCTGCCTTCGTGACCCAAGTTCGCGAACTGCTCTCGTCCCTCGAGGTCGGTCTATTGCTGATCATGCACCGGTCGCAGTCCGTCTTCGTATTCGACCTGGTCGATCGCCAACCCACTGTTATCTATTCCGACGGCCATTACGAGCCTCGTCTGGGCCTGGGCGCAAGCCTCCCGCTGCGGTGGACCAACGACCAGGTCCTGCGGGAGATCATGTTTCTCCTCGCTGCGGCACCTGCATCTGCCTTTCTGCAGCTCCCGGCATCCCCGGCGACCAACCTCAAGGTGCTGGCTGCGGGGTGGCGGGCCATGGAGCGCGCGACAGCAAACTGGTGCTGGGGCGCCGAACAGGCGCGCGTCCTGGCTCGCGCCGTTCCATCGATCGCTCGACGCACCCGATTTGTTCCCCCATTCATCGACGGCGGCATCTTTGACTCATCGCTGGTCGATCGAGAAAAGGTGGTGCTGTTCACAAGCACAATGCACAACCTCGACAAAAAAGGCCTGCCGGAGCTGCTGGCCGTCATGGACGCCATGCCCGACCTTCGCGTCCGCTGCGTAGTGGGCCAACCGCACCGATTTCCGGAAATTGCTGACCGATTCCGCGGTCGGCTGCAGGTCGAGCGCCTGGATCGTAGCCAGCTTCGCCGCGTCTTCCACACCGCCTGGGTCAACTGCCGCATTAGCCACGAGGACAACGCGCCGCTGTCGGTGCTCGAGAGCATGACCTGCGAGCTACCACAGGTCGTTTCGCCGGCAGTGGCCCGCGAGATTCCGCTGCTTGAGAACGGCCAGACCGGGTTCATCGTGGATCCCGACGATCGCGAGAGCCTAGCTCAGGTCATGCGCCAGCTACTGACGGACCCGGCGCTGCGCAACCGCATGGGCAGGGAATGTCGAGCCCGCGCGCTCGCGTACGACTTTTCGCGGCGGACGAGCGAGATCCTGGATCTCGTCCGCTGAGCTATGAGCCCCTCGCCAGGACCCCTGGCTTTCGACCTCATGGTCCTGGGTGATGCCATCCTCTATTGGGAAGGCGGTCGCCTAGGCGTCGTGTCCGAGCAGGTCAAGCACCTCACCCAAGACGAACAGTGGATCCTTAACCGGGTGCTCATCGGTCCCTTGCGCTTTCAGGAGCTCGTCGCCGAGCTGGCGGTGCGGCTCGGCCGGTCCCGAATCGACGTCAGGGGCCTACTCGAGCAGAGCATAAGCGGCCGGGTGGCGCTGATAAGGCGTTGGCGTGTCGACCTCCCGCGGGCATCCGGGCCAATCCTGGTGCACCTGACGAGCGGCGCTCTGCCCGACCGGGTTCGGGCGGTGCTCACTGAGTGGCGGGCCAGGCGCAAAACGCCAGTGCTGATCTCGCATTGGGTCGTGCCCGGTCTGGTTCCACCGGTGACGCAGCTCACGCTCGAAGGGTACCGTGACAGCGGAGAGCGAATTTCGTTTCGGCAGTTCATCCAGCTGGCCCGATGTGCCATTTCCCGCGGCGCGGACGAGCTCCTGTTTGCGAATCTCAACGACGCGATACCCTTCTCCGACCTGATGCGGACCCGCCGATCGGTCATCTGGGTCGATCCAGACTGGAGACCATCTCTCGCAATCGCTGAGCTCGGCCGCCGCGGCCGGTCACAGGCGACCTTTTCCGGCTGCCTTCGAGAACTCTATTACGCACTGGCCTCTTCGGAAACAGTCGGGTCGCTCCCGCCCGCCAGCACTGGAACGGCATTCGCGCGGCTCGAGAACCTGGCGCTTAAGTCTGCAGCCCGAGTGGTGTGCACAGATGAGCAGGCCGCCTTCCTCCGACAGTTCGGAGCCAGGTCGTCGCGACTTTTACCGTAGATCCCGAGGGGCGGCTCCCTCGTTCGCAGCCCATCCAGCGGCCTAAGGCGGGCCGCCGGTGAGGCCGAGGAGGGCCACGCGAGCGTGCATGCTCGGGCTCAGACCTTTCCTGATCGACGGCGATTGGGACGCTTGCTAGAATGGCATCGGCTTACGAGGCTGCTGATGGTGGGGTGCGGCGGGTCGGGGCAACGGTGGCCCCTTAGAAGGAACCAGGGGCTGCCAACCATCATTGGAAAGGGGCGACGTGGCGGGAAAGAAGAACCGGCTAGAGCGGCATCCAAACCATCCCGACGCTAACCAGTCGAGTGCCCGCAAGGACGCTCACCTCGACATCAATCTCGAGCGCGACGTCCAATCCGCAACCACGACCGGATTAGAGCGGTTCCGATTTGTCCATCGTGCATTGCCCGAGATCAGCCTCAATGACATTGATCTCTCGGTCAGCTTTCTGAAGCGCAGGCTTTCAGCGCCGCTGCTCATCTCGTGTATGACCGGAGGAACCGAGCGCGGAGGTCGGATCAATCGAATCCTCGCTGAGCTGGCGCAGAGATTCAATCTTGGTCTGGGCCTTGGCTCGGCACGGATCTTGCTCGAAGACGCCGGCCGATTGGCAGAATTCAAAGTTCGACCGCTTGCTCCCGATATTCTCCTCCTGGCGAATATCGGGGCCGTTCAACTCAACAAGGGGGTCGCGGTCGACGATGTGATCCGAATCGTCGACATGCTCGAAGCGGACGCCATTGTCTTGCATCTCAATCCGTTGCAGGAGTCACTCCAGGTCGGGGGAGACGTTGATTTCGGTGGGCTACTGGCCCGCATCGAACAGCTGTGCCAGGAGTTAGGCCGACCCGTGATCGTGAAGGAGGTGGGCTTCGGTATCGGCGCGGAAGACGCGCAGCGCATGATCGCCGCCGGCGTCTACGCGATCGACGTCGCGGGGGCGGGAGGCACCTCATGGAGTCAGGTTGAGCACTACCGGCTGACGGGTCCTCTGGCCGCCGTCGCGGCCGTCTTTCGGAGTTGGGGAATCCCGACCGCCGAGGCCATCCAGCGAGTCCGGGCGGCCTTACCGACGACCCCCTTGATTGCGAGCGGTGGGATCCGAAACGGGATCGAGGCCGCGGTCGCCCTCCGGCTGGGTGCCGATCTCGTCGGCGTAGCCGGACCGTTTCTGAGGGCCGCTGCCGCTGGGCGCAGCGAAGCCGCGGACAAGGCTTTTGAATTGATCGAGACCTTGCGTCGGGTGCTGTTTTCCACCGGTTCACGGACGCTTGAAGACTTGCGTCTGGCGCCGATGCAGCACTGGGGGACGGCACCGTGAGCGACGGGAGGGCGACGCCGCGCCGTGCCAAAGGCTCCGCCGGGACCCAGGGGTCGTCGGCAACCACCCTGGAACGGGATGGCCTGCGGGATCTTGCCGTCAGGGTGGAGGCTCGGCTCGAGCGATTCTTCGACGCTGAGGTGTCGCGCTGGGTGCGGCTCCAGCCCGAGCTTCGCGAGCTGATCGACGTACTGGCGACCCTCACCCTGTCCGGCGGCAAACGCCTGCGCCCTGCCTTTTGCTACTGGGCCTTCGTCGGGAGCGGCGGGGATCCGGTGGATCCGCAGATCATCGATGCCGGCGCCGGGCTCGAGCTGCTGCACACGGCCCTGCTCATCCACGACGACCTGATCGACGATGCATCGCTGCGCCGGGGGATCGAGACCAGCCATGTGCGGTTTGCGGCGCGCCATCGCGAGCACGGTTGGGCGGGACCGTCCGACCGATTCGGCAGCAATGTGGCCGTCTTGCTCGGTGATCTCGCGATTTTTTATGCCTATGGGCTGTTATCCGGCGCGCCACCACCGGCGCGCCACCTCTTCCAGCAGCTGGGGGTGGAGGTTGGCCTCGGGCAGTACCTGGAACTGGTCACCACCGCAGAAGATCGCCGGGACTATGCGGCGGCGCGCTTGATCGCCCGCTATAAGTCAGGCAAGTACACCATCGAGCGGCCTCTGCAACTCGGCGCGGCGCTGGCAGGGCAGCTCGACCAATTGGAGCCGCTAAGCGCCTATGGCCTTCCGCTTGGCGAAGCCTTCCAGCTCTGCGACGATCTCCTTGGCGTGTTCGGCGATTCCGCCGTGACCGGCAAGCCCGTCGGGAGCGACCTCCGCCAGGGGAAGTGCACGGTGTTGATGGCCACCGCGCAGCGGCGGGCAACCGGTGCCCGCGCCATCCAACTGCTGGCGCGGGTCGGCGACCCGTCGATCGATGAACGCACCCTCACGGAGATCCAGACGGTGCTCATCGACAGTGGTGCTCGCCGCGAGGTCGAGGAGCTTCGGGACGCGCTCGTTGAAGAAGCTCTCACCGCCCTGGAGCGTGTTCGTCTCACCGCGCCGGCCAGGCAGGCGCTAACCGCGCTCGCCGGGGTCGCCACGCGGCGCGTCTCCTAGCCGGAGCCAGTTCGACGACGACGGGTCGGGTCAGGGCAGCACGGTCAGCGATGCGACCATTCCCATGTCGTCATGGAAGACGCAGACGTAGGGATAGGTTCCCGGCGCGGCAAAGGTTGCGGTGAACTGCATATTCGGAGCCAGCGGCGGGTTCGGGGCGTTGAAGTAGGTGAGAAGCGCCGCGCTGGCCAGCACCCCGGAATTCACCTGCTGGTTCGGATCCCTGATCGTCGGATCCCCGTATGGAAAGAAGATGAAGGGGGTTGGCACACCGAAGGTGACGGAGTGGGTGGCGAATGGGTCGCGGTTGACGAACGTGACGCGGTCGCCCACGTGGATCGTCGAGGACGATGGAAAGTACCGCAGCGATGCCGAGTTTTGCTCGCCGCCCCCGACCGCCACTTCGATCCCCGCGCCCCCGATGTCGGTCGCATGAGCGGCCGCCACGGCTGACTGCACGCCGATTTCTATCGCTTGCGCCAGGTCCACGGTCAACTGCGCGTGCGCCTCCGCCTGCTCCTGCGCGTCCGTCTTCGGCAGCGCCTGGTCGGCAGGAACGACCGAGATCGTTCCCGTCATCCCCAGGTGTAAGACGCACGCGTATCGGTACGTCCCAGGGGCGACGGTGTTGGCAATCTTGAGGGTGAACGCGCCACCAAGGTTCAACTGTCCTGAGTTGAGCGTCGTATCGGCGCCGCTCAGCGTCTGCCCGCCAAAGGGCGTCAAGAGGCCGAAGACGAACGCTCCCTGAGGGGGATTGAGCGTCACCGTATGCGGCTCCGGACTCGGCATCGAAAACTCGATCGCGTCGCCGGGGTGCACCGTAACCGACGCCGGGTAAAACCTCCGGGTCATGCGCGCGAAGTCCGCGTTGGTGGCGCCCGCCTGGATATGCCAAACCGCTCCGGTGTCGGCGTGGACCGAGACCGGCTGGCCGAGGCCGGCAGCCATGATGGCGATCATCATCCCCAGGTAAGCGCGACCCTTATGGGTGATTTGCCTTAAGCGTCCCATTTGCTTCCCCCTCCTTGAGGTTCACGAGTTGTTCGGTCGATTTGCAAGGGCGGGCCGACGTTCCGATTGACCTGAAACAGATGCCGCCGGGCGAGGATCCGGAGGTTGACAATCACCATCCTGGCAACCCCCGCCATGACGACGAGGGCAATAAGGAACCAAAGGGTGGCCAGGGCGAGCGCGCCCAAGCGGCCGGCGGTTGGCCAGCGCGAGGACCGTATCGCCTCGGTCACGCCGCTGCCGAGGAGCTGCGGGTATCCGGTCACCCGAAACCAGAGATTGGGCAACACCAGCGCAATGAAGACGGCCCACACCGCGGAGGTGAGCACCACGTATGCGGTCAGGAAGGCGATGACGCCTCGGCCCCAGGGCAACGCTCGAGGCGCATGCCCGCGAAGCCGCGCGATCGCATGCCGCACCAGGCGCAGTGGCTGCTGGCCCAAATTGGTCACGCCCAACGCATCTCCCAGCATCCAGTAACCATCGAACTTGAAGAAGGGGTTGATCGAGAAGAGGCAGCTGACCAAGATGATGAGCACTGCCGCCCGCAACGGTTGCCAGCCGGTGAGGACATAGCCCAGCGCGTACAGCGCGCCAACCACGAGTTGGAGATAGATCCCGCCGAGGTCGACCACGACACGCTGCGAGCGGCGCAGCTCCCAGGCCGCATTCACGTCGCTGTAGAACGCTGGAAAGAGCAGGTAAATGGTGAAGCCGATCGCGCTGGGCCGGGCGCCGTATCGACGGCAGGCGCTCGCATGACCGAGCTCGTGCGCGAGAAGGGAGATGAGGAAGAGCCCGTAACCGGCGATGATCGTCCCTGCCGGTGCCGTCAAGGAAAAGCCACGGATCGCGGTGATGGTGGCGATCCCGATCATCAGCGAGATCAGGGCGAGGGCCGCCGGGCGGCGGAAAGCCGCCGACAACCGCGTCGCGATCCGCGCGACTACCGCCTCGGGGATCACCGGCACCCGAAGCCAGTATCCGAACGGGCGGTGATCGCCCTTGAGCTCGATCGCGTCCAGCCCGACGCGCAGCCGGTTGTAGGCGGCCTCGACTTCGTCGGCGGAGACCGCCTGGTGGCCGTCCCGCTTGAACTGTAACGCGAGTTTCTCGAACGGCACCCCGGCCTGGACCTGGGCGAGGAGGTAGTAGGCGGCCGGCGACATCCGGATGCGAGTGCGGTTCGGGCTGGTCACCAGGTATGGGTTTTCCTGCTCGGAGGTGTCGACCCGCCGCCCGCTCAGATCCTCCAGCGGTAGCTCCGTCACGCCTCCATCCGCTCCTGGCCGCTTCATGCCGTGCCAGCTCGCTGCGGTTCTGCCACCGCCAGCCCGGTCAGCAGATCGGCGGCCATCCCGCGGCCGTCGACGTTCACAAAGGCGTGGCGGACGCGACGCGCCCGTTCCCTGAGCGCGCGGTCCGTCAACACCCGACCGACCGCCGATCGCAGCGCCTCCGGTGAATTGGCCGTCCGCTGGACCACGACCGAGACCCCGGCCGACTCGCATCGGGTCGCCAAGTCCGGTTGTTCGCCGCCCTCGGGCACCAGCAAGCTGGGCAGGCCGTTGGTCAGGGCCCCGAGCACCGACGTCGTATTGCCTCCCGAGATCACCGCGCTGGCCCGGGTGAGCACCTGTCCCTGCGGAAGGTGACTGCGGACGAAGAAGCGGTCGCTGGGGGCGGCCGTCTCTCGAAATCGCCCGAGAGCCGCGGCCACGCACACGCGCTCGCCGTCCAGCGCGGCCACCAGGTTGGACCAGAAACCGGGCCGGCCGAATGATGGGCCGTGCTGGAGGTAGGCCAGGGGTTCTCCGGCCGGAATCCGCGCTAGCCACCGCGCCAGGTCGGCGTCGATGGCCGGCGGCTCCCAGAGACAGGAGCCGACGAGGTGCACGCGAGCCGGCAGGCTGCGGGTCAGCGGTTCGAGCTGGGCGACGCTCTGCTCCATATAGAGGTCGCCGAGCAAGGGGGTCTCGTCAATGGTGCTGGGCCGCGGCGCCAGACCGGCCATCTCGCGGACACGCTCGTAGTGCTGCATCGTCTCGTCGTACCGCCAGCGACGCGTGGCCGCCGTGCGCTCGTCCTCACGTCCGCGCTCGGTCGGCCACAGGTAGCAGGCCAGGCCGAGAATGGCAACCGGGATGCGCTCGCGCTCCGCTACCACCAGCGGACCGAGCGCCTGCATGCTCGTAAACAGGACATCGGGCGAGAACCGCTGGATCGCGTACTCCACGTGCTTGATCTGCATCCCCACCACCAAAGGATGGCCCCACTGCACCAGGCCGAAGCTGTCGCCGTCCGGCTCGCCCCTGGGGATCCGCACGAAGCCCGCCTCGGCGATGACCGCGGTGAAAGCGGGGCCGGTGACGAATCGCACCTCGTGGCCGCGCCGGCGCAGCTCCTCGGCGATCCCGATCATTGGATACAGGAAGCCGTGGGAGGCGAATGGGCACATCAGGACGTTCATAGCCGCTGCGGCAGCAGCTCCAGGCTGGACCGGCGCAGCATCAAGGAGCTCACGACCACGACCAGGTCGACCGCGAGCACCAGCGCCACGTAGACGAGCGCGCGCTGGTCGCTAACCGTCGCCGAGCCGATCAGCAGGGTCGCGGTCAGAAAGTTCAAGATGCCGTGCCCCAGGATGCCGGGAACCAGGCTGCCGGTCCGGATGCGAATGGCGCCCAGGGCGAATCCATCAGCCACGAAGATCGGCACGAACAGGAGTTGGTTGACATGCACCAGCCCGAAGAGGGACGCCGAGATCAGCAGCGCGGGCAGCATGCGACCGGTAAGGTCGATCGAGGCTCGCAGGAGCAGGCCCCGAAAGAACACCTCCTCGGCGGTGGCCGCCACGAGGACGAAATAGAGGAGCGACGCCAGCAGGACCACGCCGTCGTGCCGTAGTCCCGTGATCGGGACGATCAGCAGCCAGGGGGCGGTTCGCAGCCCGACAAAGGCGGCCGGCCATATAAGGGCGGTCGCCCGTGGCCATCGGAGCCCACAGGACCACGGGTCGTACCACGGCAAGATGAGAAGGACGCTGCCGGCCAAAAGCCCCGCGTCGACGCCGATGGAGAACGCGGTTCCACGGACCCCCAGCAGGAAAAGCGGAAGGGCGATGACCCCGGCCAGCAGCAGCGGTAAGAAAAATGCACCCGCCAGACGCGCCACCAACAGCCTCCTCGCGATCACCGCTGGGTTTCCCACGACGACCGCCGGCGCGGCCATCGCTAGCGCTCCGCCCGAATGATCGCGGCAGGCGACGCGGTGAGGGATCGGGCGGCGGGAATCAGGAACGCGGCGATCGGCGCGATCAGTCCCAGGGGCAGCAGGACGGCGAGGTTGCCTAGCGGAACCACCGCGTCCACGCCGCCGATTGAGGCGCTCAACACGGCGATCAGGCCTGTAGACAGGGCGATCCCAAGCGGGATCGCCACGATGAGGCAAGGAACGGTGATCAGCAGACTCGCCCAGAGAAAGGCGCCGCCGATCTGGCGGCGGCGAGCACCAATTGCCTTGAGGATCCCAACGACCAGGGTCTGCTCCTCAGCCAGGATCAGCGCCATGGTGAACATGACGACGGTGGCGAGGATGATCAAGCCCAGCCCGAGAACCAGGAAGACGGCCGCGAAGACGTCGACGAATGGAATCTGGAGCGCCGTTTTCACGCCGGTAACCACCGTCCGACCGCCGAGCGCGGCCTCGAACGCGCGCCGGCTGGCCGCATCGTCGGCCGTGGGCCTCAAGCGGACCAGGAAATACGAGGGCACCGGATCGCTCTCAATCGCGTGCAGGACGGACGCGTTGGCAACGATCACCTGGCCCTGGTTGTCCAGCTCGCGATAGACGCCCGCCAGCGTGGCATTGACGTGATGGCCGCCGATGTCAAACCCGATCGACTGGCCGGGCGCCCAGCCGACTGACGACGCCAACCCGGCCCCGGCCAGCACTTGCGTGGGGCCGTTGATCGGGTGCCCGGAGAGCAGATGAAACACAAGTAGCTCCTCGCCCGGCTCGACGAACTTCGCCAGCGCTCCACCGCCGCCCGCCGAAAGGGTAGCGCTGCGCTCGAACACCGGCTCGCTTCGAGCAACGCCGGTGGTGGCCGCCAGGGCTGTCTGGACCTGTGTCGCCGAGACGCCGGGCAGGAAATCGACGCGCCAGTCGTAAGCCAGCCCCCAGGTGCTCGGGCTCTTGCTGAAGTTCGAAATTGTGGCGCTCATGATGACGCAGAAGACGACCGTCACCAGCCCAACGACCAGCACGACGGCAGCGGTCGTGGTCCGTCCGGGACGACCACTGAGCAAAGCGACCCCAAGCCGAGCGGCAAGCGGCCCGCGGTCCTGGCCGAGCGTGGCGGAAAGCCGGCTGGGTGGCTGGCGGTAGCCGGCAGCGAGCGTGGCGGCCGGGGAGACGGCTCCCAGGCGCAGGGTCGCAAGTGCCGTCGCCGCCGCGGTCGCCAACAGGACAAGCAGAGCGGTCGGGAAAAGAATGAGGGGAGCGCCGGATAGGCTCGACTGCAGGCCCATGACCTGCACAATTTGCGTGGTCAGCCAGGCGCCCAGCAGCAGGCTGGCGACGCTCCCGGCGATAACGCCGATGAAGACGATGGCGACCTTCTGCAGCATCAACGCCCGCCGGACCTGCCCGATCTTCCAGCCGATGGCCCGCAGGATGCCGATGTCTTTGGCGCTGCGGATGATCTCCGCGCGCGTCGTGCCGGCGATGAAAACCAGCGACGCGGCCGCGGCGAAGAGGCCGAAAAGCAGAAGGAACCCGACCACCGCCAGGGTCAGCGGCTGCAGCCCCACCACCACGGCCCGCGCGCCGTTGATCCCACTCACGCCCGCCGGAAGGAAACGCTGAATCGCCAGCGCCGTGCTGAGAAGTTGCCCGGCATCGTGGACACGCACCCCGAACAGCGCGACCTGCCCGCTGGCTCCGCCGGCGAGCTGTCCAAAGACGGCCGCGGGTACGTAGACGACGGCCGGCGAGGAGAGGGGGTAGGCCGCGTGCGACATGTCGAGCACGAGGCCGGTGACGGCGACCTGAAGGCTTCCGCCCGGCCCGGTCAACTCGACCTTCGTGCCCACCCCCGCATTCGCGCTCAGCGCACTCGCGGCACTCCGGTCCAGCAGCATTCCCGGTCGGTCGGCGCCTGGCCAGGTGCCCGCCAGAAGCGTGAGGTGCTGCATCGCGGGAGGAGATGGCGGCAACAGCGTAAGCGCGGCCGGAAGTTCTTTGCCGGCCAGCCGGATCACGCCCGTCTGCTGCAGGTAGATCGGGCCCAGGGTAGCCACGTTGGCGGCGGCCGAGACGCGGTCATAGACGCTGTTTGCCTGCGCGGCGGGCACGTGGACCCACAGCTGCGGCGCATGAAGCCGCTGCGAGGTGGCCTGGTAAGACCCCTGGACACTGAGAATGGTCAAGCCGCCGGCGCCGATCAGCGCGACGGCCAGTGCCGCCGACAGACTTTGGAGCAGCGGTTCCCACCACCTCGAGCGCAGACTGCCCGCGGCCAGTGCGGCATAGGCGCGGAACCGGCTTCGCATGCCCTTACACCGCCGACGATTGTGAGGAGATCGACGGCGGTTCGAGCCGCGGGTTGAACTTGGCGGCTCCGTCGTGCATCACGATCCGGCCTTCCGCCTGCGCCGCGACCGCCGGGTCATGGGTGACGAGCAGCAGGGTCTTGCCGCTGTTGTTCAGGATTTGCAGCAGATGGAGCACCGCCGTGCCCGACTCGCTGTCGAGGTTGCCGGTGGGCTCATCCGCGAGGATCATGACTGGGTCGTTGACCAGCGCACGGGCGACGGCGACGCGCTGCTGCTGCCCGCCCGACAGTTGATGCGGAAGCTTGTCTTTCTGATCCTCCACGCCCATGGTGCCCAGGAGCAGCATCACACGGTCCCGCAGCTGTCCCGAGGGCTCGCCGGCGAGCAGCCCGGGGAGCGCCACGTTGTTGAACACCGTGAGGTTGGGAATGAGATGGAACGCCTGAAAAACGAATCCGACGTGGCGCAGCCGGTAGAGCGCCAGCTCTCCCTCCCCGAGTCGATCGAGGGCACGGTCCCCGACCGTCAGCTCGCCTTCGGTCGGGCGCTCCAGTCCTCCGATCAGGTCCAGGAGCGTGCTCTTCCCGCTCCCGGAGGGCCCGGTGATCGCGATGAAGCTTCCCGGCGGGATCTCCAGACTTACGTCTCGTACCGCGGCCACGGCGCTGTCCCCCGCCCGGAACACCTTGCTGACATTTCGCAAGCTGATGGCGTCGGCCGCGACGTTTTGGCCAAGCTCCAGCCTGCTCATGGCGCCACCCCGGCCGGGGCGGGAAGTTCGACGCGACTCCAGGCGCACGCCGCCTTCAGCACGAAGGCAGCAGTGACGGTTCGGCTCCCGTAATGAAGGATCTTCACCGGCGGGCCGCTGGCTCGGCCCAGTTCCATCCGGATGAGCGGGGTGTCCGCCCAACCGTGAGCCGGATCGAGGCTGGCGTGCAAAAATGCCAGGCCGCCTGCGCTTCGCTCGACGTCATCCGGGGTCGGGCTGCCACCCGCACCGGCGGAGAGGCCGAGGAGTGCCAGCGCCGTGCTCAACGAATCGCTCGCCACGCCGTAACCCCAGCCGCCGTCGGATCGCTGCGCTTCCCTCAGGAATCGCCGACCCCTGACGATCGCGGGAGAGGTCGGCAAGACGGCATCCAGCAGGCGCAGGCAGACGTGAACCCCGTAGAAGGGCCCTTCATACCAGGAGCTCGACCAACTGCCGTCCTGGTTCTGCCGGGTCTCGATGTACCGGCTGCCCGCGGCCAGAACGTCTTGAAATCGAGCCGGATCATAAAGCGCGAGCGCATACAAGAGGTTGGCCATCACCTCGCTGTCGGGTCCACGCCCCCAGGCCAGGCGCACAAACTCGGCCTGCCGCTGCTGCTCCGCGGTGCGGCCGGCGGCCGGAATGATCCAGGTTTCGAACGAACCATCGGGGTGGGCACCGTCGGTCAACAGCACGCGGAGCGCCGGCTCGCAGGTTGCCGTCACGTCATCTCGACGTCCCGAACGAAGCAGTACCTGCATGACCTGCGCCAGGTCGTCGGCGTCCGGTGGCAGTTCCGGCAGGTCCGGGAAGTAGCTCCAGCCATCCATCGGACCCGGGCGCCGGGTGGAAAGCAGGTAATCCGCTTCGTACGCGATCCAGCCCTCGAGTGGAGAGCCGGCAAGGGCTTTGGCATCGCAGAGCGAGTCGGCGATGAGCGCGCGCGCAAACACATCCCCAGCCTGCGTCTCGCGGCGAGCCGTAAATCCCTGTTCCGCCGCGAAGACCATCAAGTGGCGAGCCTCGCCAAACCCCTGTCGCCACTGACGCAGCAGCGACTCGAGGGCACTGAAACCGACCCGTTGCCAGGGGAGGGAGAAGGACACCGAACGCGGAAGGACGACCGGCGGCTGGCTCCTCAACCGTTGTTCGTTGCCGCCAACCACGTCCCTGATGTCCGCTAGCAGCCGCTCGCAGCGCTTGCGCAAGAGCCTGACCGCGTCGTTCCACGCAAGGCCAGGAGACGGCAAACCGATCGCCAACGCCTGGTCGAGCTTGGCGATCGCGAGCTCGAGGACGTAGGCGGCGTGGCCACGGTAGTACAGTTTTCGAGCGAGCTGCTCGAGCAGCTGCGCGCTCGGCGGCCCGTCCCGTGACGGGGCCTCGGATACAAGCTTCGTCAAGAGGAGGGAGGGCCAGCCGAGCTGGAGGTCGTCGCGCCAGTCCCGAAGATCGTCCAGCATCTGATACGCGATGTTGTAGAGATCGATCGATTCCTCGAGCGCCCGAACGGGAGTGGAGTCCCAGCTCAGATCTGCGAGAGCGGCGACCGTCGCTTTGGCTAGCCCTGCGCGCTTCCAGGCTAGATCGAGCGCGAGAGTCTCCGTGTACTCGGCCCAGGGGCGCTCGCGAGAGGCGAAACGTCGTTCCTCCACGACAGCCTGGGCATGGTCCGCCACGTAAGCTCGAAACCGATCCCAGAAGGCGCCCTCGGGCCGGAGGAGCTCGTGAAGCAACCGGTAGGCCTCATGCTGCATCGCCGATGCGCGAACGAACACGATCGACGCGCGCGCAGGGGACGAATCGTCGATCACCCGATCGGCCAGGAACGCAGCGCTGGCAAACAGGCGGGCGGCGACTCCCAGACCCTCCAGCCGCTCTGGAGGAAGCGCAGGAAACGCGCCCGCGAAAAGATAGGGATGGCAGTCGTAGAGTGAGGGCGGCGCATCAACGCTGATGTTGAGATTGATGCTTTCCGGCCAATGCACCTGAAGGCGTTGCACCGCCCCCGCAATCGCCTTGATCTCCGGATCGAACAACGTCGTTGGGTCGACCACTGAAGCGAGCATCACCCCTTTAACGAGAATGTTATTCGGAAATGGGCAGCCTCGCTGCCGTCAAAAAAACCGCGGGACGGCTACGTCGATCTAGCGACGAGTTCCAGACTGAGCTCGCACGCCCCGCGGTCGACTTGGCGCCTCGGCGACCGGTTAGACGATGACGTTCGTGCCGCACTGGACCCAGCAGTCCGCATTGGGCAGCGCAGCCGCTAACTCGAGCCGTCGTTCCAACTCGGCAACGTCCAGGTCATCGATGTTCAGGGGGACCAGTTCGTCGCCAGGCGCGCCGATCACTTCGGCCATCACTTCACCTCCTTCTTCTTGTTGATCGTCGACTCGCAGTAAGGCAGGATTAGAGATCGCAGGCGAGCGCTTGTTTGACCTTGCGGGCGCCGCCGGTCGCGTGCTCCACATAAGCCTCGGCGACCATGCCCCGGAAGCGCGCCGCGTACCCATCGCAGAAATTCACCGACATGTTTCCTCGCCGGCCTTCGGCCAGGACCGCGCATCCGCCTCCACAGTAGAGGGCGAACCGGCATTTCCGGCAGACATCGTTGTTCGCGACATTGCGGTTGCGCCACGCCTCGGTGACCACCCGAGCGAGGGTGACGGTGCCGTCGTCGGCGACGCGGCCAATGCGGATGCGCTGATCGCCGGTTCGCTCCCAGCAGGCGTAGATGTCGGCAAACGCATCGAGGATGTACATCGCGTTGATGGCGCCACAGAAGGCGCCTTTAAGCCCGGGGTAGGTTCCCTGATCGAAAATTGCGCGAGCCTGGTCTTTGAGACGCTCATCGGGTCGGTCCATGACCTGCAGTTGCGGCATGGCATTGCCCAACTGCTGCATCGCCTCGTCGAGCTGCCAGGTGGTGAAGGTAGTCTTGCGATCGGTCTTGGCGTTGGATGGGTGGATCGGCGCCGCGTAGATGCTGAAATTCGGATATCGGTCCCAGCCCCGGTCGATCACCTCGTCGGCGAGCTCCGGTAGCTGGCTGATGTTGTTCCGGTCGATGTTCATCCGGACGTTGACGTTCACCTTCTGGTCGAGCGCCATCGTGATGTTCCGTGCGATCCGCTCGTAGGAGCCGCTCCCATCTGCGTAGATGCGTCGCGTGTCGTGCTCCTTGGGAGGTCCGTCGAGCGTGATCTGGAGCTGGCTGATCCGATCCGGGCGAAGCAGATCCTGGTAGGCATCGAGGTCGGTCGCGTTCGACACCGCCCAAAAGCTCGCCGGGGTTTCGGTCGCCGCCCGCTCGACGATGTACTCGACGATGGGGCGGTTCGCCGCCAGAAGCGGTTCACCGCCAAAAAAGCCAATTCGCCGATTGACTTCGCCGGCGGTGAGCCCGTGCATGGCCTCGAGGTTCGCCATTCCCAGAAAGAGGCGATCTACCAATTCGCGGTTCATGGTTTTCAGCAGGAACTTGAAGCGTGGATCCGTGCGCATGTGATCCTGGAAGCAATAGAAGCAGCGGAGGTTGCAGTCATAGGTTGGCATGAAAATGTAGTCGGGGCGGCGGCTCTGCGACTCGTGCAGTGTGGTCGCAATCTTGCCCAGGAGCGCCTCTTCCGCCTCGAGGCTGAGCTCGGTCAGGTAGCCGCGACGCCTGAGGCTTTCGACCGTTGCCGGGCTGGGCGGCGTCAGCCCCGGGACGTCATCGACGCCAGGCTCGGGACTCCACGCGCCGTAGAGCGGCTTATGGCGGTTGGCGACCTGCTTGGAGCGGAGGAACCCGGCGACGCCCATGGACACGAGGTCGTAAGCACCACTGTAGCCATGCACGAGCAGGACGTGGCTCGCGTCGGTCGGCAGGTCGACAAAAATCGTATAGCTGCTAGTGCGGAGGCTGGCGGGAAACTCGATTACAGTCGCCATGGGACCCCGCTCGCGGCTCTACCGACGTTGCCCTCGCGAGAGCCCGCGCATTTGCACTCGGCGTGTATTGAAAACAACGGTAAGCGGCGGTCACGATTGCGACCGTTTTTCGCCCACATCCGACCGAACATAAGGTGGAAACCGAGACCGTGGTACCCCCTGGACGGCGGGCTATCCCGAGCCAACCGGAGGGGGCCAACCGGAGGGGGCCAACCGGAGGGGCGTCGAATCTAGAGCAGGTTGAGCCGGGCCGCCGCGGCAACCGCCTCCGCCCGGTTGCGAACGTTGAGGTGGAAAAGCAGGTTTTCCACATAGCCTTTGACAGTGTTGTCGCTGATCCGAAGGCGGTTGGCGATCATCGTGTTCGAGTACCCCTCGGCGACCAGGTGCAGCACCTCGCGCTCTCGTCGCGAGAGGCGGATCGCGGGCTCGACATTGGGAGATTGCAGCAGCACAGTGGTCTCGGCTGGGACCGCCTCCGCATTGTCGGCCACGAGCCGGACCCGCAACGCGGCCACCAGGACGACCGCGATCATGCCCAGCATGAGGACGGAGTTCACGATTCCGGCGCCGTCGAAAGCGTGACCGAAGAGCGGCAGGCCGAGCCCACTTGCCGCCAGGGCGCAGACGACAAAAATCCCCAGCGAGAGGATCGCGCCGGGGGCCCCGAAGTAGAAGACCGCCTCGATCGTGCCCATCGAGTAGCCGCCAAGCGGCTGGCTGCCGGCGACGTGGGATGCGTAGATGCCGAGGAACGTGAAGCAGAACAGGTGGTCGATGATGGTCACCGCGAGCGCGAGTCGCCGTTCCCAGGTCGCCGTGGCGCGCGCCACTGCCACCAGGACGGTCGCGTTGTAGATGCTGGCTGCCGCCAGCAGGTAGAGGAGGAGACCGGCCACCTTCGGGGTCAGCATCACACCGGCCGCGATCACGGCGATCAAGATCCAGCGCAGCGCGATGCCTTGATGCAGCTTCCGCCGGACCTGCTCGGCCGTCGGGAGCGGGAGGATCTCCGCGAAGTTGACGACGGACGCGGCCGCCCGCAGGACCCTCACAGCAGTCCGGTCCGGATGGCGGACGCCACTGCCTCGGCGCGGTTGCGAGCGTTCAGCTGGGTTAGCAGGCGCTCGACGCAGGCCTTGACCCTCCGCTCACTCAACCCAAGCCGGCTGGCGATCATCGCGTTCGAGCAACCCTCGGCCAGCATTTTCAGCACATCCTGCTCCTGCCCGGAAAGCCCCGACCGAAGCGGCACCGCGGTGCGCTGGACGGCGTCCTCACGTGGCAGTGCATCCACGGAAGCCTTGCTCAGCACCTGGCTGACCGCGGCGAGACAGGTCCCGATCAGGATCACGATCATGGTTGATCCGAAAATGCCCCCGGAGTCGAAATGGCCCCGCCCAAGGACGGTGACGGTCCCCTCGGCTGCCACGATGCCGGTCAGGAAGATGCCGACGGAGAGGACGGCACCGGCCAACCCGAAGAACGCAACCGCCTCGATCATGCCGGGGACGTACGCGGCCACCTGCTGACTGTCCGGCCCGACGTTGTAGAGGCCAAGGAAGGCGAAGCAGAAGAGCTGGTCGACGACTGTCGTGACCAGGGCGATCTGAGGCACGGCTTCATCGGGGGCTCGCATGGCCGCCCCCACGACCAAGCCGTTGTAGATCACCGCCGCGAGGATCTCCGCCGCCAGTAGGTTCGGCACCCGCGGGCCGAGCAATCCGGCCAGCCCGGCGAAGGCGACCGCGACCCAGCGCAGGATCACCCCGAGGCGGATCAGGGCACGCATCTGCGGCACGTTGAGGCGTGGAGTCAAGGACGCCCAAAGTGCCCGCCTGCCCGACCACGGCACAGTCCCCCTGCCCTCCCCAGGTAAGTGTATAGATCTTCGACGGAAATCGGCGGCCGATCTCCAATAAAGGGCCGCCTACAAGACTTCAGCTAATACCCTGAGTTTCGCTCTCCGTCACCCGCGGCTCGGGAGGGCGGTGAGTCGCCCTGGAACCACACAGTGGCCCTCACGAACTCTCACGGACGAGTCGCTCGGGCGCGAAGTTGAGATAGAAGGTGATTACTGGGCGCTCATAGTGCTGGCGGGCGATGGCGTTTAGGTCCTCGCGATTGATGAAGGGGCGCTCACCGACCGCTGCTGTGAGGGTCTCGCCCTGTGGGATCTGCTCAGCCGCGCGCGCCATGGCGGTCGTGGTCCGAGTCCCCCGAACTCTCCGTTCTCGCTCTTCGAGCGTCTCCCAGGTGCTTGCCATTACTCCCTCCTTTCGATCACAGGCCGCTCCCCCCTTTGGGGGAAGGTGAATTCAATCGGTCGGAGGAGGGCAGGGTGGGGGCCGCTGCTCAACAATCAACCCGGAGGTAATTGAAATGCTAGAAGCCATGACTCGTAATTGGGGTGCGATCGCGCTACGTGGAGTCATCGCTGTGCTGCTCGGCGTGGTCGCCATTGTCTGGCCCGGACCGACCGTCGCGGTTCTCGTCATCTTGCTCGGCGCCTTCGCCCTGGTCGAAGGGGCTGCCAATGTCGTCGCCGGCGTCCGCGGCCGGGAAGGTTGGTCCATCGCCGAGGGCATCATCAGCGTCATTGTGGGGATCGTCATCGTCGTCTGGCCGGCGATCACCGCGCTCGCGCTCTTGTATGTGGTAGCCGCGTGGGCGATCATCACGGGGATCGTCCGGATCGTCGCTGCGGTTCAGCTTCGCCGCGTGATCCGGAATGAATGGCTGCTGGCCGGATCGGGGCTCGCATCGATCATCTTC
>WNFC01002215.1_pt1 | contig 20882 bp, 17 predicted proteins | sample 5400541 | NCBI WGS metagenome assembly WNFC01 (sample SAMN13153342, study PRJNA577476) | soil metagenome | isolation source: 120 cm saprolite under Douglas fir tree site 2 hole 2 replicate 1 | place: USA:California | collected 2015-04-18
TTGGCATGCACCGCGAGATCGTGCGTGACGAAGATGAGCGACGAGCGCAAGGCGCGCTGGCTCTCGCGGATCATTTCCAGCACGCTTTTCTGAACGACGACGTCGAGCGCCGTGGTCGGCTCGTCGGCGATGATGAATTCCGGCCGGCAGATGGTGGCGAGGGCAATGGCGACGCGCTGCCGCATGCCGCCCGACAGCTCGTGCGGATAGGCGTCGAGGACGCTCGGCTGGAGGTGCAGGCGCTGCAGATGCGCCTCGACCGTCGCCATGAATTCCGGCATCGGTCGGGCGAGATGGCGAAAGGCGAAATCGACGAAGGACCGCCTGACCCGCCGCACCGGGTTCAGCACGTTCATCGAGCCCTGCATGATGTAGGAGAGATGCTTCCAGCGGATATCGGCCAGCGTCGCCGGATCGATGTCGTAGATGCCGACGCGGCGCTCGCCGAAGCGGAACGTGACCGAGCCGCCAAGGATCTCGAGCGGCGGCCTGATGGCGCCGGCGATCGTCTTGATCAGCGTTGTCTTGCCGCAACTCGACTCGCCGGCGAGGCCATAGATCTCGTTGGCGCCGACCTCCAGGCTGACATCGTCGACGGCGCGCACCTCGCGGTCGATGCCGAAGGATCGCGTCCGGTAATAGGCGCGCAGATGCGAGACGGTGAGGACCGCCGCGCCGGTGGCGGTTTCGCCTTGTCGAGAGTCGCCCATCGCCGCCATCGCTCAGCTCACCGCCCGCCCGAGCCGGCTGCGCGGGTCGATATGCTCGTTCATCGAGATGGCGAGCAGGAAAAGGCCGATGAAGGTGGCGATCACGAATAGCACGGGAAAGAAGATCCACCACCAGATGCCGGCGACCAGCGCCGTGTGCTGATTGGCCCAATAGATCATCATGCCGATCGTCGGCCGGTTGATGTCGGTGAAGCCGAGCACCGCCAGCGTGACCTCGAGGCCGATCGACCAGTTGATGTTGTTCATCGTCGTCGAGAAGACGATCGGCAGCACGTAGGGCAGATGCTCCTCGACTAGGATCTGCCGCATGCTCATGCCCGAGAAGATGCCGGTCTCGGTGAACTCGCGGCTACGGAGGCTCATGGCGACCGAGCGGATGAGGCGGGCATCGTAGGCCCAGCCGAGACAGGCCATCGCCAAAGCAAGCCACGACCACGACATGCGGTCGCGCATGACGAAATAGAACATCACCAGGACGGGGAAGAGCGGAATGACGATGAAGCTGTCATTGATCGCCATCAGCACCCGATCGACCACGCCGCCGGCATAGCCCGACACCAGGCCGATGACGAGCGACAGCGCGCGGCTGAGGAGCGCGACGCAGAAGCCGAAAGCCAGCGTGTTGCGAAGGGCGAAGGTGAGCTGCCAGAAGACATCCTGGCCGCGCGAGGTCGTGCCGAGAATATACGGCCAGGAGGGCGGGATGTCGGGCGGCACGACATAGGAATCCTCGGGCGGATAGGGCGAGAGGAGGGAGATCGCCGCCATCGCGGTGACGATGGCAAGCAAGCTCACGCCGACCGCGAACTCGCGATTGTGGCAAAGGAGATCGCGCAGCACGCGGAGCATCGCGCCTAGCCGATTTTCACGCGGGGATCGAGGAACGGGTAGAGCAGGTCGATCACCAGCACCGCCGCCGAGACGGCGACGATCGAGATGGTGGTGACGCCGAGGACGAGGCTGTAATCGCCGGCATGCACGGCGCTCACCAGCAGCGTGCCGATGCCGGGATAGCCGAAGACCTGCTCGGTGATGACGGCGCCGTTGAAGATGGCGCCGAGCGACATGGCGAGCCCGGTGACTTGCGGGACGAGGGCGTTGCGCATCACGTAGGAGGTCAGGATGCGCCGCCGCTTGACGCCGCCGAGCTCGGCATAGACCACGTAATCCTCGGTCACGATGTTGGAGACGAGCGACCGCATGCCCATGAACCAGCTGCCGAGCCCGACCAGGATCAGCGACAGAGCGGGCAGGACGGCATGGCGCAGCACGCTGGCGATGAAGCCGAGGTCGAAACCCTGTGCCAGGTTCATCTGCGCGCCGCCGCTGATCGGCAGCACCGGCCAGAGATAGCCGAAGAGGATGAGGAGCAGGAAGGCGACGATGTAGTAGGGGATGGGATGGAAACCCATCGCCAGGATACCGGCGAGGCGCAGGAGCCGGCTGCGGTGGTAATAGCCGGCAAGCCCGCCGAGCAAATTGCCGAGCACCCAGGTGATCACCGTCGAGGCGAGCAGCAGCCCGGCGGTCCAAGGCAGCGCCCGCCGGATGAGGACCGAGACCGGCGTCGGAAAGGCCGACAGCGAGGGGCCGAAATCGCCGACGGCGACGCGCCGCCAGAACACCGCATATTGATCGAGGAGGCTGCCCTGCAGCCCGTAGAGATCGCGCAGCGACTGGCGCATCTGGGCGATCGCCTCGGGGCTCGTGCTGCCGAACGAGGTGGCGGCGGAGATCGTCTGCTCGACCGGATCGATCGGCGTCGAATGGGTGACGAAGAACGCGATATTGATGCCGACGAAGACGACCAGGACGAATTGGCCCAACCGTCGCAGCAGATAGAGCGCGTATGTCCTCATCGCGTGCGTGCGGGGCGACCTACGAGCGCGGTTTCAGCTTCGTCATCATGTAGCGCGTATTGCCCCAGTTCGGCACCGGATCGGTATAGGGCGCGGTTTCCGCGCTGGGATAGCCGGTCCAGTACGTGTCATCCATCACGGTGAAGACGTTGTACGACATCAGCGGAATGGTCGGCATCTCGCGGGCGACCAGCTTGAGATACTCGCGGCCGAGCTCGATGCCCTTGGGGTCGTCGAAATCGATCTTGCGGATCTGCTCGATGATCGCGTCGAGCTCGGGGCTCGACCAGCGCTGGTAGTTGCGCGGCGGCTGCGGCTGGCCCGGCGGCGCGACGAACTGCGAATGCCAGCTGTCGAGAAAGAAGGAGAGGTCGGGATGGCCGCCCCAGGTCTCGACGCTCCAGCTGATCATCGCGTCGAAATCGCCGGAGTTGCGGCGGTCGTTGAGCGTGCCCTGGGCGACCACCGTCGTCGCGTCGATGCCGAACTGGCGCCATTGCTGGGCGATCATCGTCCCGGCTCGCGTCATCACCGGGCGCAGCTCGCCCTCGACGGTGATGCGGATCGCGAAAGGCTTGCCGTCCGGCATGTACCATTTGTCGCCGCGCTTGGCGAAGCCGGCCTTCTCGAGGAGCTCTTGCGCCGCCTGCGGGTTCGCCTTCCACCAGCCGCGACCGAACGCCGTGGCGATTTCGGCGGGAGCGGTCGGGATCTGCTCGCCCATCGACGGCCGCAGCATCTCGGCGATGTCCTTGCCGACGCCGGGATCATACGGCTTGATCTTGCGCTTGCCGGTATCGAGCTCGAAATCCTTCAGCCAGGCTTCGAGCGGCACGTGATAATAGTCGGGATAGGTGCCGGTCGGCGGCACGCCGATAGCCGAGATGGTCGCGGCGCCGCGATAGGACGCCATCGACACCGGTTTCACGTCGATGAGCAGCGCCAGGGCCCAGCGGACGTCGCGATTCTTGAAGATGTCGAGCTGGTTGTTGAGGATCACCGCCGCCAGCGTCGGATCGGGATGGGCGAAGGGAAAGCCCTTGAACCAGCCATGCGAGGATTTCGCCTGCTTGGCGAGGGTGAACATGCCTTCCGGCGAGGTGTCGTGAATGATGTCGAGTTGGTGGTTGAGCTGGGCGATCACGCGCTTGTCGGGCGGGCCGGGATCGATATAGGCGACGTATTTCGGTCCCGGCTTGCCGAAGCGGCCGATCGTCGTGCGCTGCCAGTCGTCGCGCAGCTGCCAGATGAACCAGCCGCCATTGGGGTCGAAGCTGTAGAGCGTGTAGGCGCCGAGCGAGACCGGCGGGTTGAAAGCGAACTTGCCCGGCTCGCCAGCCGTCTCGAAGACATGTTTCGGCATCATCCACATGGCGTTCCAGCGCACCGTGAAGAGGGCGTGGAAACGCGAGTTCGACTTCTTCAGCTTGAACACCACGGTCGTCGGGTCGGGCGCCGAGATGCCGGCGACGGCGACCTGGATCGGCGCGCTCCAGCGCAGGCCGTTGGTCTTGAGATGCGTCTCGACGGTGTAGACGACGTCGTCGGCGGTGAACTCGACGCCGTCGCTCCAATAGATCCCCTGGCGCAGCTTCACCGTCATCTCGGTGAAATCGGCGTTGTAGTGCGACTTCTCGGCGGCGAGCGAATTGTCCCAGACGCCGTCGACGCCGCGCTCGGGGTCGATGTACCACAGCGTGTCCATCGCCAGCTGGTGCAGGCCGGTCGACTGGCCGCCGGCATTGATCGCCCAGATGTTGAACCAGCCGGCGTTCTTGATCGTCCCCTCGGGATTCTCGACGATCAGCGTCTGGTTGCGCGGGAGGTTGGAGATCGTGCCCTGGGCGTGGGCGGATGGGGCCAGCAGCCAGGCGATCGCGATGACCGCAAGACACCGCAAAGCGTGCATCTCATCCTCCCTAGCTTGATGCCGCAGTTGATGCCTGCCGCATATTGTGGAAGGAGGCTAACGCCCCGGGCCGGACGGGTCAATCGATCATGATATATATCAGACTATGTGATTTAAATGGTGCGCGCTCATTTCCGCAGATAGAGCCGCATGACGATATCCTGGTCGTAATTGCCGAAGCCGCGACCGAAGATATTGACGCCGCCTGGACGTTGCGCCTTCTCCTCGATGCCGATCTTCAGGCGGATCGAGTGGTGGTCGGCGAGGTGCAGCTGATTGAGCGTCACGCGCGACACGCCGACGCCGTCGACGAAGCAGCCTTTGTCCGAGATCGTCCAGGTCGTCAGCTTGCCGTATTGCGAGCCCTCGAGCTTCCACCAACGCGGCGTGAACTTGCCCCGCCGGTCGCCGAAATCACCCGGCGAGATCCACGTGCCGATGAGGGCGTCGTTGACCCATAGGCTGATATCCGAAGGCCAGTCTGAATTGGTTCCCGGCGCCTCCGAGGACATCTCGAGGCTGAACTCGATCGCCTCGATCTCCGCCCCGGCGATCTTGGCATTGTTGGGAAACTTGTACTCGACATAGCCGCGGCCGAACCACAGCAGCGCCGCGCGCATCCGTCCAGGGTCGAGGAAGAAATCCGGCACGTCGAGCAGGCCGATGACCTGCTCGGTCGAGCACAGGCCGCAAGGCGCGCTGACGTGGCAGCTCGTATAGAGGCCGAGCGGCATCGCCACCTCGATGAGATGATCCTGCTGGCGCGCCGGCGCGCCATCGAGACGGATGACGACCTCGTCGAACCGTGCCGAGCAGATCTTCTGCTGCCCTTTGCTTGCCTTGCTGGTTTCCGTCCGGATCAGCTCCGCGGTTTCCAGCACCTGGACATTGGTGGCGATGGTCGATTGCGGCAAGCCAAGCGCCGCGCTGATCTCGTTGACGTTCATCGGCCCGTTGAGATGCAGCAGGCGAAGGATCTTGATCCGCACCGGCGAGGACAGACCCTTCAGCACCCCGATGCTGTCCTCAGGGTCGACGGTCAGGAAGTTCCGTTGGGTGGCGCCGGACATGAATAGGACCGATCCCGGAAAGGCAGCGAGATACCAACCGTATCAGAATATCGGGTTCTGTCCATATTGCGACGATCGGCGAGGGTAGGGGCCGAGGATGGCTCGGCACGCCCGCAGCGACCCTGCCGTCCACAGAATTATCACAGGAAGCCACGGCGCCGATGCCTATCGTGCCTGCTGCTGTGCCTGCGGCAATTTGCGCCGCGGGCGCGTGGCACATGTTGCCAACGCCGAACGTCAACCTAGTCAGGGAGCGCGGCCTTTTTCCTTCGCCGACGATGCCAGTCCGAAAGGGGATCATGAAAATTGCTCAAGTCTCACCGCTGATGGAAGCGGTGCCACCCAAGCTCTACGGCGGCACTGAGCGTATCGTTGCCTATCTCGCCGACGAGCTGGCAAATATGGGCCACGACGTCACCTTGTTCGCCAGCGGCGACAGTACGACGAAAGCCCGGCTCGAGCCGGTCTGGCCGCGCGCTCTACGCCTCGACGCGACGATGCGCGACTACCTGCCGCCGCATTTCGTCATGCTGCAGGCGATTGCCGAGCGTGCCGAGGAATTCGACATCATCCACTCCCATGTCGATTACCTCGGCTATCCTATCCTCCAGCGCACCGGCGTTCCTTTCGTCACCACGCTTCATGGGCGGCTCGATCTCCCCGAGCTCGGCCCGCTTTATGATTCGTTCCATGACGTCCCGGTCGTCTCGATCTCGGATTCGCAGCGCGAGCCGCTGCCGAACGCCAACTACGTCGCGACGGTTTACCATGGCCTTCCGGAACGCCTGCTGCTGCCCGGCTTCGGCACTGACGGCTATCTCGCCTTCATCGGCCGCATCTCGCCGGAGAAGGCGCCCGATGCCGCGGTCCGGATCGCCGCAATGGCCGGTATGAAGCTCAAGATCGCGGCCAAGGTCGACGCGGTCGACCGGGAGTATTTCACGACGCGCATCGAGCCGCTGCTCAAGGAGCCCAACGTCGAGTATATCGGCGAGATCAGCGATGCCGATAAAGGCGCCTTCCTCGGCGCCGCCGCCGGGCTGATTTTCCCCATCGCGTGGCGCGAACCGTTCGGCCTCGCCATGATCGAGGCGATGGCCTGCGGCACGCCGGTCATCGCCTTCCGGCGCGGCTCGGTGCCGGAAGTCGTCGACGACGGCGTCACCGGCTTCATCGTCGACGACGAGGCGCAGGCGGCCCAGGCGGCGCGGCGTCTCAATAGCCTCGATCGCGCGCAGATCCGGCGCGTCTTCGAGGAACGCTTCACCTCGCGGCGGATGACGGAGGACTATCTCAACATCTATCGTCGGCTCGTCGCCCGTGAACAATCCCTGCGCCAAGCGGTCTGACGCATGCCAGCGCGAGCGGATGACGCCGATGAAACCGTCTTATCGCCGTTCTATATCCCGTCGACCGCTGCGATTGCGACGCAGTACTCGCATGTGTTGAAGCAAAGCGACAGTTTCGCCGTGCTGGATCCGTTCGGCGACATTCAGGCGATTGGCCCCACTCTCGAAGGCCTGTTCTTCGAGGATACGCGCTACCTCGCGCGCCTCGCCCTGACCGTGGATGGCGTGCGCCCGCTGCTGTTGTCCTCGACAGTGACCGAGGACAACGCGATGCTGTCGAGCGACCTGACCAATCCCGACCTGGTCGAAGGCGGCCGGCTGCGATTGCCGCGCGACACCGTGCACATCCTCAGGAGCACTGTGCTCGGCGACGATGCGCTGTTTCAGATGCTGGAGCTGCGCAATTTCGGCACGGCGTCGACTGAATTCCGCCTCGGCCTCATCTTCGACGCCGATTTCGCCGATATGTTCGAGGTCCGAGGCTCGGTCCGCCCGCGGCGCGGCGATCGGCTGCCCGACGAGCAGGGTGCGGCGGGACCCGTTCTCCTCTATCGCGGGCTCGACGGCGTGACGCGGGAGACCGCCTTCGAGTTCGCCCCGTCGCCGGCTTCCGTCGGGGCGCATGCGGTCCAATGGGCGATCGACCTGCCGCCGGACGGCACCCAGGTGATCCGCATAGCGATGCGCTGCACCCGCGACGGCTACGCGCCGCGCGCGAAATCCTACGAGGCAAGTCTCTTCGCCGCGGCCGGACGGGTCGCCGATCGCAAGAGCCGCGCCGCGGATATCTACACCAGCAACGAGTCGTTCAACGACTGGCTCAACCGCTCGCGCGCCGATCTCGACATGCTGGTCAGCGAGACGCCGCAGGGTCTCTACGCCTATGCCGGGATTCCCTGGTTCTCGACCACGTTCGGCCGCGACGGCATCATCACCGCTCTCGAATGCCTGTGGGTCGACCCGACGCTGGCGGCCGGAACGCTCCGCTTCCTCGCCGCCAACCAGGCGACGATGCTCGATGCCAAGGCCGATGCCGAGCCCGGCAAGATCTTGCACGAGACGCGCAAGGGCGAGATGGCGGCGCTCGGCGAGGTGCCGTTCGCGCGCTATTACGGCAGCATCGATTCAACGCCGCTTTTCATCATGCTTGCCGCCGCCTATTACGCCCGCACCGGCGATCTCGATCTCGTCCGCGCGCTGTGGCCGAACATCGAAGCCGCGCTCGGCTGGATGACGGAATACGGCGACATCGATGGCGACGGCTTCCTCGAATATAGCCGGCAATCGGTCAACGGCCTGACCAACCAGGGCTGGAAGGACAGCGCCGATTCGGTCTTCCATGACGATGGCCGCCTGGCCGAGGCGCCGATCGCCTTGGCCGAGGTCCAGGCCTATGCCCATGCCGCCTATCGCGGCGCCGCCGCGCTGGCGGTGGCGCTCGGCCATGTCGGGCGAGCCGCCGCGCTGAACGAAAGGGCGGACCGCCTGCAGCAGCGTTTCGAGGCGGCGTTTTGGATCGAGACGCTCGGCACCTATGCACTCGCCCTCGACGGCGACAAGCGGCCCTGCCGGGTTCGCGCCTCCAATGCCGGCCATGTGCTGCTCGGCGGCCTCGCCGCCCCGGAGCGCGCCGCGCAGGTTGCCGACCTGCTGATGGGGAAGGATTTCTTCTCGCGCTGGGGCATCCGCACCATCGCCAGCGGCGAGGCGCGTTACAACCCGCTCTCCTACCATAACGGCTCGGTCTGGCCGCACGATAACGGGCTCATCGCGATGGGCTTCGCCCAATACGGGCTGAAGCAACCCTTGCTCGGCTTGCTGACCGGGCTGTTCGACGCCGTGCTGTTCCTCGAGCTGCGGCGCCTGCCCGAGCTCTTCTGCGGCTTCGAGCGGCGCCCGGGATCGGGGCCGACCGCCTATCCGGTGGCGTGCATGCCGCAGGCCTGGTCCTCGGCAACGGTCTTCGCGATGCTGGGGGCGGCGCTCGGCATTTCCTTCGATGCCGAGGCACGCCAGATCCGCTTTGCCCAACCGGTTCTGCCGCCCTGGCTGTCGGAGATCAAGCTGATCAATCTTACCCTTGGCGACGCGTCGGCCGATCTGGTCCTGCGGCGCAGCAAGGACAGCGTCGCCCTCGATGTGCTCCGCCGCCAGGGCGCGGTCGATATCGTGCTGACGGCGTGAGCCGTGCTGGTCCCCTGGATCTCACCCTTTCTGGTTAGGTGTAAATTATTGTCTGTCGTTGCAGTCATGCGGGACGAAAATCGACGCTCGCCCGTTATCAGCGAAACCGTCGTCGACGCATCGGTAGCCGCAACCCTCCGCGACAGGCGAAAGCTCATGTCCCTACCGCGCTACGCTTCGAGCGGCCCTGCCGCTTTTCTCCTCCATTATGTCAGCAAGCGCCTGGCGAGCCATCTCGTCGTCCTGCTGGCGGTACTGAGCGCGGTCGGCTGCGCCATCGGCTCGCAATACGCGATCAAGAATCTCGTCGACGTGCTGGCGTCGCAAGAGCCTTCCGATCTGGCGCTGTGGAGCGCGGTCGGCCTGCTGCTCGTCCTCGTCGGCGGCGATAACCTCTTGTGGCGTCTCGCCGGCTGGGTCGGCAGCTATGCCTTCGTCGCGGTCGGCGGCGATCTGCGGCTCGATCTCTTCGACCATCTCTCCGGTCACGGCTCGCGCTATTTCACCGATCAATTCCCCGGCGCTCTCGCCGGGCGCATCACGACGGCGGCGAATGCGGCGTGGAGCATCGAGAATTCGCTGACCTGGACGACCATTCCGCCGGGCGTCGCTGTCATCAGCAGCATCTTCGTCCTCAGCGTCATCAACTGGCAGATCACCGTGACCCTCTTGGTCATCGTGACGATTCTCGGCGGGGTGATCGCGCGGCGGGCCGCGCGCGGCCATCATCTGCACGCCCGCTTCGCCAGCCGGGCGGCGACGGTCACCGGCGACCTCACCGATATCGTCAGCAACATGGGGCTGGTCCGCGCCTTCGGCGCGGCGCGGCGCGAGCAGGAACGGCTGTCGCACAAGATCGCGCACGAGATGTCGGCACAACGCGAGAGCCTGCGCTCGCTCGAGCGCCTGCGCATCTTTCATGCGCTCTCGGTCTTCGGCGTCACCGCCGGCGTCCTCGTCTGGGCCGTCATGCTGTGGCGCGCCGGGCTAATCACCACCGGCGACGTCGTGCTGACGACCTCGCTCGGCTTCACCGTGCTGCACGCATCGCGCGACCTCGCCATGGCGCTGGTCGAGGTCATCCAGCATTTCGCCAAGCTCGGCGAAGCGATCACGGTTCTCGGCCTGCCGCACGAGATCGAGGACGCGCCGGACGCCGCGCCGCTCATCCCGCTCGGCGGCTCGATCTCGTTCGAGAATGTCGACTTCCGCTATCCGAACGGCGAGCAGGTGCTCAAGCATTTCAACCTCGACATTCCGGCGGGACAGAAGCTCGGTCTGGTCGGGCGGACCGGCGCCGGCAAGTCGACGATCCTGGCGCTGCTCCAGCGGCTCTACGAGCCCGAGGCGGGCCGCGTCGTGATCGACGAGCAGGATATCGCCCACGTCACCCAGCACAGCCTGCGCCAGGCGATCGCCGTGGTGCAGCAGGACATCTCGCTATTCCATCGCTCGGTGCTCGAGAATTTGCGCTACGGCAAGCCTGACGCGACGGAGGAGGAGGTCTATCGCGCCGCCGAGATGGCGCGCTGCACCGAATTCATCCGCCGCCTGCCCAAGGGCTTCGACACGATCGTCGGCGAGCGCGGCTTGAAGCTGTCGGGCGGCGAGCGCCAGCGTCTGGCGATCGCGCGCGCCTTCCTGCGTGACGCGCCGATCATCCTGCTCGACGAGGCGACCTCGGCCCTCGACACCGATTCCGAGCAGCTGATCCAGGACGCGCTGATGGGCCTCGTCAAGGGCCGCACGGTGATCGCCATCGCGCATCGCCTGACCACGCTCAACCTCTTCGACCGCATCGTCGTGCTCGACCGCGGCCGCATCGTCGAGGACGGCCCATCGGGCGACATCCTGCGTCGCAAGGGCATCTATTGCGACATCGCCAGTCGCACGCTGGCGATCGAAAGCCGGTCGTGACCGCCGGCCGGCGGGCGCCGGGACGAACGGCGCTCGCGATGCTGGCCCTGGCGGCGCTGGCCCTGCCGGCGCCGGCGCGGGCGCAGGATCAGACACCGGCCGCACCGCCGACGCCAGCTCCGGCGCAGGCTCCGGCTCCGCCGCCCGCCCCGGCGCCCGGCACGCCGCCGCAGAACATCCAGCTCATCTATCACGGCGATGCGACCAGCATCCTCGGCAAGAAGGTGCAGGGGGCGGCCGGCGAGGATATGGGACGGGTGGTGGACATTCTCGTCGACAGCGAAGGGCAGCCGCGCGCGGCAGTCATCGATTTCGGCGGCTTTCTCGGGGTCGGCAGTCGTAAGATCGCCGTCGATTGGCGCTTGCTGCAGTTCCGCCCGACCGACCGCAAGTCGCCGATGCAGCTTGCCGTGACGCGGCCGGAGGTGCAGGCGGCACCCGAATACAAGGAAAAGAACGAGCCGGCCCAGGTAGTGGCGCCGCCGGCCGAGGCACCGGCATCGCCCGATGCTCCCAAGTGACGGTGGGCGCATCCGGCAATAGGCCGCGAGCGGGGGGGCGGTGGCGTACGCTGGTACACGGGTCGCCGGCGCGCGGACTCGATTGGCTCAATCTCTTCGTCGCCAATATCCAGACCGGCTTCGGACCCTTCATCTCGGTGTATCTCACGACGGAGGGCTGGACTCTGACCGCGATCGGCTTCGCGCTCAGCCTCGGCACCGTCACCTCGATGGCAAGCCAGCTTCCGGCCGGCGCGCTGGTCGACGCGGTGCGCAGCAAGCACCACGTCGCCGCCTTCAGCATCCTCGTCTTCACCGCCAGCGCACTGCTCTTCGCCGTGCAGCCGACACCGCTCTTCGTCTATCTCGCCGAGGTGCTGCACGGTTTCTCGAGCTGCACGCTCGGCCCCGCCATCGTCGCGATGAGTCTCGCCGTCGCCGGCGAGCAGGCGCTCGGCCTGCGGCTCGGTCGCAACGCCCGCTACGCCTCGATCGGCAACGGTGTCGGCGCCGCGCTGATGGGGGCATGCGGCTATTACGTCTCCGAGCACGCCGTCTTCATCCTGACCGCACTGCTTACGCTGCCCGCGCTCATCGCGCTGGTGCCCTTGTCGGGGGTCGGCGAGGCGCCGCCGCCGGCGCCACCCTGCCGGCAGGGCGAGGCGACGCGAAAAACGCGGACCACTGCCGTTCTGGCGGACCGGCGCCTCCTCATCTTCGCGGTCTGCGTCATGTTGTTCACCCTCGCCAACGCCGCCTTGCTGCCGCTCGCGGCGAGCGTTCTGACCAAGCGGGCGAGCGGCAATGCGAATTTGTTGATCGCGGCCTGCATCGTGCTGCCGCAATTGGTGGTCGCGCTCGTCTCGCCGGCGCTCGGCCAACTTGCCGCGACACGGGGGCGGCGCTGGGTCCTTCTCGTCGGGTTTGCCATGCTGCCGTTGCGCGGCGTGCTCTTCGCGCTGTTCGTCGACCCCATCTTCGTGGTGCTCATCCAAGTGTTCGACGGCATCGCCGCCGCAAGCTTCGGCGTGATGGTTCCGCTGGTGACCAGCGACATCGCCGGCCGCTCGGGCCATTTCAACCTGTCGCTCGGCTTCATCGGCCTCGCCATCGGGATCGGCGCGACGATCAGCACCACCCTTGCGGGGTGGGTCGGCGATCGCTTCGGTGATCCGGAAGCCTTCCTCGGCCTCGCCGCGGTCGGGCTGCTGGCGACGCTGCTCATCGGCTTCGTCATGCCCGAAACCCGCCCGACGGCTGCGGAGCCCTGACTAAAAATTGCCACATGGGGTGGGGCGCGGCCGGGCGCCCGTAAAGTGCCGGTTTGCCCTGTCGCGACGGGCTCCCGCCACCATCGTCCGACGATGGTGGCACGATGGTACCGCAACGCTCGATTTCTCCAGCCCCGCCGCGACAATGCCGAAATTGCCTCGATCGGCCAAGTCACGCGAGGAATAACGGCGGCGAATGTGGCTGACGCCGCCAATTGTTACCGCGGAGCCACGCACTGTTCCTAAAGTTCACGGAACCCGCGGCCGAAAATCTCTGTTGGTCTGATCATCGCACACGACGATGGGTGACCCAGAGATGCTTTCCGAGCATGCCCGTTACTTACGAGAGAAGGCGGCGCAATTTCGCCGGGTCGCCGGGAGCTATCCCGCCAAGCTGGCACGGCAGCTCCTCGCGCTGGCCGACGAGTTCGATGCCAAGGCGGCGGAGCTCGAAGCCGGCAAGCCCGACGATCCGTCGCCGGATTGACACCAAAGGGGCGGTTGCTGGCCGGGCGACAACCGCGTATCCAGCCAATGTCGCAAGAACAATTCCATCGCGTCGGCGTTCCACGAAGGGATGATGCCGTTGAGGACTATACTGCTGGTCGACGACGACTTGGAATTGCGCGACATCGTCGTCGCCATCCTGTCGGAGCCCGGCTATACAGTGCTCACGGCGTCGGACGGCTACGAAGCCTTGCGCGTTCTCGTCGACCGCTCGGTCGATCTCCTGGTCACCGACATCAAGATGCCAGGCATCAGTGGCTTCGAGCTGGCGCGGCAGGCCAAGCTCATGCGACCCAACCTGCATGTCATCTATCTCTCGGGCCAGGCCTCGGGACCCGATCGCAAGGGCCCGACCTATGGCGTGCTCGTACAAAAGCCGGTGCGCGCCGGCGAGCTGCTCGACATCATCGAGCGCGAAATGGGCCGGGGTATGCCGACGCCGGGCGGGTGAGATCGGACGCCGCTACGCCGCTTTCAGGGTCTTGTCGAGGAACGCGATGCTGCGCTCCCAAGCGAGCGCCGCCGCCGCCTTGTCGTAGCGCGCCGCGCCGGTATCGTTGTTGAAGGCGTGGTTGACGCCGGGATAGACGTAGAGCGTGTAGCTCTTGCCCGCCGTCTTGAGGGCCTCCTCATAGGCCGGCACCGTCGTGGTGAGCGGCTCGTCGAGACCGGCATAGTGCAGCAGCAGCGGCGCCTTGATCTTGGCGACATCCTCGAGCGGCGGCGTGCGGCCATAATAGACAATGCCGGCGCCGAGATCGGGCACCGCGGTGGCGAGATAATTGACCATGCCGCCGCCCCAGCAGAAGCCGACGGCGCCGGTGCGGCCGTTGACGTCAGGGCGCGATTTTGCATAAGCGAGCGCCGCGATCGCATCCTTGCGCGCGACGGCGAGATCGACCTTGGCGAATTCGACGCGCGCCTTGTCCTCGTCATCCGGCGTCCCGCCGCTCGCCGACATGAGATCCGGCGCGAGCGCCACATAGCCGGCGAGCGCCACCCGGCGCGCCACGTCCTGGATATGCGGCATCAAGCCGCGATTCTCGTGGATGACGACGACGCAAGGCAGTTTCGCGTCGCCGGACGGACGGGCGACATAGGCCTTCACCGCGCCGGTCGATCCGGCGAAGCTGACGCTCGTCATCGTCAGCCGCGCATCGTTCGGCGCCACGATCTGTCCCAGGGCGCGATTGGAGTGCAGCAGCGACAATGCCGCCAGCGCCGCGGCGGTGCCGCCGACCAGCTTGCTCGCCTGTTCGAGGAAGAGCCGGCGATCGAGATGGCGGTGGGTGAAATCGTCGTAGAGCGCGATGATCCGCTGGTCCATGTCCCGGCCCTCCCTGACCCCTTGGACGGACCATACCATCGCCGGCGCGGTGCGCCGGAGTCACGAAAGCGTGCTTGCCGAGGGGCGGGGAAGGGGGATCGCCGCGGTCAGGACGTCGCCATCGCCGGCGATTCGTTGTCCTCGTGGCGCCGCGGCGCAGGGGCGGCAATCCGTCGCCGCGATGCCGGCAGGCGCAGCGTGACCGTCGTGCCCGCGCCCAGGGCGCTGGCGATGACGAGCGCGCCGCCATGGATCTCGACGATCGACTTGGTGAGCGGCAGGCCGAGCCCGGTGCCGCTATAGCGGCGCTGCATCGAGCCGTCGATCTGGACGAAGGGCTCCAGCACCGCGGGGATGTCCTCCGCGCGCATGCCGATGCCGCGATCGCTGACGCGAATCTCGATCGCCTCCTCCTCGATGACGACGGCGACGCGCACCTCGCCGCCGGGCGGCGAGAACTTCACCGCATTCGACAAGAGGTTCAGCAGCGCCTGCTTGAGCAGCCTCTCATCGGCCCAGATCGTCGAGGGCGCCGGGACCTCGTCTATCTCGATGGTGATGCCGGCTTCGAGGGCGCGCGGCCAGATGATGCGCAACGCGGCGCGGCAGAGCGAGGCGAGGTCGAACTCATGCTCGCGCAGCGCCATGCTCCCGGAATCGATCTTCGCCAAATCGAGTATGTCGTTGATGATGGCGAGGAGATGCGTGCCGCTGCAGTGGATGTCGGCCGCGTAGCCGCGATAGCGCTCGCCGAGCGCGCCGAACATCTCGTCGCGCATCAGCTCGGCGAAGCCGATAACCGCGTTGAGCGGCGTCCGAAGCTCGTGGCTCATATTGGCAAGGAACTGGGTTTTCGAGCGGTCGGCGACGATCGCCGCGTCGCGGGCGGCGCGGAGCTCCGCCTCGCGCTGGCGCAAGGCGAGGCCGTGCTCGCGGAACACCATCAAGGCGCGGGCGAGCACGCCAATCTCGTCGCGCCGGTCGGCATGGTCGATCGCGATGTCCAAATCGCCCCGGCTCAGCCGCCCCATCGAATCGGTGATCGCCGCCAGCGGCCGGATGATCAAGCGCGAGGTGATCCAGCTCACCATCAGTATGGCGCAGAACAAGCCGCCGACCGACAAGGCGATGAGCAGGCCGACCGTGCGCTCGTAGAGCGCATCCGCCTGGCCCTCGGCTTGCTGCATCTTCGCGGTGCTGCGCACGACCTCCTCGCCGATCAGCTGGATCAGCCGATCGCGCGCGTCCTGCGCCTCGCCGGTCGAGAGGGCATGCGCCGCCTCGTATTCCCGGTCGACCATCAGCTGATACAGGCGCTCGCCGGTCGCGAAATAGGCCTCGACCGCCTGCGCCATCGCCGCCAGCGCTTCCAGCTCGCGCGGCTCCGCGGTCAGCGCCTGCAGCCCCGCGATGTCGGCCTTGAGATGATCGATCTCGGTGACGTAGCCCGAGGCGAAGACGTCGAGCCCCGTCTTGTCGGTCATCAGCATCGCGTTCTTCTCGTTGGCGGCGACGCCGTTGGCCGAGGCCGAGGCGCTCAAGGCCAGCGCCTGGCGCGCCGCCGTGACGCGAATGATTTCATGGGTTTGCGCCCGCAGCTTGTCGAGGCTGCGCTCGGCGAAGGCGACGATGCCGAGAGCGACCGCCAGCATGACGGCGATCGGAAACACCATCTTCGTTATCAAACGGAGATTCTCAAGGCGCTGGCGCATTACATGCTTCCGGGCTCGGGCAGGCCGAGATTACCGCGCACGGCTTAACAATACGTTTGCCGGACCGGCCAAGCGGCCCGCGCGCCAGGGCGTTATCGACTCAGATAAGCGAAGAGGGCGCCCGTCTCGTCAAACCGCGATCGTGCCGCTTGTGTCGGGGACGCGGCGGGGGCGGCGGTCGTCGCCGATGGCGACATAGGTGAAGATGCCCTCTGTCACTTTGACCCGCTCGGTGCTGAGATGGCGGCGCACCCAGGTCTCGATATGGATGGTGATCGAGGTGCGGCCGACCCGCGTCACCGCCGCATGGCAGCTTACCTCGTCGCCGATATAGACCGGGCGGTGGAAGGTCATGCCGGTGACGGCGACGGTGGCGACGCGGCCCTGCGCTCGCTGCGAGGCGACGCTGCCGCCGGCGAGATCCATTTGCGCCAGCAGCCAGCCGCCGAAGATGTCGCCGTTCGGATTGGCGTCGCCCGGCATGGCGATGGCGCGCAGCGCCGGCTCGCCGACGCTGGAGAGGGGGTCGTGCGCGGTTTTGCGATCGTCATCGGTCATGGGCAATATCAACCATATGTTGGGGCAGCGATCGCTGCCGAATACCGTATGCTGCTTGCCTTGTTCCGGGGCCGGTTTCTATAATACGCCGCATGGCTGATCTCTTCGACAATCTCGCCCGCAAGACCGCTCCGAGCTATTCCGCCAAGGATATCGAGGTCCTCGAAGGGCTCGAGCCGGTGCGCCGGCGACCCGGCATGTATATCGGCGGCACCGACGAGCGTGCCCTCCATCACCTCGCCGCCGAGGTCATCGACAACGCGATGGACGAGGCGGTCGCCGGCCATGCCAGCCGCATCGAGATCGAGCTCGGCATCGACGACACCGTCACGGTGCGCGACAACGGCCGCGGCATTCCGGTCGATCCGCATCCCAAATTCCCCGGCAAGTCGGCGCTCGAGGTCATCCTGACGACCTTGCATTCCGGCGGCAAGTTCGGCGGCGACGCCTACAAGACCTCGGGCGGGCTGCACGGCGTCGGCGTCTCGGTGGTCAACGCCCTCTCCGACAAATTATCCGTCGAGGTCGCGCGCGACCGCAAGCTGTGGTCGCAGGAATACAGCCGCGGCAAGCCGAAGACCAAGCTGAAGGATCACGGCCCGGTGCAGAATCGCCGCGGCACCACGGTGCGCTTTCACCCCGATCCCGAGATCTTCGGCGCCGAGGCGCATTTCCGCCCGGCCCTGCTCTATCGCATGGCGCGCTCGAAGGCCTATCTCTTCCGCGGCGTCGAGATCCATTGGAGCTGCGATCCGGCGCTGCCGCGCCCCGACGACGTGCCGGAGAAGCGCAAGCTGCATTTCCCCGGCGGCCTCGCCGATTTCCTCGCCGCCGCCATCGGCGAGCGCGCCACGCTGACGCCCAAGCCCTTCCTCGGCGAGGTCGAGTTTCCCGATGGCGGGCGCGTCGAATGGGCGATCGCCTGGCCGGAGGACGAGGAAGGGTTCTGCCACTCCTACTGCAACACCGTGCCGACGACGGATGGCGGCAGCCACGAGGTCGGCCTGCGCGGCGCGCTGACCCGCAGCCTCAAATCCTATGGCGAGCTGATCGGCAACCGCCGCGCGGCGCAGGTGACCGGCGACGACATCATGGCCGGCTCGGCGGTGCTGCTCTCGCTCTTCATCCGCGAGCCGCAATTCCAGGGCCAGACCAAGGAGCGTCTCGCCTCGCCGGAAGCGACGCGGCTGGTCGAGACGGCGGTCAAGGACCATTTCGACCATTGGCTGAGCGGCGACCCCGCCGCCGCCCGCATCCTCGTCGACCACATCGTCGAGCGTGCCGAGGAGCGCCAACGCCGGCGCCAGGAGACCCTGGCGCGCAAATCGGCGACGCGCAAGCTGCGCCTGCCCGGCAAGCTCGCCGATTGCAGCCGCGGCAGCGCGCTCGGCACCGAGATCTTCCTCGTCGAGGGCGACAGCGCCGGCGGCTCGGCGAAGCAGGCGCGCGACCGCGAGACGCAGGCCATCCTGCCCTTGAAGGGCAAGATCCTCAACGTCGCCAGCGCCACCGCCGGGAAGATGCGCGCCAACCAGGAGATCTCCGATCTCATCCAGGCGCTCGGCTGCGGCGCCGGCGAGCGCTATCAGCACGACAAATTGCGCTACGAGCGCGTCATCATCATGACCGACGCCGATGTCGACGGCGCCCATATCGCCTCGCTGCTGATGACCTTCTTCTTCCGCGAGATGCCCAAGCTGGTCGATGGCGGGCGGCTCTTCCTGGCGCTGCCGCCGCTCTATCGCATCACGCAAGGCGCCAAGACGCTCTATGCGCGCGACGATCCGCACAAGGACGAGCTGATGAAGAGCGAGTTCAAGGGCAGTCAGAAGGTCGAGATCAGCCGCTTCAAGGGCCTCGGCGAGATGCCGACGGCGTATCTGCGGGCGACGACGATGGACCCCAAGAATCGCGTGTTGCTGCGCGTCACCCTGCCGGAGCGCCTGGAGACGCCGAGCGCCGAGTTCAAGCGCACCGTCGATCTCGTCGAGAGCCTGATGGGCCGCCGCCCCGAATTGCGCTTCGACTTCATCCAGAAGAACGCCCGCTTCGCCCACGATCTCGACGTCTGAGGCACCCGGGGCGAAACCTCGCCCTCTAAAAGGCCGTCATCGCGAGGCGCGCAGCGCCGCGGCGATCCAGTATCCGCCGGAAAGACTGGATGGCTTCGCTGCGCTCGCCATGACGGGCGAGGCAGGCCCCATCCTGCTAGGCGGCGACGGCGTTGCGCAACACGCCGATGCCCTCGATCTCCACCTCGATCGTGTCGCCCTTGGCGACCGCCTGCGTCTTCCCGGGCGTGCCGGTGAATATGACATCGCCCGGCAGCAGGGTGACATACTGGCTGCAATAGCTGAGGATCTTGTCCGGTGAGAAGACGAGCTCGCTCGTGTTCGACGATTGCCGAACTTCGCCGTTTACGCGCGTCTCGAGCTTGAGGTTGTTGTAGTCGAGGCCGGTTACGATGGCGGGGCCGATCGGGCCGAAATTGTCCGATCCCTTGGCGCGGAACCATTGCAAATCCTCCAGAAGCCACTCGCGATCGACGAGATCGTTGCAGATCGTGACGCCGAATACGAAGTCGCACGCCTCTTCAACGGAAACCTTCTTCGCTTTCTTGCCGACGATCAGGGCGAGCTCGCCTTCGAAATGAACATTGGTCGCATCGTCCGGGAACACGATGTCCTGGCCATGGGGGATAAGGCTGGTCGGGAATTTGGCGAACACGCCGGGATAGTCCGACGGAACCGGCCGCCCCGCGGCGTTCAGGATGACGCCCTCGGCGCTTTCGACATGCACGCGGTGGCTGGCGTAGTTGAGCCCGACCGCGAGCACCTTCGACGGCTCGCAGGGGACGAGAAATCTGGTTTGCGACACGGGAAACGCACGCCCCGTCAACGCCGCGCCCGCGAATATGTCGCCTTCGAGCTCCTTGACGACATCGCTCTCCAGGATTCCGTAGGAGACGATTCCGGCACGCTCGAAGCGGACGTACTTGGTCGCTTTTCCGTTGGCCTTCATGACCATCCTTCCTTTGCCGCGCGCGATCGCATTTCTCGCCGAGCAGCATAGGAATCACGCCGAGTGACGTCTTGCATGGTTGTGCAAACCGACACCTTGCAAGATCGCCGACGATCGGTTCGCGGACCCGAAGTTGCACAAGCCTGCAAGAAGCGGATTTCGCGATCATGTATGAAAACCCGTTTCCGCCGTATCGAGGGAGAGCCCCGAAGATGAGTCTCGAATCCGTTCGCGCATTCATGGCGGCGAGAGCACCGGATGTTCCGATCGTGAAGCTCGAGATGAACAGCACCACCGTGACGCTCTCGGCGGCATGGGGAATCGACCCGGCGCAGATCGCGAAAACCCTGTCGGTTCGGGTCGGGGAGCGGAACCTGTTGCTCGTCACCTGCGGCAATTCGCGATTGGACAACAAGAAGGCCAAGGCGGCTCTCGGCGGCAAGGTCAAGATGCTGCCGCCGGACCAAGTGCTGGCGCTCACCGGGCATCCGGTCGGCGGCGTCTGCCCCTTCGGGCTCGCCACGCCGCTGCCCGTCTATTTCGACATTTCGCTGCGCGCCTTTGACGAGGTGGTCCCGGCGGCGGGCTCGACCCATGCCGCGATGCGGATCAATCCCCTTCGCATGGCCGAGCTCGTCAATGCCGAATGGGTGGATGTTTGCGAGCAAGTCGGATAGTCGCGCAGTTTGCGTCTGAAGCCTGTACCCGGAGGCCCCAGAGCACAGTAGCTCGGAGCACAGTGGCTGTTTGGATCGCGAGAATTCCGGTAGAATTTCCCGGATGCAGACCAAGCCAGCGCGCGAGGAAACGGTCCGTCCTGAACGCTTGCGCAAGCAAATCGGCATCAATCTGCGCGCTTCGACTGCCGACATCCGTGTCGGTGAAGGAAGCGACGGCATCGAGCGGGTCGAGGCCTATTTCCCGAGCCTTGGTTTTTCACCGCATCGACACGACACCTATGCGATCG
>WNFC01007102.1_pt1 | contig 20877 bp, 19 predicted proteins | sample 5400541 | NCBI WGS metagenome assembly WNFC01 (sample SAMN13153342, study PRJNA577476) | soil metagenome | isolation source: 120 cm saprolite under Douglas fir tree site 2 hole 2 replicate 1 | place: USA:California | collected 2015-04-18
GCCTTCGCGCGTCGACGCCGCCGTGGCCATGAGTCGCACTCTAAGGCTCCGTACACTTAGCCCTCGTGCCTGAGTTCAGCCCCGGGCTGGAGGGGGTCGTCGCGGCCGAGACCGCCGTCAGCGAGGTTGACGGCGCCAATGGCCGGCTGATCTACAGCGGCGGCTACCTGATCGAAGAGCTGGCTCCGATCGCGAGCTACGAGGAAACCGCCTACCTGCTCTGGCACGCCGAGCTTCCCGGCAAGACAGAGCTCGATGCGCTCCGGCGCCAGATGGCGGGGGCGCGCCGGTTGAGCGAAAGCGCGCAAGGCGTGTTGTCGTCGATCAACCCCCAGACCGACCCGATGGACACCCTGCGAACCGTAGTCTCCGCCCAGGGCGCGACCAACGCAATCACCAAGCCGACGCTAGAGGAAGCAGTTGCACTCACCGCCGTGATCCCGACGATCGTCGCGGCGTCGCACCGGCGGGCGCGAAGCATTGAGCTGATCGAGCCGCGCGCCGAGCTCGGCCACGCTGCGAACCTGCTCTGGATGATGGAAGGCAAGGACGCCTCGCCCGACCGCGTCCACTGGCTCGACACGTACCTGGTGCTGCTGGCGGATCACGGGCTCAACGCATCGACTTTCACAGCTCGCGTGATCGCATCGACCGGCAGCGACCTCACATCGTGCGTGGTCGGCGCCATCGGTGCGTTGAAGGGCCCGGCTCATGGCGGAGCCACACATGCCGCCGCCACGATGCTCGAGAAGATCGGCACGCCCGAGAACGCAGAGGCATGGCTGCAAGACGCCCACGCTCGACATGCCCGGTTCGCCGGCTTTGGCCACCGCGTTTACCGAACCTACGATCCCCGCGCCAAGATCCTCAAGGAGATGGCGAAGACCGCAGCGCCGAAGCTCTACAAGACGGCGGAGAAGACGGAGGAGGTCGCGTTGAGGATCCTCCACGAGGCGCACCCAGAGCGGCCGAACGCGACCAACGTGGATTTCTGGGCGGCCGTCGTGCTCACGGGCGTGGGCATCCCGAAGGAGCTCTTCACTTGCATCTTCGCGACGTCCCGCGTCGCCGGTTGGACGGCGCACGTGCTCGAGTCCCTTGCCGACCTACGCATCATGCGGCCCGCCTCCGTATGGAAAGGCCCGCAGCCCGGCACCAAGCCCCTGCCGCTCGCCAGCCGATGAGCGCTTACGTCCCGGGCCTGGAGGGGGTGGTCGCCGCCCAAACCGCCATCTCGCTGGTCGACGGCGCCAACGGACGCCTCGTCTACCGCGGCTATGTCATCGCCGACCTGGCCGAGGACATGTCCTTTGAAGAGGTCGCGCACCTGCTCTGGTATGGACGGCTCCCGACCCGCGCCGAGCTCGATGCGCTGACGCTCGAGATGGCCGGCTCACGCAGGCTCACCCCGGCCTCGGTGGCAACGCTCAAAGCCCTGCCGAAAGACTCCGACCCGATGGATGTGCTCAGGAGCGTGGTGTCGGTCCAAGGCGTGGAGCACAGGCTGTCGAAGCCGACCATCCCGCTTGCGATTCACGCGACCGCCTCGTTCCCGACCATCCTCGCGGGCTTCCACCGCCGCCAGCAGGGTCTGGAACCCGTGAAGTCGAGGGCCGACCTCGCCCACGCCGCCAACTACCTGTACATGCTCAACGGCAAGGAATCGTCGCCAGAGCTCGTGCGCGCGCTCAACACCTATCTGGTGCTGCTCGCCGACCACGGCATGAACGCCTCCACCTTCACCGCCCGCGTCATCGCCTCGACGGACTCCGACATCGCGTCGTGCCTCGTCGGTGCGATTGCCGCGCTCAAAGGCCCCGCCCACGGAGGCGCACCTTCGCAGGTCATGGACCAGCTGGAGCAGATCGGCACACCGGAAAACGCGGAGCACTGGATGCGCGAAGCCCGCCAGCGCAAGATCAGGTTCATGGGCTTCGGACATCGCGTGTACCGGACGTACGACCCTCGCGCGAAGATCCTCAAAGCCATGTGCGAGCGGCTCAACCCGACCTTCTACGCGTTAGCCTCGAAGGTGGAAGAGACGGCGCTCGCGATCCTTCACGAGGAGCACCCTGAGCGGCCCCAGGCGACGAACGTCGAGTTCTACTCGGCCGGCGTGCTGCAGGCCATCGGCCTGCCCAAGGAATTCTTCCCACCCACCTTCGCCGTGTCGCGCGCAGCCGGATGGACGGCGCACGTGCTCGAGCAGGTCGCCAACAATCGCCTCATCCGCCCGCAGTCGGAGTACATCGGGCCCGAACCCCGAAAACCGGTTCCGCTGGCCGAACGGGGCTAGCTCTCTTCATAATCGGGCGGATCGACAGCAGGGTCGTCCGCAATCTCGGCTTCGCCGCACTCGCATGGTTCCTGCTGATCGCCGGGGCCATCACCGCCTGGTGGGTCTTCACCCCGATTCGTCACGACGCGCTCGACAACGACCTGACCCTCGTATACATCGGAGCGCGGATCGGCCTCGAGCACGGCTGGAGCCACGTCTACTCGTTGAGCCTTCAACACCAACTGTTCGCACAGATGCGGCCAGGTACGCCATTCGGTGACGGCGAGCGCTTCCTCTCGCCTCCGCCCGCCGCATGGCTGATAACTCCCCTGACGCTGGTCGGGCCGCAGGTGGCGTTCTTCGTCTGGCTGTTCCTTTCTGTCGCCGCGATCGTCGGAGCGTGGTGGCTGGCCGCGCCGGGCACCGGTTGGCTGCGGGTCCTCTGGCTACTCGGGGCCGCCGCCTGGTATCCGGTCCTGTACAGCCTCAGCCTCGGGCAGCCGGTCGTGATCGTGCTGCTCGGCGTGATCGCGTGCTGGCGCCTCGCGGAGTCCGGCAAGCCCTACCTCGCGGGAGCAGCCCTCGGCCTCTCGGTGCTGAAGCCGCAGGTCGCGATCGCGGTGCCATTGGTCTTGCTCGTCGCGGGGCGCTGGCGCATCGCGGCCGGATGGGTGGCGACTGTCGGTGTGCTCGCGCTCGCCTCACTGCTCATGATCGGCACCCAGGGGCTGAACGATTACCGCAGCCTGCTTGCGGAGGCCCAGAACGTCGTCAACAACCGCTACTTCACGTGGGCCTACCTGGTCGGGCCCGGGACGATCAGCTATGTGGTCCAGGTGATTTTCATCGCGCTCGGCATCGGCGTCGCCTTCGCCAACCGCAAGGCGAGCCTCGCTCGACTCATGGCGTTGGGGCTGGTGGTTTCTATGCTCTCCGCCACCTACTGGCACCTGCAGGATTTCGCGATCCTCGTCGGCGCGGCCTGGCTGTTCATCCGCGACCAGCCGCCGGCATGGCAGCGAGGATGGCTGGTGGTGGTCGCGCTCGCCGGCGAGCTCGCGTGGCCGTTGACGCCACTGCCCATCCTGCTCGCGGTCACCGTTTGGTTCGCAATGCTCGCGTTCCCGCGACGTGCAGCTGATCGTGCCGAAGCGGCCACGTCGTGAAGGCGGCGGACGTCCGCGTCCCGCGCGCCCGACTCCTGGTTGCAACCATCGCCGTCATCGCTTGCGCCGCGATTCTCTGGCTTGCGCGCAGCTTCAACTTCTACTTCGACGAGTGGACCGTCATCCTGCCCACGGACTCGAGCTGGACCGTCTACCTGCAGCCACACAACGAGCATCCGGCGATGCTCCTGCGGCTGATCTACGCGTTGCTTCTGAACACAGTCGGGATGCGTAGCTATATCCCGTACATGGCCATCCTCCTTGCCCTGCACGCGACCTCGGTGGTGCTGCTGTTCGGGCTGGTGCGGCGTCGGTCGGGAGATTTGATCGCGATCGGCGCGGCCATGCTGTTGGTCGTGATGGGCGCGGCGTGGGAGAACCTGCTGTGGGCGTTTCAGATCGGGTTCGTGGGCTCGGTAGCCTGCGGGCTCGGCGCGTTGCTGGTGCTCGGAGCCGCAGGCCAACGGATGTGGGTGGCCATGATTCTTCTCTTCGCTTCCCTGATGTTCTCGGGGATCGGGTTCTTCTTTTTGATCGCAGCCACCGTCTGGCTTGTGCTCACGCCCGAGCGGCGCCAGGACATCGTCTGGCTGGCGCCCGTAGCCATCGCCCTGGGCGTCTGGTACCTCGCCTACGGCCGTTCGGGCGCGCCCCCGACGACCACGACGCTTGCGGGGAACGTCGCGGTTCTGCCGCTTTACGTGTTGTGGGGCCTGGGCTCGAGCGTCGCTGGACTGATCGGGGAGGGCGGGCTGGTCGGGCCAGTCCTACTCGTGCTCGCGCTCGCCGCCCTCGGGTTCTCGTGGCGCCGCCGCCGGCCGGATGGTTTCACCATCGGCGTCGCCGCCGCGCTGCTCGCGTTCTACCTCGTCCTTGGCCTGAGCCGCGCGCAGATCGGCTACCAGCAGTCCGGCTCAGGCCGATATGTCTACGAAGGCGCCGTCTTCTGGCTGCTCCTGCTGGCCGGCGCGGCCCGCGATCTCCCGTGGCGCGGCACCTGGCGGCCGGCCCTGGTCGCATGCGTGTTCCTTGCATGCTTCAGCAGCGGCGTGCTCCTGTATGCGTACTCCGCAGCCAAGACCGAGCAGATGCTGCGAGAGGCCGCGGACCTGCAGGCGCTGGCCGCCGAGCGCGGGGATCATTGCCTCAACCCGAATGGAGTCGTCGACCCGTTGGTCATGCCCCAGGTGACCAGCCCGCGCGCTTACTACCGCGCCGTCGACCGGTACGGCGACCCAGTCGCGGGCATGCCCGCGCTCCGAGGGCGTGATTTCGACCGGGCGCGCGCCAACTTGCTGGAGCCTGGCTGCCCCTGACAGGATGGCCGACGAGCGGCGACTCCTACACTTGAATTGATGGCTGAGACTGATTTCGACGTCGTGATCCTGGGGGGCGGGATGGGCGGCTATCCAGCCGCGATCCGGGCCTCTCAGCTGGGCCTGAAGGTCGCCCTGGTGGAGTCCGACAAGTTGGGCGGCACCTGCCTCCACATCGGCTGCATCCCCACCAAGGTCCTCCTCGAATCATCGGAGCTCTACCACCGGGTATCGGCGCGAGGCGCGGAGTTCGGCGTCGACGCGAGCAAGGTGACCTTCGACTACCCGCGGATCGCCACCCGTCGCGACGCAGTCGTGGGCCAGCTGTACAAGGGCGTCCAGTTCCTCATGAAGAAAAACAAGATCGAGGTGATCGCCGGGAAAGGCCGGCTGAGCGACAAGAACACCGTCACAGTCGGGGCGACACAGGTCAAGGCCCCCCACGTCATCGTCGCGACCGGCTCCGTCGTCAAGGCGCTGCCTGGGATCGAGTTCGATGGCGAGTACATCGTGTCCTCTGACCACGCGACCCTGGCGCGTTCGGTGCCGGAGTCCATCTGCATCATCGGCGCCGGCGCCGTCGGCGTCGAGTTCGCGACCCTCTACAACCAGCTGGGCGTCAAGGTGACGCTGCTCGAGGGACTCGACCGTTTGGTCCCCCTCGAAGACGAGGAGATTTCGAAGGAGATGCTCGCGGCCTTCAAGAAGGCTGGCATCGACTGCCGGGTCGGCGTGAAAGTGAAGGGTGCCAAGAAGGCGCGAGACGGTGTGAGCGTCGACACCGAGCAGGGCGAGGTGTGGGCGCGCCAGCTGCTGGTGGCGGTGGGACGGGCGCCACGCTCGAAGGACATCGGCCTCGAGCAGGTCGGCGTGACCACCCACCAGAACGGCTTCATCAAGGTCGACGAGTGGCTGCGCACGTCGGTGGAATCGATCCACGCTATTGGCGACGTGGTCGGCGGCTACCTGCTCGCGCACGCCGCGTCTCACGAGGGCACGACCGCCGCCGAGGACATCGCAGGCCAGCGCGTGGCGCCGTTCGAGCAAGAGCTCGTCACCCGATGCACGTACTCACATCCGCAGATCGCATCGGTCGGATTGACCGAGAAGCAGGCCCGCGACCAGGGCCGCGAGGTGAAGGTCGGCAAGTTTCCCTTCACGGCTCTGGGCCGCGCGATCATCCACGGCGAGACGGGAGGTTTCGCAAAGATGGTCGCGGACGCGAAAACGGGGCAGCTGCTGGGCGCCCACGTCGTCGGACCGGAGGCGACCGAGCTGATCGCCGAGCCGGCGCTGACGCAGCTCTTCCAGGGCGACGCGTGGGAGCTTGGTCGCAACATCCACCCCCATCCGACGCTGAGCGAGGCGGTTATGGAAGCCGCGATGGCCGTCGACGGCAAGGCCATCCACATCTAATGGCAACCACGAAGCCGCGAGAGCAGGCGGCCAAGCAGGAAGAGCCCGAGTTCAAGCCCGAGTGGCGGTTCCAGGATCCGGTCGCGTGGCGCGACACCGACCTCGACGAGAAGACCCTGAAGGAGTGGTTCTACTTCATCCTGCTCGGGCGGCAGATCGACTACCGCTTCCAGGTCCTCAACCGGCAGGGCCGCGCGCCGTTCATCATCTCCTGCGCCGGGCACGAGGCCGCGCAGATCGGCGTCAGTTGGCCGCTGAAGCCGAAGTACGACTGGGTGTCGCCCTATTACCGCGACGTCGTGCTCTGCATGCGTCTGGGTACGACGCCTCTTGACCTGATGCTTTCCGTGCTGGCCAAGCCCGCCGATCCCGCGTCGGGCGGCAAGCAGACGCCGGGCCATTTCTCGGATAGCCGCCTCAACATCATTTCGGGCGGCTCGCCGGTCGCGACCCAGATGGTGCACGCCGCGGGCGTGGCGTATGCGCTGAAGATGGACGGCACCGACAAGGTCGTCATGACCAACTATGGCGAGGGCGCCGGTTCCGAAGGCGACACCCACGAGGCGTTCAACTTCGCGGCGGTCTACAAGCTGCCTGAGATCTTCGTCTGCGAGAACAACGGCTTCGCGATCTCCACGCCGTTCAATAAGGAGTACGCGGTCCAGCACGTCGCCCAGCGTGCGGCGGGGTACGGATTCCCGGGGGTGACGGTCGACGGCCGCGACCCGGTGACCTGCTACTTCGTGGCCAAAGAGTCCATCGCGCGCGCCCGCGCGGGCCAGGGACCGACGCTCATCGAATGCCTGGTCGACCGGCTCGGCGCCCACTCGTCGGAGGACGACCAGCGCCGCTATCGAACCCAGGAAGAGATCGACCAGCTCGCCAAGAACGACAGCCTCGAGCGCTTCAAGAAGCGGCTGCTCGACGAGGGCGTCCTCACCGCGAAGGAAGTCGAGGCCCTCGAGGAAAGAGTCAAGGAAGAGGTCGCCGAGGCGACGCGGCAGGGCATGGCGTCACCGGACGCTCCGCCCGAGAACGCGCTCACCAACGTTTACGGCCTGGATGTACCGAAGGCCATCGACCCGCCTGCCGGCGTCGAGACCGAAGAGATGAACATGGTCGCCGCGCTGCGCTCATGCCTCGCCGAGGAGATGGAGCGCGACGAGCGGGTGATGGTGCTCGGCGAGGACGTAGGCCAGAAGGGCGGAGTCTTCCTGGTCACCGATGGATTGCGCAAGCGTTTCGGGGAGCAGCGGGTGATCGACACGCCGCTGGCCGAATCATCGATTGCGGGCGTCAGTCTCGGGCTCGCGCTGGCCGGCAAGCGTCCGGTGGCCGAGATGCAGTGACTTCGCGCACATGGCGTTCAACCAGATCACCAACGAAATCGCGAAGTTCCGTTATCGCAGCGACGGCGACTGGTCGGTGCCGATTGTCATTCGCGCACCGTTTGGTGGCCACGCCCATGGCGCCCTCTACCATTCGCAGTCGATCGAGGCGCGCTTCGCCACGCCAGGCTTGAAGATCGTCATCCCGTCGAGCCCGTATGAGGCGAAAGGCCTCCTGCTCGCGTCGATCCGCGACCCCGACCCCGTCCTGTTCTTCGAGCACAAGCGGCTCTATCGCATGTTCAAAGAGCCCGTGCCGAAAGGCGAGTACCTGATCCCGCTGCAGGTGGCGCGCACGGCGCGAGACGGGACCGACATGTCGGTGTTCTGTTACGGGCTCATGGTCTCGTACGCACAGGAGGCGGCCAAAACCCTCGATGGCGAGGGCGTGAGCGTCGAGATCGTCGACCTGCGCACCGTCTACCCACTGGACCGGGAGGCGATCGTCGCGTCCGCGCGCAAGACGGGCAAGTGCCTGGTCCTGTACGAAGACAACTTCAGCGTCTCGGTGGGCTCCGAGGTGGCGGCCATCGTCGCCGACGAAGCGTGGCGCTGGCTCGATGCGCCGGTGAAACGCCTCGGCGGTCTCGACGTTCCATCGATCCCCTACGCGCCGGCGATGGAGGACGCGTTCATGCCCAACCCCGAGACGCATTGAGAGAGCTCGCCTCTTTCTAGCCATGGCTGCCAAGACGACCCGTGTGGTCATGCCGCAGCTGGGGGAGTCCGTCCACGAGGGGACGATCGCCAAGTGGCTCGTCAAGCCGGGTGACAAGGTGGTCGAGTTCGAGCCCATGCTCGAAGTCGACACTGACAAGGTCAGCGCCGAGGTGCCGTCGCCGGTCAGCGGCATCCTGCGCGAGATCCTGGCCCAGGAGGGCCAGACGGTGCAGGCCGGGGCGGAGATCGCCGTTGTCGAAGTCGGCGCCGACGGCGAGGCAGGAGTCACGTCTCCCCAACAGGGAGAAACCTCAGGGGATGTGCCTGAGGCGTCCAAGCCGCCGGCCGCGAAAGCCGAGCCTGCTGCAAAAGCGCCTCCCGCGACGGCACCGGCGTCGCAGCCGGCGGCGCCGCCCCGTGCTCCAGCCGCGCCGCCTGTCCTCGATGGCGGCGAGCATCGATATTCGCCCGCCGTCCAGATGCAGGCCTCGGAGCTCGGCGTTGACCTCGCCAAGGTGCAGGGCACCGGCATCGGCGGCCGCGTGACCAAGAAGGACGTCGAGCAATTCGCAGCTGCGGCGAAGGCCGCGCCGGCGGCGAAGGCGGCCACGCCGGCAACACCCGTGACGTCCGCCGAGGGCGACCAGGTCGTTCAACTCACGCGCGTCCGGCGCCTGATCGCCGAGAACATGGTCCGGTCGAAGTCGACCATCCCCCATGCGTGGCAGACGCAGGAAGCGGACATGTCGGGCGTGGTCGCTCATCGGAACGCCAACAAGGCCGCATTCCAGAAGCAGGAAGGCTTTTCCCTCACATATCTGCCCTATGTGATGGCCGCCACCATCTCCGCGCTGCGCGAGCACCCCGAGGTCAACTCCACCTTCAACGAGACCGAGCTGATCGTCCATCGGGATATCAACCTGGGCGTCTCGGTTGGTCTCGAAGACACGCTGGTCGTGCCAGTCGTCCGGCGCGCAGATGGACTTTCGATCGCCGGCCTGGCGCGCGCTGTCAACGACCTTGCCACCCGCGCCCGCAACAAGCAGCTGAAGGCTGACGACCTCAGCGGTGGGACCTTCACAGTCAACAACTCGGGCACCTTCGGGACCCTGTTCAGCTACTCGGTCATCAATCCCGGCCAGGCGGGCATCCTCACGATGGAGGCCATCGTCGAGCGGCCGGTGGCGATGAGCGGAATGATCGGGATCAAACCGATGATGTATCTCTGTTTCTCGTTCGATCACCGTGTGCTCGACGGACTGATGGCCGCCCGCTTCCTGACCTCTTGCCGCAAATGGCTCGAGTCCGTGACGCCGGAGCTTCCGGTCTACTAGCTCGCTTCAGTCCCTTTCGATCGACAGGATGCTGATGAAGAAGCTCGCGAAGATCGTCTGGGTGCCGAGAGCGAGCAAGACGACGGCGGGAATCACCTCGCGCATCGTGGTCGACGGATTCAAGTTTCCGAATCCCACCGACTGCCAGCTCGCTACAGCCAGCACCAGCGCCACGAGGCCGCCCAAGGCCATCAGTGCGCCGGCGAGCAGCCCGACCTCGAGGGTGATGTAGCGAAGCAGCGTCTGCAGCACCGGGTGCGGCGGATGAAAGCCCTCGCGGATCGCAAACATCTTCGTGAAAACGGCGAACAGCACCAGCTGGTACCCGAGCAGCGCAACGAAGCCCGCCACCAGCAGCGTGTGAATGTCCAGGCGCACGCCGCCGATGCGCAGCGGCCCCTCGACCAGCAGGGAGGAGACAACCAGGCCTCCTACCAAGAGGGCCAGGCCTGGATACAGGAAAAGCCATCGCGGGCTGAACAGGAGCATGAAGCGCAAGTGGCGCCAGCCGTCCCGCCACGTGCGCAGGTGTGGCGGCCGCGACCGGCCGTCCGGATGCAGCACGACCGGCACCTCGGTGATCCGCATTCCTTTCAACGACGCCTTGATCACCATTTCGCTCGCGAACTCCATGCCGGTCGCCCGCAGCCGCATCCTCTCATAGGCGTCCTTCGTGAACGCCCGCAGCCCGCAGTGAGTGTCTCCGACCGGGGCGTGAAAGAAAATTCTGCTGATGCGCGTGAGCACCGGGTTGCCCAACCAACGGTGCGACCAGGGCATAGCGCCAGGCTCGATCCCGCCCAGGAACCTGTTGCCGACCACGAGGTCAAAGCCCTCGCGCAGCTTGGCCACCAGCGGCGCGATGGCCGCGAAGTCATAGCTGGCGTCAGCGTCGCCCATGACGACGAATCGTCCTTGTGCCGCATTGATGCCGCCGATGAGGGCGCTGCCGTAACCCTTCCTCTGCACGTCGACGACCTTGGCGCCGAGCTCCCGCGCGAGCACCTGAGAGCCGTCGCTGCTTCCATTGTCGGCGACGATGATCTCAGCCGAGTACCCGCCCTTCTCAATAGCCTCACGTGCCTTGGCGATGCAGGTGGCGAGCGTCTCGGCCTCGTTGAGGCACGGCATCACGATTGAAATCTCGACCGCGGCCGGTGCGTCGTGCACCGGCGACGAAGGACGTGGCGCGGTCTTCATGGCGCTAGAGCCTAACGCTGGGTGCAGGCGTCGGCTGCAGTTGCCGCCGAAAAATCGAGATCAATGCCGAGTGGAGCCTTAGGCCGGATTTACTCCGGCCGTCCCCAGACACGCCACCTTCCAGGCGCCACCCAGCGTGGCCGAGGAGAGGGGTTGGCCCGCGGAACCTCTGGGGTCCCCATGCGAAGCATGGGAGCCCCCCGCGAAAACAAAGTGACCCCGACGGATCGCCTCTCAAGAACTGGTACCTGCCTTGCGGCCTGTTCCTGTTCTCTCGAACGTTTCCCTCGGGGCCGTTGCGAAGACTAAGGGGCGACCGGAGTGGAGCGCAACCCCCGAAAGTCAGTTCGCCGCCAAGCCACCATCCGTAGCCTTTCAGCGGCACAAACCCGTGGCATGTAGGCCGGATATTCCGGCCGTCCCTTACGTTCCTTGTCGGCTGCTGGCGTGGCCAGGAGAATTATTCAGATAATCCCATCAGCGGGAAAGAGCGCAGCCGCTTCGGCGATGCCGAACCGGCGATGAGGGAAAACCGGTAGGTTTTTCCTCATAAGTTTTACGCGTAACCCACTATGCGGCCACCGTCGACGACCAGATCCTGGCCGGTGACGATGTCGTTCTCGACCAGCGCCATCACGGCCTGGGCGACCTGGTCGGGGGTCGCGATGGCCTTCAGCGGCGTGCCTTCAGCTATCGACGTCTCGAGGGCCAGCGTCGCCTCGTCGCCGAACCGCTGCCTGAACCAGCGGGTTGACACCTGTCCCGGCGAGACTGAGTTGACCCGAACATCGGGAGCCAGCGCGAGCGCCAGCGCACGGGTCAGCTGCAGGATGCCCGCTTTGGAGACTCCGTAAGGGATCGAGGATCCCACCGCTCGGTGTCCGCCGACGGAGGCCACGTTCACGATCGCGCCTTTCTGTTTGCGGAGCTCGGGCGCAGCCGCACGACAGCAGTAGAACGTGCCCTTGAGGTTGACGCCCAGGATCGTGTCCCAGACCTCGTCGGTGAGCTCGTCGAGATTCGCGTGCGGGATGAAACGAGTCGTGCCGGCATTGTTGACCAGAATGTCGACGCGACCAAACCTCTTCACGGCCTCGTCGATCATCGCGACGACCTGCGAATCGTCGGAGACGTCAGCCTTCTGCGCATGAGCCTCTGCGCCAAGCGACTCGATCTCATGCACCGTCGCCTTGGCGTCGTCTACGGAGCGCGAGTAGTTGACCACGACCGCCGCAGCGCCGGCCTTCGCGAGCCGAACGCCAACCGCGCGGCCTATCCCGGTGCCGCCGCCCGTGACGATCGCGACCCTTCCGTCGACCTCCATGCGAGACTAGTTTGCCGAATATGCCGATCAGCCTCGAAGACGCCAACAAGGTCGTTGCCGGCGTTCATGCCAAAGCCGCGCAGATGGGGTTGAGCGTGACCGCGGCCGTGGTCGACGAAGGCGGCCACCTGATCGCGCTGGGCCGGATGGATGGGGCGCCACCGCTGTCGCCGCAGATCGCGGAGGCGAAGGCGGTCGGGGCCGCCATGCTGGTGCGCGACGGCGAATCGCTTCTGAAGCTGGCAGAGGATCGCCCGGGATTCTTCAGCGCCGCGGACCGGCTAGTCCGCCTGCCGCTGATCCCCGGGCCAGGGTCGCTACCCATCCAGAGGGACGGGCTGACCATCGGCGCCGCCGGGGTGAGTGGCGCGCGCCCTGAGGAAGACCTGGAGTGCTGCCTGGCCGGGCTCGCCTCAATCCAGCTTCACGACACGTAACGGCTCATAGGTCGCGCCGGTCCGGCTGAGCCGGCTCGCGTAGAGGACGAGCTCAGAGGCACGCCAGCGGCCGACCCGCGGCGGCTCTGGCAACCGAGCCAGGTCGGCTCCATCACGCGGGCGGGCCCGGGCCAGAGTCATATGAGCCTGAAACGGCCGCTTCTCGGCCACCAGGCCGGCGGTCGCGCACTGCGCCTCCACCTGGGCGACGAGCGCGGCCACGGCCTCCGCGCCGTCCCGCAGCCCCTGCCAGACCACTCGTACGTGCCGCCTGTGCCCGAAGGTGCCGAGGTCGTCGAGCTCGAGGTCGAACGCGGGCTGAGAACGGGCCGCCAGCCGATCGGCGATCGCCTCCACCAGAGTGCGATCGACGTTGCCGATGAATCGAACGGTCAGATGCAAGTTGCCGGCGGGGGTCCACCGGAATTGCGGCGCCGCCGACGCGCACGCGGTGAGGAAGTCGGCCATCGCGGCACGTTGCGCATCGGGCACGGGCAACCCGAAGAACGCCCGGACTTGGGACCCTACTTCCGTGCGGGCGCCTTCTTCCAGTGCTGAGGCACCCAAGAGCTGGGCGCAGTGGGTCGCCATCCGAAATGGGTGCTCACCGAGTCAATCCCGTCGGCGATGTTGTTGACGCCGAACATGTTGATCTCGTCCGGCGTGATGAGGGGATCTTTCATCAGCACTTCCATGGCCGCGGCGCCCGGGATCAACAGCCCCGGCGGCACCGTAAGCCTTGGCTTTCTGATCCCACGAGCGTCAAGAAACCAGCCGTAGATGGTCGCGAACGTGACCACCTCCGGCCCCCCGAGCTCGATGATCTTGCCCAGCAGCTCCGGCTTCTGGATCGCGTCCACCACACACCGGGCCGCGTCCTCGCGAAGGATCGGCTGTAGTTGGACCTCGCCATACGCCGGGATGATGACGAATGGGCTGAACTTGGCGAGGCGCTCGAAATCGTCGAGGGAACCACCCTCTTCGCCAAGAATCAGCGAGAAGCGCAGGATCGTGCCCGCGACTCCGCTCTTGGCCAGCTCCTGCTCACCCATCCAGCGAGACGTGAAGTACTTGAAGTGCGGATCGAGGCGAGCGCCAATGTTGCTCACGAGCACCACCGACTTCGCACCTGCGGCCTTGGCCGCTTCAGCCATGATCCGCGGGCCGTCGACGTTGACCTCGAGAAACGACTGCGGGCGGTTCCGGCGCACCGCAACCAGGCTGATGATGTGCTCCGTGCCCTGGGCCGCCTGGGCCATCGCGGCGGGGTTGAGAGCGTCTCCGACGATGAGCTGCGCGCCTCGAGCTTTGAAAGCCGCGGCCTTCATCGGGTCGCGTACGAGCACCCTCAGCTGGTGCCCCTGATCGAGCAGCTTGTGCGCTACTCCACGGCCGAAGAAGCCGGTCGAGCCCAACAGCAAAACCCTGGCCACGGTCGCCAATCGTAACGGACGACATACTTGGACCCGGTGAGCGGTCAGTTAGCCGGCGGCATCGGGCTGGGGCTGTTCGCCGTTCTCATCGGCGCAGGCGGGATCGCCGCCGCGATTCGAACTCGGAGGCGGCGGGAACATATCGCCGCCACCTACGGCGCCACCGGCGGGATCGTCTACACGGTCGTGCAGGCCGGTTGCTCGGCCGTGCTCTTGCTCGCCGGGTTGGGCCTGGTCGTGCTGGCTCTGGTGCTCAGGCGCTGACTAGATGACGTTTTTCTCTTTGACCAGTGCTCCGCGCGCGAATCGCTCGAACGCAAACGACGAGATGTCGATCTCGGATTCCCGATCCAGCAACAGCTCGGTCAACAGCAGGGCCGCAGCCGGCGCTTGCATGAAGCCGTGGCCGCTGAAGCCGGCCGCGCACCAGAAGCCTTCCAGCTCGGGGATCGGCCCGAGGATCGCCTGGTGGTCGGGCGTCACCTCGTAAAGGCCGGACCACGCGGTCTTCACACCCGCACCGGCGAGGGCGGGGGCCCGGCGCGCGGCTTGCGCGAACATCTTCTCGAGGAAGTCCCAGTTGACCTCTGTCACGTAGCCTGGCGGCTCTTCACGGTCGCTCATGCCGATGAGGACGCCGTCGCCCTCCGGATGAAAATAGAGCGACGTCTGGAAATCGACTGTCATCGGATTGGTGCGCGGCACCGCCGGGAACGTGCCGGTGACCGCGATGTGACGCCGATATGGAAGTACTGGGATCTCGAGGCCGGCCATGCGGCCGATGGACGCCGACCACGCGCCCGCGCAATCGAAGACAAGGCGCGTCGCGATCTCGCCGGCGGTGGTGCTAACCCCCTGGACCCGACCGGACGCGACTTCGATGCCGGTGACGGCCACGCCTTCCTTCAATCGCGCCCCGAGGCTGCGGGCGGCCGCCGCATAACCCGAGGTCACGTCGGCGGGGCTGGCGATCCCGTCGGTCGGGCAGAACGTGCAGCCCAGCACGTCTTCGACGTTGAGGATCGGCACCATCCGGGCGGCCTCGGTGGCGTCCACCCACCGGGCCTCGGTCAAACCGACGCGGTGCCACATCTCCATGTTGTGGCGGAAGTCCTCAACCTGCTGCGGCTGCGTGAGGAGGAACAAGTAGCCGAGCTGGCGAAAGTCCGCGGGGTGCCCGATCTCCTCGTCGAAGCGCTCGAGCATGCCGACAGACATCCTTTGCAGGCGAACGTTTCCCTCCGAGGAGAATTGCTGGCGGACGCCGCCCGCGCACTTGCCTGTCGACTGTGAGCCCAGCGTCTCGCGCTCCAGCAGCAGGACATCCACCTTTCGCTTGCTGAGCTGGTAGGCGAGGGCGCAGCCCATGATCCCGCCGCCCGCGATGACGACGTCAGCGCTTTCCATGCCAGAACATGCCCCAGAACTCAAAGATCATCTTCAGAGCGGCAAGTGTCGTGATGTCTCCGTTGTCGTATGGCGGCGACACCTCGACGACGTCCAGGCCCACCAGCTTCGAGTCGGCTGTGGCGATGCGGAGAAAGTCGATCGCCTGCCGTGTGGAGAGCCCGCCGGCCGATGGGATCTCGGTCCCCGGCGCGAAAGCGGGGTCGAGGGCATCGATGTCGAACGAAACGTGGACGCTCTTGCCGGCGAGGGCCTCGGCGACCACGCGCGCCGCGCCGCTGTCGTTGACCAGCTGCGAGGCGGACACCAGCAGCATGCCGCGAGCACGGATGAACTCGAGCTCTTCGGGGTCATAGTCCCGCCCGCCGGCGATCACCACGCGCGCCGGGCCGATGCTCGAGACCTCGAGGGCCCGGCGCATCGCGCAGCCGCAGGTCCAGCGGCCGCCGCGCGAGAAGTCGCATAGGTCCGGGTGCGCATCAACCCACAGCACGGCGAGGTCGGGATGGCGCCACCGTTGGGTGGTGAGGGTTGCGATGGCTGTGCAATGGTCGCCGCCCAGGACAGTCATGAATGCCGAGGCCGGCACTTTCGCCAACCCGTTGGCGACCTTCGACCAGCTGCGCTCGATGTCCGTCCCGGCATCCAGGTCGCCCATGTCGTGCACCTTGAGCCCAGCCAACGGGCGCGCATCTTCGGTGACCGGGGGCATCGCCGCTGAGAGCTCGCGAATCCGCTTCGGCGCCAGCGCGGCGCCCTTGCGATACACGGCCGAGCCGTCATAGGGAATGCCGGCGACTACGATATCGGCGCCGTCGAGGGGATCGCCCGCCAGGCCGCCCCAGGGCAAGAGTCCCGCCAGGTTGATCTCGGTCATGTCTTGCGCATCTCCGGCACTTTCAGGATGAGTAGGCCGCCCACCAGCAGCCAGACGAAGAACACGGTGAATATGACGGGGTACCCGCCCGGCAGCCCCAACACCTTCGGCCCGTTGTTGAACTCGAGCAGGAAGCCGCCCACGAAGCGTGCGATGACCCCGGAACCGGCTGTGGCGATATTGCTGAAGCCCATGAACAGGCCTGCCTCGCCCGGCGGAATGATGTCCTGAATGAAGGCCCAGTCGACCGAGAAGAAGAGCCCGTACCCGATCCCGATCAAGACGCCGACCAGGGTCGCCTGAGCAGCCAGGACCGGCACCTTCAGCGCACGGGCAAGCGGCTCCAACAAAGACGAGGGTAATAGCTGGTAGTGGCTGAAAACGAGGATCAGGACTCCAGCCGCGCCCAGCAAGCCGCCCCACAGGATCAGGGGCCGCCGCCCGATCCGGTCCGAAGCCCGGGCCGCCGGCAGCGCGACGATGAGGGCAGACACGATCACCAAGCCCTGGAGCGTATAGGCGGCGGTGACGGCCGCGTCGACGTGGCTGTGGTAGAAGACGTCGCTGAAGTAGTACAGAACGAAGCTCTGCAGCCCGACCAACCCCATCAGGATCAGAAGCCGCGAGGCCATCAGCCACAGAAATGGGGAGCTGCGCAGCGGCCGTGAAAAGGTGGTCGCGAACGCTTGCCGCAGGCCGATGAACTGCGCCTTGGTCGCCACAGCCCGGTCGGGTACGAGCAGCACGGTTGGCAGCATCGTCGCCAGCAGGAGGACACAGATGCTGAGGATTGCCGCCGTCCGGCCGAAATGGGCGAGGATGTAGCCCGCCCCCACCGAGCCGGCGATCAACCCGATCGCGTTCGACGCGCCGTAGTAACCGGAGGCGGTGCCTCGTTGCGCGTCCGGGACGACGTCGGGAAGGAGGCCTTGATACGGACCCTGCGCTGTATTGGAGGCGGTCTGGAGCAAGAAATAGAAGATCAAGACCAGCCAGTAGGTGCCGGATAGGGCGATTCCGATCAGGAAGATCACGTCACCGACAGTGCCGGCGAAGATGAACGGGTGCCGGCGCCCGAACCGCGTGCGGGTGCGATCCGAGTACGAGCCGACCAGCGGCTGCCAGACCACCGCCATCAGCGAACCGACCCCCTCCAGCACGCCCAGCGCCGTACCTTTGTGGGCGTTGCCGACCAGGTGGACGACGAGGTCGGGCAGGATCAGGCCGCCAAGGCTCGTCCACAAGTAGCCGATCGCGATCCAGTAGATCGACAGAAGGGCAAAGTCGACATGCGTCAGCCTCGATAGCGGCCGGCGCGCGGCGAGCGCCATCAATCTGGTTCGTACGGGGGCAGCGACTTCTTGACTGGACGGTCTACTCGATAGCCGAGGGCGTACTCGCCCTGGAGGATCGTGTGGATCTCGCGCGTGCCCTCGTAGATGATCGGCGCGCGCGCGTTGCGGAGGAAGCGTTCGACCGGGTACTCGGCCGAATACCCATACGCTCCGTGGACCTCGATGGCGTCGTGCGCGGCGTTGAAGGCGGCGTCGGTGGCGTACTGCTTGGCCATCGACACATCGCGTGTGTGTCGCATGCCTTTGTTTTTCATCCATGCGACTTTGAAATAGAGGAGCCGGCAGATCTCGTAGTCGCGTGACATGCGCGCGATCATCTGCTGCACCAGCTGGTACCGGCCGATCTCCTGCCCAAAGGTCTTGCGTTCGCGCGCGTATTTCACGGAAGCGTCAAGACACGCGCGGACCGTGCCCGCGGCGCCGGCGGCGACCGTGAAGCGTCCGTTGTCGAGGCAGCTCATCGCGATCTTGAAACCGTCACCCTCATCGCCGATCCGATCTCGCTCAGACACCTCGACGTCGGACATGAAGATCGAACCCACGTCACCCGCTCGAATGCCGAGGCGATCCTTGATCGGTTCCGTCCGCAGCGCCGGCCCACATTTGGCGCGGTCGAGCATGAAGGCGGAGACGCCGCGGTTCCCGCCTTTCGGGTCTGTCTTGGCGAAAACGAGGAAGAAGTCTGCGGTGTCCGCGTCGGACACCCACACTTTCTGTCCGTTGAGCACGTAGCCGGCCCCCGATCGCCGAGCGGTCGATTGCATCGAACCCACATCCGAGCCGGCGTTCGGCTCGGTGAGCCCATAGCAGGCGAGCTTCTGGCCCGAAGCCATCGGCACGAGCCACTGCTGTTTCTGGTCCTCGTCGGCCCATGTGTACAACCCCATGCCGACCAGGCCGACGTGAACCGAAAGCACAGTGCGATAGGTGGTATCGACGTACTCGAGCTCCTCGCAAACCAGGCCCAAAGAGAGGTAGTCGAGGCCGTGGCCGCCATAGCGCTGGGGGAAGCACACGCCGGGCAGCCCGATCGACGCGAGCTTGGCAAAGATCTTGGGGTCGTGGTGGCCCTCACGATCGTTGGCTGCGACGGTCGGAGCGAACTCGCGCGCGGAGAAGTCGCGGACCGTGGCCACCAGCTGCTCCTGGTCCGGAGTCAGCGCCAGGTCGAGCACTTTCTTCCGGCTACTTGTGCGGGCTGGGCGACGGGCTGACCTTCGGTGTCGGCGATGGGGTCACCTTGGGGAGCGGCTTCAGGTCGCTCGGCCCGACATGGCCGAGGAACGGAAGATGCGATCCGATGGAGAGGATGATCGGCGCTGCCCTCGAGCCATGCAGCTGCGGCTGGAGGAAATCGACAAAGATCTGCTGTAGCTGGTGGATGCCGGCCACCGAATCGATGCTTGCGCCCGCGGGTTTGGCGGCGGCGGTCTTGAGCGCCTGGAGATCCGACTTGGAGACCATCGCCGAAGTGATCGGGTTGGACGCGATGAAGTTTTCCAGCTGATTGACCTGGGCCAGCGTCAGTGTCGCGCTTCTCAGCGTCGGCTCGAACGCGTTGTCGAGCACGACCAGCGCCGACACGGCGAGGTAGATGACGACGATCGTGACGGCGACGTGGACGAAGACTCCGAGCAGGCCGTCGATGCCACGAATCGCCTCCAGACGATGGAACGCCCCACCGATCGCGCCTCCGATTGCGCCCAGGATGACCGCCAGGATCAGGGCTACAAACACGCTCAGCACCGGGTTGATGTGAAAGAGCTTTTGCATCTCGTTCGTGTACTGGTCGTGGAATCGAAAGATCAGAAGGAGCGTGGCGAAGAAGAAGATCTCCGCCATCAGAGGTTGGATCACGCCCCGCTGGTACCCGAGGAACAGCGCCACGATGAGCGCGAGCGCGATGACGGCGTCGATGATCATGCGGTCCTCGCCTTCGACGGAACCAGCTCGCGCCGAGCCTCGATGGCGAGGAAGCCGCCGAACATGGCGACTATGCCCACCGCCTCACTTAGCGGCTGCGCGACGTACACGCCCTTCGACTGGGCGTAGCTGTGACCGCCAGCGACGATGAAAGCTCCCGCAGCGAGGATGGCCAGGCCAATCACGCGGTTCCGCGGAGCGCCCGCTCGCGCTGATTTCCACGCCGACCAAGCGGCGCCGCCGACGAGCAGCAGCGATCCGCCGACATTCGTGATCAGCGGCAGTACTGCCGAAACGTCGATCGCGCCTCGCGGTGGGACCTGCGCCCTGAGCAACGTCGGGTTCGTATGCGATAGGAGCACGGCCACAACACATATCAACGAGATAACCGCCATGACGATTACGGCTGCCCGCCCAGCCCGTGGGGGGACCAGCAGCAAGAGTGAGCCGGTCCCCAGCCAGCCGACGTTCAGCAGCCCCCCGAACAGGTAATAGCCCTTGTAGGTCGCATCCGACCAGCCGGCAAGCTGCCCGACCGTCTCGAAGGCGGCCGCCACCCCGAACATGGCGAGGGCCAGCGCCCAGATCGCCTGGTAGGGCTTGCGGCGGGTGATGTACTGCCTGCTGACGACCACCGCGAAGGCGGCGCCGACCAGGGCTGCAACCAGCGGGATCAAGAACACCGCGGCCAATGATAGAGGCCGGGCCTCTCGCGGCATCCCCGTGCGGGCGATCCCGCCTGGCTTCGGTTAGACTCGGTGCACTCTTGGCCCGAACGATCGCCGTCGCCATGCAAAAGGGTGGTGTTGGCAAGACCACCACCGCTGTCAACCTCGGCGCTGCACTGGCGGAGATCGGCCAGCGGGTTCTGCTCATCGATGGAGAAGACGGTTTACCACCTCCTGGTCGACCCCGAGACGACGGTTACCGACGTCGTGCAAGAGGCTCCACAGATGGGCGTCCATTACATCCCGGCGGACGTCGAGCTGGCCGGCGCGGACAACCAGCTCATCAACGAGATCGGCCGCGAAAGCATCCTTCGCGACAAGCTCGAGCCGGTCCAGAAGCGCTACGACTTCATCATCATCGACTGCCCGCCATCGCTCGATCTGATCGTCATCAACGCGCTGGTGGCGGCGGACGAGGTGCTGGTGCCGCTGCAAGCGGAATTCCTCGCGCTGAAGGGCATGCAGGAGCTCTTGATCACGATGGAGCGCGTGAAGCGCCGGCTCAACCCCCGCCTCGAGCTCATCGGCATCCTCCCCACGCTCTACAAGTCGCGCGCGCTCCACTCGCAGGAGGTGCTGGCTGCCGTCAGGGAGAAGTACGGGGACAAGGTTTACGACTTCGGCGTCACCGACTC
>WNFC01004007.1_pt1 | contig 20874 bp, 24 predicted proteins | sample 5400541 | NCBI WGS metagenome assembly WNFC01 (sample SAMN13153342, study PRJNA577476) | soil metagenome | isolation source: 120 cm saprolite under Douglas fir tree site 2 hole 2 replicate 1 | place: USA:California | collected 2015-04-18
CGCAGCCGACGAAGAAGGGAGCGATGAGTTGAGCGTCGACGTGCGAACGGAGATCGTCATCGACCGGTCCGTCGACGTTGTCGCTACCTACGCGGCAGATCCCTCCAACGCGCCCGAGTGGTACGCCAACATCGACTCGGTCCAATGGGTGACCCCGCGGCCGGCCAACGTCGGCTCGAAGATGACCTTCGTGGCTCGCTTCCTGCGGCGGCGGCTCGAGTACACCTACGAGCTCGTCGACATCGTGCCCGGTGAGCGTCTCGTGATCCGCACCGCCCAAGGTCCGTTCCCGATGGAGACCACCTACACGTGGACGCCGGCGGGCTCGTCGTCGACCCGGATGACGTTGCGCAACCGCGGCGAACCCTCCGGCTTCTCCAAGATCTTGGCGCCGCTGATGGCACTGGCGATGCGCCGCGCCAACCGCAAGGACCTTCACAAGATCAAGACCATCCTTGAGGGAACCGACCAACAGGGACACGGCAGGCCGGAGGTGTGAGAACGGGGGTCGTGTCGGGGCGGCCTTTCCCACCGCCGCGGCGTACGTCGCTCTCCAAACGAGGCGGGTGCGCGTCCCTGGGCCTGTGAGGCACGGGATGGTCGCCCCGTCGGTCGTACAGTCGTGACGGCGAGGGAGGGCCGAGTGACGAGCGATCGCAGCCCCATCGTTGGTCGAGACCGGCACCTTCGCGAACTGAGACTGCTCATCGACAGTGTCCGGCACGGCCGGGGCAATCTCGTCGTCTTGTCCGGCGACGCGGGCCTCGGCAAGACGCGTCTCGCCGAGGCTGCGGTCGACCTGGCGGGCGAGGCCGGCGTGGACGCGTGGTGGACAGCCTGTTGGAGCAACGCAGCGGGCCCGCTGTCTGTCTGGACCGACGCGTTGGAGGCACTCGGGGGAAGTGCGCCGGCCCCTGCTCGTCTCCGCGCCGACAGCGAACGTGACCCCGCCATCGCTCGCGACAGCCTTGTTCGTGACGTGTCTGATCGAGTCCTGCGCGCCACCCAAGGCCGGCCGTGTCTGCTGGTCCTCGACGACCTGCAATGGGCCGACCCCCTTTCGGTCAGGGTGCTACTGCACCTGGCGCCGCGGCTTCACACCCGGGGGCTCGCCATCGTGGCGACGCTTCGAGTCAACGAAGACTCGGTGGCGTCCCCACTCCTGGACGAAGCGGTCCAGGCGGGTCGGTACCTCGAGGTGGCACCTCTCACCAAGCAGCAGCTCGCGGAGCTGGTGGCCCTTCGCGACGGGTCGTCTCTGTCGGAAGCCGGCGTCGCCGAGGTGTTTGCCCGCACCGGCGGCAATGTCCTCGCCGCCATTGAGCTGCTGGCGGACGACGCCGACGTGGGGCGCGCCGGCGGGTCGATCTTCACCCGCCGTCTTGGGGCCCTGTCCGAAGCCGCGGGGCGAGTCGTGGTCGCGGCTGCCGTGATCGGCCGACAGTTCCGCGTTGACGTGGTCGCCGAGATGTTGTCGACGGCCGTAGACGACGTCCTCGATGCGCTCGGCGAAGCACAAGAGCACCACCTGGTTCGTGAGGCAGGGATCGGGCGCTGGGCCTTCGTCCATCCGCTGGTGGCCGAAGCGGCCTACACGAGCGTGGGGCTGGCTCGGCGCGTCCGATTGCACCGCGACGCCGGCGAGGCGCTGGAGCGCTTCGGTGATCGCGGGGTCGCGGTACCGGCTGCCGAGCTCGCTCACCACTTCGCCCACGCCGCCTCCGGCGGAGCGGCGGACAAGGCCGCGCAGTACGCGGAGCGAGCGGCCGCCGAGGCCATGACTGATCTTGCTTACGAGGACGCCGCGTTTCGCTTTCGGCAAGCACTCGCGGCGCTCGAGCTCTGCCCGGCCGATGACGGCCGGCGCGGCGAGGTGCTCCTCGGACTGGGAGGCGCGCTGGCCGCAGCTGGTGACCTCCCGGAGTCCCGCACCGTCTATGAGCACGCCGCCCAGCTCGCACGCGCCCGGGGCTGGCCGGAGCGACTTGGCCGCGCCGCGCTCGGCGTGGGGTCGGGAACCGGCAGCTTCGAGGTCGCACCGTTCGATCACGCGCAGATCGAGTTGGTCGAGGAGGCGCTGACCGTCCTCGCTCCGGGTGCGTTGCGCGCCCGCCTGCTGGCGCAGCTCTCGGTGGCGCTGTCGCTCAACGGCGACCACGATCGCCGGCGGGATCTGAGCATGCAGGCCGCCGAGATGGCCCGCGACAGCGACGACCCCGCGGCGCTCGGCTACGCGCTGGCGTCCCTGTGCGATGTGCTCGCCGCGGCCGACCACGGAGCGGAACGGGTCGCCATCACCGCCGAGATCGTCGCGTGCGCGGCCCGAGCGGGCGACACCCAACTCGAGCTCCTCGGTCGACGCCACCGCGTCGTCGCGCTCCTCGAGACCGGCCGGACCGATGAGGTCGATCTCGAGATCGCGGCATTCGCCAAACGGGCCGAAGCCCTGCAGCAGCCGCTCTACCAATGGTATGCGCCGCTGTGGCGCGGCATGCGAGCGGCGATGTCGGGAAGAATCGACGCAGCCACCGGCCTCTGCCAACAGGCGGCAACGGCCGGAAGCGCAGCCCACAGCGAGAACGCCGAGATGCTCAGCGGGTCGCAACGCATATTCCTGCGCTGCGAGTGCGGCGACCCCGACCCTGCGGTCGAGTTCTGCGTCGACATCGCGGCCCGATGGCCCGAGTACGTCGTGATGGCCCGACCGCCGCTGGCCTACGCGGCTGCCCACGCCGGCGACGCGGACCTGGCCCGCCAGACCCTTGCCCAGGTCAGCGTCGAGGAGTACGACCGCGACGCCTCCGGCTCGGAATGGCTCCCGATGCTGGCCACGCTGGCCGAAGCGGTGTCTCTCACCGCGGACGTGCGGCTGGCTGAGCCCCTGTACCGAACGCTGCTTCCCTTCCGCTCGCTGCACGCCGTCGACGGCATCGGCGACTTCGACTTCGGTGTCGTGGAACGCCACCTCGGGCTGCTCGCCGGCCTGCTCGGCGACCTAGACGGGGCGCGGGCGCACTTCGCGGCCGCGCTCGCCGCTCACGAGTCGATCGGCGCCGAGCTCCTCGCCGCTCGCACCGAACTCGATGCGGGCCGTGTGCTCGACGACGACGCCATGCGGAGGGCCGCTCGCTCCCGGTACGCGGCGATCGGCGTTCCCGGTCCCCACCTCGAACTCGACGCGGCGCCACTGCTCGGCGACACCGGCACCGGCACCGGCACCGGCGACAACGTCTTTCGACGAGACGGCGACACCTGGCTGGTCGGTCTGGTCGGCGCGGCGACCCGTGTCCGCCACACCAAGGGCATGAGCGACCTGGCCCGCCTGCTCCGCCAGCCGGGGATCGAGGTCCACGTGCTCGACCTGGTGACCGAGGGCGCGACGGTCATCTCGGCTGCCCCGGGCGAGGTCATCGACGCCGATGCCAGCCGGCAGTACAAGGCCCGCCTCGTGACCTTGGAGACCGAGCTCGACGAGGCCGACTCGCACAACGACATCGAACGATCCACCCGACTGCACGCCGAGCGCGACGCACTGGTCACCGAGCTCTCCGCCGCCTACGGCCTGGGCGGCCGGGCCCGAAGAACGGGCGACAACGCCGAGCGGGCCCGCTCCGCGGTGACCCAGCGAATCCGCGAGGCCATCGCCCGCATCGACGCTCACGACCCAGCGCTCGGCCAGCACCTCCGGCACTCCGTCACGACCGGAATCTTCTGCGCGTACCGCCCGCAACGCGACACGCCGTGGCAGCTGGGGGCACCTGGCGGCGGTTCGCTCACGTCGTAAGCCTGCGGCTTACGCCACACCCCTCGAGGGCGGACCGACTGCCCGCACGGAGGTGTGACCCATGAATGAATCACGCCAAGCACTCGTCGAGCGTCTGGTCGCGGCGTTCGAAGCTGCCGACTGGGAGGCCGTCGCCAACACCTATGCCCCCGACGTGCTCCTCGATATGAACCTGCCCACCTGGCGCTTCCAGCTCCAGGGCCGCGACGCGGCCCGCCAGTACCTGGTCGAGCAGACCAAGGGCATGTCCACCCTGCACGCCACCCAGCAGCGGAGCTTCGCCACCCCGACCGGGGTGATCATCGAAGAGGAGATGCGATTCGACGGCGACGACGGCGAGTACCTGTGGCGGGCCGTGGACATCTTCCACGTCGATGACGGCGCGGTCACCGAACATACGCAGTACTGCACCGGCTGCTGGCCACCCGACCAGATCGCCCGCCAAGCCGACGAAGCGCCGATGGTCAGGTGGTGAGGATCATGACGCGATTCACCCGCCTCGCCATGGCGGGTGTCGCCATCGCCGCCGGCGCCATCACCACCGCGCCGGCTGCCAGTGCCGTACCCGGACACACGAGTTGCCGAGACCTCGGCGCGCTCACCGTCAGCGAGGCGCAGGCCCACACCCTTGCCCCCGAGATCCGCAGCCTGCCCCCGGGCTCGGTGAACGACCTCGTCGCCCTCATCCAGGTCGGCGGCGTCCTCGACGCCCAGACCATCCCCCCGTTCTGCCAGCCCAAGTAGCCGGCGCGACCAAAACCATTCACATCGACGTTCCCGGCGGCACTCGCCGGGAGAAGGGAGCCACCATGCCCAAGACATCAAAGGCGACCGCCTCAGAGGTCATGGAGCTCGACGGCTACCAGGGACACTTCGAGAACCTGGAAGGCGGCTACACCGTCGGCTTCGAGACCTATACGGCCGACGCCGACCTCACCCCGTTCTTCGCCGGCCTGCCCGACGACCGATGCCAGTGCTCGCACTGGGGCTACGTGGTCAAGGGCAAGGTCACGTTCAAGACCGCCGTCGGAGACGAGACGTTCGAGACCGGTGATGCCTACTACGTCGGACCGGGTCACACCCCCGTTCTGTACGCCGGCACCGAGGTCATCGAGTTCAGCCCGACCGACGCTTTGCAGCAAACGCTCGAGGTCGTCGAGAAGAACATGGCGGCGGCCGGCGGATAACGGCGCCTAACGCGGCGCCGAACACGGCCGTTGCGGGCGCAACGGCACGTGGGACACCACGCCGTCCGCCGCCACCACTTTGGAGCGCCAAACAACCGTTCGCAAGCCAGGACGACACCGTCGTTCGCCACGATCGAAAACCGACAAGGAGACCACCCGATGACTCGAACCACCCCTGCCCGCCATCGACTCGGTCAGGCGTTGATCGCCGTTGGGCTCATCGGCGCCGGTCCCGCCCTGTTGGCGCTGCCGGCGTCCGCGGACCCGACCAACTCGCATGCCAGCTGCCTCGGCTTCGAGGCATCCGGCATCTCACCGGCCGGCTCCTCCGTCGAGCTCCCGGGCGGCATGCCCGAGCTCCACGCACTCGTCGTCGCCAACTTCCCGCACACTCCCGCGGGCCTGGTCTACAGCTCGGTCGCGCACGAACACGCCGGCTCCCACGACGCCTGCGACTGACCTCGCCCCAGACGGAGTTGGTACGCGCAGCGAGGTGGACCCGGTAGCCGAGGCCGAGTCAGGGATCCTGCGCTGCTCCTATGCTGGGGTTAGCGATCGGCCCGGTAAGCGAAGTCGGTCGCGAACCCGCAGCGATCCGACCACTCCCAGTGGAGCGGAGCGGCATCGACGCGAAGTGTTCCGGCCCGGACCTCCTGACCAGGATGGTCGAGACCGGGGATCCCGCACGCCACCGTCTCATCCGACGCCACCTCTTCGTCGGCGCTGACCTCGACATGATCGTCGACCCGGATACGCCAGTGCCGTCTGCGGTGGTCCAAGGAGATGTTGGCGGCGTGGACGCCGGCGACGGTTCTGATGGCCGGGGCGTAGTTGCGCGTGGGTGTCCCTCCGGCGCAGCCGAGGAAGATGTCGGCGAGCGCGGCCCGCTGACCGTCATTGGCGAGACGGTCCACCAACAGCGTCACCGTCCACGGCGAGCCGTCCTCGTCGTCGTCGTAGCTGCCGATCATGACGACCTGTCGGCCGCTCAGGTCGAGATCGCCGGAATGGCCGCGGGCGATCCACCACGACAGGGCGAAGTCACACACCCCGAACGTGGAGCGGGTGCCGTCGCGCCCGCCGATCTGGCGGCAAGGACAGATCGGCAGGCAGCTGCAAGCTTCGAAGTAGGACCCCTCGACCGACCACGCCAGTGCCTCAGTTGCACGCATCGGCTCTCCTCGGTGGATTCGCTCCCGGATCCGCGAAGGTCATTGTGGCGCGTCGGCGCGACGATGGGGTCCAGCCGAGCGGTGGGAGGGTCGCAATGGTCGAGCGTGTGAAGGCAGAGGCGACGTGGGAGACCTACCGCCAGGCTGCGGGGCTGTTCGCTCGGGGCGCGACGGTGCCGACCGGGTCGCGCATCGCGATGGTCGTGGGGACCTGGCTGAGCCTGATGAACCAGGGCCACGCCATCGTCCACGGCCACGGACCCTGGCTGAAGATCGGCCTCAACTACCTGACCCCATTCGTGGTGTCGAGCCTGGGCTACTTGGCGGCTCGCCGCCGCGGCAACGTCGAGCGGCTCGTGGCCCTCTTGGGCGATTCATCCCCTGGCGGCACGTCCGTCCCATAAGGCCGCCGCTCCACGAGCGCGCCCGAGGCGGTAGACGTAGCCTCGTGGCAGTCAGTTCTGACCGAGGAGGCGCTATGGCGTGGACGTTGAACGTGCGGCTACTGGAATCGTGCAGCTGTGCCCAGCTGTGCCCATGCATCCTCGGCCCGGCCAAGCCCGACCAGGAGTGGTGCTCGGGCGTGTTCGGCATGGAGGTGGCGTCGGGTAACGCCGATGGGGTCGACCTGGGCGGCGCCAAGCTCGTCATGCACTTCGAGCTGCCGGGCGACTTCATCAGCGGCATCGACAAGGCCAAGCTGTACTTCGATCCGAGCCTGTCCGAGGCGCAGCGCTCCCAGCTCGACGCCATCTTCCACGGCGAGAAGGGCGGTCTGTGGGGGGGCATGCGCGAGGCCATCAAGGAGTGGCTGCCCTCGACCGTGGCCAAGATCGACTTCGGCGGGGCAGACGCACCCGGTGTCACGGTGGAGGGTGTCGGCAAGGTCGTGCTGCAGCCGATCCTCGCCGAGGAAGGCGGTCCTCGGACCACGATCACCGACGCACCGGTCATCCGGGCCTTCGGCATGAAGTCCGAGAACCTCGCCTTCGCCCAGGGCACCAGCTTCTCCGATCCCGTACTGCGGTCCTGGGAGAGCCTGGGCGCCGGGGGCGTGGTGCCCGATCTCGTGGAGTGGGCGGGCTGACAACTACCACCCCTGCGCCACCGGTCCCGCCGGCGATCGCCCGTCAACGCAACATCATCCTCGCCACCCTCGTGGTGCTGGCCGCGTCCGGTTGGCTCGTGTTCCTCGACCAGGCTCGCCAGCCGATGGGCATGGGCCACCACACGGGTCCCGACCTCACCATGGGCCGGTCGTGGCCGCTGTTCATGGGCATGTGGGTGGCGATGATGGTGGCCATGATGTTCCCGGCCGCCGCGCCCATGGTCGTCATGTACGCACGCATGCGACGTAGCGACCCGACATCGGTTGGCTTGTTCACCGGCTCCTACATCGCCCTGTGGATCGTGTTCGGCGTCGCCGCCTACCTCCTCAGCGCGGCTGTCGAGTCGGCGGCGTCGGGCTCCGACTGGGTGGCCATGAACTGGGGACGGACCGGCGGCGCGCTCTTGGTGCTCGCCGGCATCTACCAGTTGACGCCGTTGAAGGACATCTGCCTGCGCCATTGCCGCACCCCGCTGTCGTTCGTCATGACCCGCTGGCGCGACGGCCGGGGCGGCGCGATCCGCATGGGCCTCCTCCACGGCCTGTACTGCGTGGGCTGCTGCTGGCTCCTCTTCCTGATCCTCATCCCGCTCGGCGTCATGAACGTCGCCGCCATGACCGCCGTCGCCGCCCTGGTCTTCGCCGAGAAGGTCATCCCGCACGGGCGCGGCATCGGGTTGGTGGCGTCGGTAGTCCTCGTCGCCTACGGCGTGGCCGTCGCGCTGCACCCGGCCCTGCTCCCAACCGTCACCTCATGACCTGAGCAGCACCGACGTCGACCGTCGACCCGATCCAAGCCGGCGGCGAGAGGTTCGTTGCACTTGCTCCGAGGCTCTCGTCCGGATCTCACACCGGTTCATGACGCGGCACCCGCTCGGTTCCGAGCCCGGTCACGCCGAATTCGGGTAGCCGGGCCGAGAAGTCTCTCATGACGTCCCCCAAACACATCAGACGGTCCACTCGGAGAAGTCCTGCTCAGCCTCGCTGCAGACGCCGGGGCATGGAGAACGGCAGCAAGGACCACACCGAGGTTCTGGAGTTCGAGCACGGCGTCCGCGCCTATCCGCCCCGACAGCCCGGCGCCTATTGGCGGCTGCGCTGGGAGGAGCAGCGCCGTAGCAAGGAGACCACGGCCAGGAGCCGGGCCGAGGCGATCGCCAAGGCGACCGAGATCGTCGAGCGGCTCGCCTCCGGGGTCGGCACAGAGGTGGCCAACGCCTCAGGCGCAGATCTGGTGGGCCACTTCCTCGACCCGCGCCGACGGCCGAGCCGGGTCAAGGAGTGGTCCGACCGCATGCGCGAGGAGCAGGAGCGCTACTGCTCCAAGTACGTCCATGGACCGTGCTCGACGATGCTCCCGCCCACGCGGGCGACACCACCATCACGACCGGCAACAGCACACCAGCGGCGACGCCACCGAACCTTGTCCCTCTGCCCATGAATGACTCATCCCCGATCGAGCTCTCCGTCTCATCGAGCATGGGATCGAAGCGTCCCGTCGTCACGGGGCCAGGGTCCCGACCGGCCGGGAAGTTGCGCGCCGGAACCCCGATCCGCTGGGGCCCATTCACGTCGCCGCTCGTTCGCCCCGGGCGGTTCCACCAAAGGGGGGATTCCGTCTCATCGCCCCGAGCCCGGCGTACCCCGAAGCCAGGTCCAAGCCTCCTCGACGCCGCCCACGGCGAGGGTCCCAGCGGCGGCGTCAGGTGTCGGCGGCTGGATCGGTACGTCCGGGGCGGACGAGACCGGTCTCGTAGGCGAAAACGACCGCTTGGACGCGATCGCGGCACGCGGTCTTGGCCAGGATGTTGGTCACGTGAGTCTTGACGGTGGCCTCGCCGACATAGAGGCGTCGGGCGATCTCGGCGTTCGACAGCCCCGAAGCCAGCAACTCGAGGGTCTCGCGCTCCCGTGCCGTGAGTGTTCCCAGCGCAGGGGTGTCGCCCGGATTGGGACGTTGGGTGAACTCGGCGACGAGTCGCCGGGTGACGGAGGGAGCTAGCAGCGCGTCGCCAGCCGCCACGAGGCGGATGGCGTCGATGAGGTGCTGGGGCGGAGCGTCCTTGAGCAGAAAGCCGCTGGCGCCGGCGCGCAACGCCTGAAAGACGTACTCATCGAGGTCATAGGTCGTGAGGATGAGGACGCGAGTGTCCGGCATGGTGGCGATGATTCGGGCGGTGGCGCGGATACCGTCCACACGGGGCATGCGAATGTCCATGAGCACGACGTCGGGGTGATGCCGCACGGCGGCGTCGATCGCCTCGTCGCCGTCAGAAGCCTCGGCGACGACCTCGAGGTCGTCTTCGGACTCAATGAGACGGCAGAACCCGGCTCGGACGAGCTGCTGATCGTCGGCCACCAGGACCCGCAAGGTCATCTCGCGCCCTCTGCCGCGGATGGGAGTCGAGCCCACACCCGGTAACCCCGGGGTGTCACCGTGCCGGCTTGGAGCTGACCCCCGTGCAGCGACACCCGCTCCCGTAGACCGACCAGACCAAATCCGCCGGCTGCTGTCGGGGGTCCGTTCCCGTCGTCGCATATCTCGATCTCGACCGCGTCGGCCGAGCGGCGCACCGTCACCTCCACGCGGGTGACCTGCCGGCCGTGCTTGCGGACATTGGTGAGCGCTTCTTGCACAACCCGATAGGCGGACAGGTCGACGCCCGGTGGGAGCCGGTCGCCGTTCCCCTCGTCGTGTAGTACGACCGGCAGGTCGCTGTGTTCGATCAGCCGGTCGAGCTGGGCGAGCCCGGGCTGGGGTGCCAGCGACTGGTCGTGGTCGCCGTGGCGGAGCACGCCAAGGAGCCGACGGAGCTCGACCAGAGCCTCCCGGCCGGCCCGCTCGATGGATACCAGCACCTCGCGGGTCGGGCTGTCGGGCATGGAGCGCGCTTCGACCGAAGCCTGGACGACGATGCCGCTGACGGTGTGGGTGATGACGTCGTGGAGCTCGCGGGCGATGCGGGCCCGCTCGGCCTCAGCGGCCGCCTCGGTAGCCTCGTCCCGCTCTTGTTCGAGACGTGTCGCCCGGGCGGTTTCGGCGTCGGCGAGACGCTGGTGGTGGCGCACCGCCCTGCCGATGAGCCAGGCCAGGGTTACGAACACCCACGCCGGGACGACGTCTCCCAGGTGCCTGCCTGATACCAGCGCGGCGACGTCGGTGATGGCGGTGGCCGCGACCACGATGGCCAGGGCGATGCGAAGCTTTCTCCCGCCGGTCGCGACGCTCACCGCGTAGACCACGAGCAGGATCGCCGGGAACGGCTGGAACGGCGGCTGAGGGGCGTGGCGGTACCACACCAGCTGGACCGGTACCCCGACGAGCGGAATCACCGACAGGGCCGCCAGGGGGAAGCGCCGCCGCAACCCGACAGCAGCACCGAGGACGACCATCCACACGACGTTCGGCCACGCCGGCCCATGGAAGCTGCCGCCGCGCGGGTCGCGCCACAACTGCACCAGCCCGCTCGCGGTGATGGCGGCGCCCACGATCGGGTCCAGCACCCACAGGTGGCGCCTCATGCCTCCACGGTAAGGCAGCCGCCCCCCGGCCGCCTCCGCCGCGAGGGGGAAGCCGGGCGCCCACATATCCGACTTCCGGCGGAACCGACCAGGCCGGCGCGGGGGAGTCGCGCCGACGCGCCGCGCCTCACAGTTGCCTCATCGCGCCGTCCACGGCGACCCCAGAAGAAATAGAGGCACATCATGGGCACACCAAGCCGAACCCTCGCCGCGACCGCCACGGTCGCCGGCCTACTGCTGGTCGGCGCCTGCGGCAACGGGCGACCCTCCCACACCGCCTTCGCCACCAAGGTCGACGCCATCTGCACGTCCTCAGCCCAACAGCATCAAGCCGCGTCGAAGGGCTTCGACTTCGACTCGTTCAACCCCGACACCTCCGACCTCGCCCCACTCATCCTCATCATCGAAAAGCACGTGGCCATCGGACGACTCACTGCCCATCGGATCGACGCCGTCAAGGGCCCGGCCGCAGACGAAGCCAAGGCCGATCAATGGGTCGCCAACGCCAATCGGCTCCACCAGCTCGGCGACCAAGAACTCGCCGCTCTCCGCAACGGAGACCGCGCCACCTTCAAGACCCTCGCCCGGCAAGAAGACGACCTCCACGCCCGCCACGGCGACTCGATGTTCAAGGACTGCTGAAGCGCCTCCTGCCGGCTGATCCCCTCGACCAACCAGACAACCACCCAACGAAAGGAACGACACCCATGTCCCTCAACCGCATCGCCCGTAGCACCGCCGCCGTTACCGGGCTCGGGCTCGCCGCTCTCATCGGCCTCCCCGCCACAGTGTCAGCCCAGCCGGCCAGCGGCACCGTCAGCCAGTGCGCCGACGGCCTCGTCGTCGTCCACACCGACGGCCAGTCCATCTGGGCCGACAGCGGCGACGCCAAGTACCAGCTCGTCGAGATCGACGGCACCGCCAGCGGCCACTACCTCGACAAGAAGACCGGTCAGCTCGTTCCCTTCAGCTTCGACTTCTCCAAGACCTGGACCTCGGGCAACAAGCCCGTCATCGAAACCTGCGTCGCCCATCACGACCAGACCAACCCAACCACCGGCGAAGACGAGCACATCGACATCACCGCACAACTCCGCCAGGTCCAGTAGCCACGTGCCAGGGCAACCCTCGCGGCCGACGCGACAGTCTCCCAGAAGGTCGACGACGAACCTACGAGTTGGCGGGCCGCTGTTGGGGTGGGTGCCCGATACCGGCGTCGCGGGCGGCGGCGATGGCTTGGGCACGATCGGCGACCTGGAGTTTGGTGAAGATGTTGGACACGTAGTTGCGAACGGTGCGTTCGCTGAGGAGCAGCGTCTCGGCAATGTCGCTGTTGCGTCGACCTTGGGCCAGGAGCTCGAGGCCGTTCAAGGCACGACCTGAACTCGTCCAGTGGTCCACAGCACCGCTACGCATGCCGCGCGAAGGCGAGCTCCCCAACGGCATCGCGGCGGGCGGCTCTGCCTTCTACGCCTCAGGGCGCGGACATAGGTCGTTCGCCCTCGCGCACCGCAACGGCGTTGCTGTCACCGCCGCCTTCACGGCCATGGGGCTGATTCTCGCGTTCGTCGATAGGCAGAGCCGGCATTCTCGTCAACGCGACCGTCCTCGAACAGCTCTGACCGAGCCGGCACGCTCCGGGCTAGCTTCGCTGGCGGCGCCGAAAGGAATCCGGCAGTGGACACGTACGCACTCGTGATGATGCTCGGCGGCGGGAGCGACGGCTACGCGGCGGCGCTCCGGGCGGCCGAGCTGGTCCACCCCCACCCCACCCAGTCAGAGGCGATCGGCGAAGCCCACCCGCTCCTGGCCGACAAACCGCTGCACGTCCACGAGTAAAGGACGACCACGATGCCGATTACCAGAGGGTTCACCCGGCGCCGTGCGGGGCGAGACCCGCGCCTGCCCCCAGGCCAGTACGACACCGGGCACAGCTGGCCCGTGCTCACCGCGGAGGCCACACCGAGGCTCGACACCGCGACGTGGACCTTCAAGATCGAAGGACAGGTCGCGACGCCGACAACCTGGACGTGGGAGCAGATCCGAGCCCTCCCGGGCTCCACCTACAACGGTGACATCCACTGCGTGACGACATGGTCCAAGCTCGGCATGGCCTTTACCGGAGTGTCCGTGGACACGCTCCTGGGCGCGGCCCGGCCGCTCGGGGCCGCGACGCACGTCGTCGCCTTCTCGCACACCGGCTACACGACCAACCTCCCGCTCCCCGACGTGAGCGGCGGACGGGCCTGGGTGGTGTGGGAGGTCGACGGGCAGCCGCTGCCTCGCGAGCACGGCGGCCCGGCACGCCTGCTGGTCCCCCACCTCTATTTCTGGAAAAGCGCAAAATGGGTCGCCGGTCTGCGAGTCCTCGACCACGACGAGCAAGGCTTCTGGGAGCGCAACGGCTACCACGACAGGGGCGACCCCTGGCTCGAGCAGCGCTACCAGGGAGACTGATGACCAGCGCCTGGGAACCGGCGACGGTGGTCGCCATCCGCGACGAGACGGCGACCGCCAAGACATTCACCCTCGGCCTCGCTCATCCTTCACCCCACCTCGCCGGCCAGCACTACATCCTGCGGCTCACCGCGCCCGACGGCTACACGGCCTCGCGCTCCTACTCGGTGGCGTCGGCCCCCGACGGCTCGCCCAACATTGATCTCACCGTCGAACGGCTCCCTGGCGGCGAGGTGTCGATGTTCCTGCACGACGAGGTCGTCGTCGGCGACGAACTCGAGGTGCGGGGCCCGATCGGTGGGTGGTTCGTCTGGCAGGCCGACAGCCCGGCGCTGCTCATCGGCGGCGGGTCCGGCGTCGTACCCCTGATGGCGATGCTGCGCCTCGCCCGCCGCAACGCGGTCTCGGACCTCGTGCGCCTCGTGGTCTCGGTGCGCACACCGGCCGACCTGTACTACCGCGACGACCTTCCCGGCCCCGAGGCCACGATCGTCTACACCCGCAGGGCCCCAGCTGGCCACGGCCGCCCGCCGGCCCACCTCGGCGCCGAGGACCTCCGGCCGGTCGTGCGTCCCGACGCCACGGTCTACATCTGTGGCTCCTCACCGTTCGCCGACGCCGCCACCGACGCCGCCATGGCGCTGGGTACCGCCGCCGAGCGGATCCGCGTCGAACGGTTCGGCCCGACCGGGTAGGGCCGGATGCGACCCAGTTTGTCAGTGGAACTCATGTCATTGCCGCTCATTCCCGCTCGACAATCGCCGCCGACCGGCATCCGTGGTCGCCCCCAGACGCACGAGCATGGTCGCCACCTCCTCGAAGAGCCCCGCCGTGTGTGGTGCGGCTTAGCGTGACGGCGCCCGGGTTGCGCCGATCACCGTCACCGCCAACTTTGGCAGCGGTTCCGTGTCCACACCTCTGGAAAGCGACGCGGTGCGTCAGCAATCCCCCGAGCCACACGTGGCTCATCGGCCCACCGGCATCGTGAAGGAAACGGGAGAATCATGGACCAAGCGAGACCTGGTCAGCACCACAGGCGGGTACCGCGGACCCGCCTTGGCCGAAGCGTGGCCCTGGGCCCGGGCCGAGACGCCGCTGAGGCGCCCACCGAGGACCGGCGCCGCCGGCACAGTCACGATCCCAGCCGCGATTGGCTGCGCGACGTCATCCTCGGTGGCCAAGACGGCCTGGTCAACATCCTCGGGATCATCCTGGGGGTGGTGGCCGGCGGCGGTGGCCGAACCGTGCTGATCTCCGCCGGCTTCGCGGCGGCCATCACCGAGTCCATTTCGATGGGCGCCGTCGGCTACACCTCGACGACCGAGGACCGCGATTACTTCGCGGCACAGAAGCAAGCCGAGGAGGTTGCCCTCGAAGACGACGTCGACCTCGAATGCCAGGAGATCGAGGCGCTGTACCGGGAGAAGGGGTTCAGTGGGGACCTCCTCGATCAAGTCGTCGGGACCATCACCGTCAACCGTGACAGATGGGTGGACACCATCCTCTCGGAGGAACGCCATCTTCAGCCTGTCGAGAACCGTGACATTGTTCGCAGTTCCGCGGTGATCACGGTCGCGACCCTGATTGGCCATCTCATCCCGCTCGTGCCGTTCGTCTTCCTGTCGCGCCACGTTGCCCTCATCGTCGGCGTCGCGCTCAGCGCCGCTGTGCTGTTCGGAGTGGGCGCCTACACCGCCTTGACGAGAGTCGGCAGCTGGTGGAAGAGCGGTGCGCGGATGATCGGCATCGGCCTTGGGGCGGCGGCGATCGGTTTCGCCATCGGCCGCCTCTTCAACGCAGGAGCGGCGTGAATCGCCACCCGCCGTCGCCGTCGGTGCCCGCGGTCAGTCGACCGGCTCGCCATGAGTCGCGGACGGCGACCGGCGTGACGTCGCGCCGCGTCCTTCGGTAGCTTCGGCCGGTGGCTGATGACGCGGAGGCCTTCCCGGAGTTGGACGATGCCGCGCTGGCCGTGCTCGAGGGCCTTCGCGTTCGCCGGTCGGTGGCGGCCGGCGAGTACCTGTAACGGGAGGGTGACGCCAGCTACGACTTCTTCGCGGTCGTGGCCGGGACGGTGGAGGTCGTTGTCGACGCGGGCGGTGACGAGCGGCTGGTCGCCACCCACGGGGCGGGCCGCTTCCTGGGCGAGCTGAACCTGTCCGACGAGTCCGGAACTCGTCGTGGCTCTCAGGTCGGCCTGGCAGGATTCGCAGGCGAAGCGCGCCGTCAGGCTCGCGACTGACGACCATCGCGAGCGCTGGCGGAACCTCGTCGTCACCCACCACTAGATAGTCGCCCGGGTGCGGGTCGAGCGGGAGACGCGCATGACCAAGGTGCCCGGTGACGATGCCGGGCTCGAACTCCTGGTGGTCATCGAGCCAGAGTTCGACGGTGGGCGCGGGCGCTTCCATGACGCCTGTGCTCAGGACGCGCGCTCGACGAGCCGCACGTCCGCGTTGAGGGCCTCGGCGATGCGCTGCAGGGTGCGAGTGGTCGGACTGGTCGAGCCGCGCTCGATACGGCTGATGTCGCCTTGGTCGATGCCACAGACTTCTGCGAGCTGCGCCTGGGTGAGGCCGTGCTTTTCTCGGAGGGCGATGACCTGCATCGCGATGTCGTACGCCTGCTCGAACACCGCCTGCTGTGCCCGCGCCTCGGGTGCGAGACGCGCGCTTCGCGTGCCCGAGATGTCGCTGTAACTTCGTGGCACCGGGCGCACCTCCGTGTACCAGTATGGGGGATTCCCCATGACCTGTCAAGACCGGCGTTGGCGCCTCTGCCGGAACTGAACCAAGAGTCGGCGAGCCTCCGCGATCTCCTTCTGCTGGCGACGTTCCTTCGGATCGTCACCCTTGTCGTAGCCGCCGAGCAGCAGGATGACCTTCTCCCCGTAGAAGTGCACGAATAGTCGCAGCAGCACCTTCTCCGGCCGGCCGCCCGCGTCGGGGACGTCGCCCCCGAACATGTGAGCGATCTCATCCGCGTCGTGACGGACCCGGAACTCGTGCAGACTTTCGCCGAGCGCCTTGAGCCACTCGGTGCGAACCAAGTCGATGCCGCGCGCCGCCAACACGCGCTCGATCGCAGTACGCAGCGCGACGAACTTGAAGTCCGAGAGTTCCTCGATGAACCGCTCGTACGGAACGGTGCCGTCGTCGGCCTCGAACGGCTCAGGCGTCCACATGCGGTCTACGACCGCCGCCGGCGTCGCTTCGACGGCAAGCGTTCGGCCGCTGGCCCGAACAACGCGACACCAAGACGGTCGGCCGCGTCGCGTTGCATCGTTGGCGTGACGTGGCTGTAGAGGTTGGTGAACAGGGTCGCGTCGGCGTGGCCGAGGCGTTCAGCAGCGACCTTGGGTGGGACGCCATTGGCGAGCATCAGCGTGGCGCTGGTGTGGCGGAGGCCATGGGCGCTGAGGCGCGGCAAACCCGCGAGGACGGACAGGCTGGCCAGCTGCTTCGACAGCGACTGCGGGTGATACGGCCCGCCCTCGACACGGGTGAAGACATGGTCGCTCTCGACGTACTCGGCTGCCGCGAGGCACTCCGACGCCTGGCGCTTGCGCTGGGCGCGGAGAATAGCCACGAGCTGGTCGTCGAGGTCGATGGTGCGGACGGCATCGCGGCTCTTGCCCGCCGACGGCACAACCTCGTACCCGAGCGCCGACGAGAACTCGACCACCCGCACCAGCCGCCCGTCCAGGTCGACGTTGGGCCACCGCAGCGACACCAGCTCCCCGATCCGCAGGCCGGCGCTCAGCAGAAACGCCCACACGGGATACGTACGGTCGGTCTCCATGAACCCGACGAACGCGCGCGCCTCTTCGGGACTCCAGTGGCGCGGGATGGACCGCTTCGGTGTCGGACGTGGCGTCGAGGTCAGCGGGTTGACGACCATGAGACCGCTCGTCACCGCCAGCTTGAACGCACCGGCGAGCGGAGCCCGGGCCAACCGGACCGTGTTGGGCGCCAACGGCTTGCTCTTCTTGACACCGCCGTTCTTGGCCAGACGCCGCTGCCACTCGAGGATCGTCTCGGGCGTGACATCACGCAGCCGACGCGCGCCCAACAACGGACGCACGTACGACTCCGCGTTCTTCCGGTAGTCGAAGCGCGTCTTCACCGACAGCCGAGCGTCGGCGTCGAGCCCGTCGAGGTACAGATCGAGCAACGCGTCGACCGTCATGCCCGACGATGACGGACGAGCGGCCGTGCGCTCACCGCCGAGCAGCTCTTTGCGCGCACGACCAGCCTCAGCCGCGGTGCGGAAGCCTCGCTTCGTGATCTGCGCACGCCGCCCGGTCAGTGGGTCGCGGCCGAGCGTCGCCTTGAAGTACCAACAACCCTTGCCGTCGGCGTACACGCCCTCGGGTCGCACCGGCATGAGCCAGCTCCCTTCGTGAGAACACGTTGAGGACCGCCGCAAGCCCGGCTGCGAGGCGTTTGGTTCTCAAAATGTTCTCACGGAGCCAGGCCAGAGACAAGTCCACCGGCCAACAAACGCTCTGACCTGCGGGTTTGTAGCGCGCTCGGGGCGATTCGAACGCCCAACCTTCTGATCCGTAGTCAGATGCTCTATCCGTTGAGCTACGAGCGCAGAAATACGGCTTGTGACCTGCGGCTTTGTGTTCTCCAACAGCTCCATGAGACTGATGCTGCACTAGCGCAGCACTCGAACAGCGAGATAGCAGGATAGGGGAACTGACTCGGCACGCGCTCGGAGCAGTCTGGATGCGGGCATCCGCCCATGAGTCACAGCATCCTCATGCACGGTCACGCTGCTGCCACCGCTAGTCTCGCCACCTCGTTCGGAACTACGTGCTTGTCGTTCTGGCGCGCAGCCGACTCGGCAACAGGGACGCCGCGCGGTGACCTGCTGGTGCCAGACCCTGCCTGTGTGGGGTCCCGGCCCAAGGCGCGGGGTCGATCCGTGAGCCGACTGCGACTGTCACGCCTTGACCAGCAGGCGGACCCACGTGTACCCGAGCCAGTCAGCGAAGCGTTCGTTGGTCCATCCCCGTTCGTTCACGAGCCGGTGCCAGAGCATGCCGTCGGTCATCGACCAGATCACGTCACGGCACTCTTCCTCTGACACGGCCAGTTGTCCGGTGGTGGCGGCCTCGGCGGTCATCACGGTCATCCCGACGAAGCGTTGGCGGCCCATCTCCTCCAGCATCGCTGCGGCCGCTGGGTCGGCCCCGGCAGCGGACTGCACCATGAGCTGGAAGGGCGCGATCCACTGCGCGGTCTGGGTCGAGAAGGCGGCGTGGAGCATGAGCCGTTTGGCGAGGTCGGGCTCGTCGCGGATGGCCAGCACCTCGGGGCGCTCGTGGAAGACGATGTCTTGGTCGTCTCCGCCGACGGTGAGGTCCCAGGCCTTGTGCAGCAGGGTCGCCTTGTTCCTGAACGCGGCGTAGATCGTCTCGACCGAGACGCCGGCGGCACATGCGATGTCGGCCATGGTGGTGCTTGCGTAGCCCTGGTCGATGAACAGGTCGCGCGCCGCTACCACGATGGACAAACGGGTCTCGGTCGCCTGCGCCCGGCGGCGGGACGAGTCGTAGGTCCGGCGCTTGACTGCTTCTCCCAAATCCGATACACCTATCCTGTAATAGTTATGGAGATACTGTAACTGTTTAACGGGAGCAACGGGAGCACGGCATGACGGACAGCATGGACCCGGCCCGGGCGTGGAGCGCCGTGGCTCAGGCGTGGGACGCCAACGCCGACTACGTCGACGAACATTCGGTCGAAGCCACCACGGCACTCCTCGATCGGGTGGCCGCGCAGCCCGGGGAGCGGGTTCTCGAGCTGGCCGCCGGGCCCGGCACCCTTGGCGCCACCTGGTCGCAACTCGTCGGCCCCACCGGTGAGGTCGTGGTCAGCGACATCGCGCCCGGGATGGTCGAGGTTGCCCGCCGTCGAAACGCGGCGCTCGGCAACGTCGAGGCCGCGGTCATCGACCTAGCGGCCATCGAACGGCCCGACAGCTCCTTCGATGTCGTGGCCTGCCGCATGGGGCTGATGTTCACACCCGATCCCCCGGTCGCGCTTGCCGAGATCTTTCGGGTCCTCCGTCCCGGTGGGCGGCTCGGTGCGCTCACCTGGGCCAGCATCGAGCACAACCCGTGGATGACCTGTGTCGGCATGGCCGCCATGGCCACCGGCCTGGCGCGCGGCGGGCCCCCGGTCGGCCCGGGGGGCGTCTTCTCGCTGGGCGATCCGGCCGAGCTGGAGACAGTCGCGAAAGGCGCCGGGTTCGCCGATGTGGCCGTCGAGGAGTGCGCCATCACCTTCCGGGTCGCCACCATCGACGCGCACGTAGAGCGCGTCAGCTCGCTGGCCGGCCCGCTCGCAACCTTGCTGCGGGAGGCCTCTCCCGACCAGCTCGCCGCCCTGCGCCGCACCGCGGCCGATCTCGCTGCCCCCTACGTCACCGACAGCGGCCTCACGATCCCCGGACTTGCGCTCCTGGTGTCCGGCCGACGCTGAGACCATGGCTGACAACACCCTCCGCTACACATACCGACGTGAGGCGCCGCGGAAGTGCAGCGCGACCCCGAGCTCGCCCGACGGCTGGCGGGAACGCCTCCTGGTGGGCGGGCGCGCCCGCCTCCAGGTCATGGCGGAGCGGGCCATCGCCCGCGGCAAGCTCGGTCGCGGGCCGACACCAACCTGCTGCTCGACCTCCTGTATGGACCCGCCTACCACCGGCTGATGCAACACCACCTCCCCCTCGACAACAATTTCGTCGACGGCGTGCCCAAGGCCATCGGGGCGGGGGTGGACGCGCGCGTGTATGGGCGTAGAGTTGCTCGAGCGGCGATCGCAGGCACCGAGAAGATCCTGTCCGGGGTGTCGCCCCAACAGCTCGAGGCCGCAACTCCGTGCGCGTCGCGGAAAGTGCGGGACCTCGCCAACCACATCGTCGGGAGCACCTACTGGTTCGCCGAGACCGTCGAGACCGGTGTCGCCCCAGCGAGCAAGAGCGACGTCGGCGGGCCGGGCGTGACCGGCGGCGACATGATGGCTGCCTTCACCGGAGGGTCAAGACGGGCGATCGCCGCGTTCAGCGCCTCCTACAACAACTACACGTGCAAGGGCCAGAACGACGACGACCAGACGATCGGAACGGGCTTCCAGAACTTCGTGGCCGCGAACGGCCTGCCCGCCTATTCCTACGTCGAGCTGTTCAACGACCACCCGGGCACCTACCAGGACATCCCGAAGAACGACTCGGTCACCAAACAGATCGTCGACTCGATCATGAGCAACGCGTCTTACAAGGACAACACCATGATCGCGGTCACCGAGGACGACACCCAGAACGGCAACAACGGCCCGGCCCACGTCAGCAACACCTACCGGGTGCCGACAGTCGTCGTGGCCTCGCCGACCTACATGAAGCAGCACTACCTCACCCACGTGGCGTACAACACGAACAACGTGCTGGCTGCCATGGGAACGCACGATGGAGAACGTCCACCCGGGCATCATCGACCCCAACAACAACCTCGGCCTCGGCACGTACCCGATGACGACCGCCGACCAGGCGGCCCTCGGCGACCCGCTCGAGGACCTCTGGATCCAGGGTGCCACCCCGCTCTCGGCCACCGCCTCCGCCGCGCCGACGACCGGCAAC
>WNFC01004417.1_pt1 | contig 20873 bp, 17 predicted proteins | sample 5400541 | NCBI WGS metagenome assembly WNFC01 (sample SAMN13153342, study PRJNA577476) | soil metagenome | isolation source: 120 cm saprolite under Douglas fir tree site 2 hole 2 replicate 1 | place: USA:California | collected 2015-04-18
CGATTGACAAGCGCCCCGTCCTGCCCCAGTCCTGCTGGAGCAAGAGCGTTCTCAAGGTCACATTGCGTGCGCCAAGCAGATCCGCATGCAGGCTATAACAGCATTGCTGACACACAAAGAGCAACCCTTTGCCTGGACGATTCTCCTCACTGGTGTAGCCACAACACGGACAGGCTTGAGAAGTGTAGTCCGCGTCGACCGATGCTGCGACCGAGCCAGAGAGCGCTGCTTTGTAGCTGATCAGCGTGTGCAGCTGGGCAAAGGACCATTGGGTGTAGACCAGGTTGGCCTTGCGCTGCTTGGCAGAGACCGCTTCAAAGCCTCGCCCGTGCTTCTTACGTCGGCGTTTTCTGCGCCTGGTACGCTCTCGAATGTCAGTCAACTGCTCTAGTCCAATGAGGGCATGAGGATGCTGTGCCACGATCTGTTTGGCGATCACATGATTGGTTTGCAGCTTTAACCGTCTCTCTCGCTGTGCCAGGCGGACTAACCGCTGTGTGGCATGACGAGTGCCTTTGCGCTGCAAGCGTTTGCGTACACGTGCGTAGTGATTGGCTCGATGCTTGGCTCCTTTGCCTGAGTGAAAGGCGGCTTTGCCCGTCGCAGTGGAGGTCACCGCCAAATAGCGGATGCCGACATCGACCCCGACGACTTCCGTCTGTCTTGCGACTGCAGGATCAGGGAGCTCTATTTCCAGAGACACCAGCAAATAGAAGCATTGCTTTGGCTTGTCGTACCAGAGTTTGGCATCCCCGATGCTCGCTCCGCGCTGGATCAAGCTGATATGGTCCTGGTAGCCCTGGTAGGAGAGGATGATCCGTCCATCCAGGGTACCTGCACTCACCTGGCTGTCGCACTTAAAGGTATAGTCGCGCTCATAGGTATACTGCACGGTCGGTGAGCGGTACTGTGGCGGTTTGTCCAGTCCTTTAAAGCGTTTCCTGGTGATCCTGGCTTTGCGATGCTCACCATTCTTCTTGAGCTTGGTCCACAGCGCCTTGTAGGTAGCAGCCACCTGCCGCTCGACACTACAAGCCAGTTGAGAGGGGAGAAGGTAGCGCACGCGCAGTTCGTCATACATGCCTTGGTGCAGTGTCGTCACATTGCTGGTTTTGCGCTGGGCGAAGGCATAATGACTCACCGCATTGAGGCCAGCCCGGTAGGCGAGTTGGGTCGCTCGTAATGCTGCAAATTGCTCTGGTGTCGTCTGTAATCGGAGTTTCGCGGTGATCACCTGTTTCATAGCACAAGGGTATCATCTGAAGTCGATCCCTGTCAATCCTTCTGGAGGGCGGCGCTTCCTCCCCCGTCTGAAGCCGGGGGTATCCGCGCCGCACACTCATGAACGCGGGGAATTATCAATCTTTCCGAATACAGGTGGGTTCGTCTAACCTACGACTTGCGCCTCGATCATACCCTTACCAAGCACTCCTTCTAGCCTGGCGTGCAGTTCCGGAGAGTAGTACATAGTGTTGTCGTTGGGGGTCAGGCGCACCTGCCACTCGCCATTGGCTACCAGGATCTCGTAGCGGTCGCGCCCGGGGCGTTCTCGAATATAGCGATAAATGTCCTGCACCTTCATAATATCGTCGGAGATGGATTTCTCATCGCTGCCACTAAGATGTAAAGTGAGCCAGATCAGGTAACGCTTGCGGTTCATCTCTTCCTCAAATGCCTTCACTTGTTCGACACTCTTACAAAGAATACCTGGTTCGTCGCGCCGCACCTGCACTTCTCCTTTGATGATGACGACCGTATCTTCAACCCACAGTTCCGCCGTCTCCTCGTAGACCCTGGGAAATACTGTCACGCCGATAGTGCCAAACATATCCTCGAGTTGTACAACACACATCGCATCACCATTCTTCGTGGTGATGCGCCGCGCCTCCTTGATGGTCCCTCCCACAACTACCTTTTGCTTATCAAGCTCTTCAGTGATACTGGCAGTTGTATGGGTTATGTGCTCTTTGAAAATGTCACCGAGATAGGCCAGGGGATGTTTCGAGATGTACACGCCGATCAGTTCTTTTTCCCACTGCAGCAACTGATTGCGCGATAGCTCCTCGGCTTCCTGCTTAAGCGTGAATGTAATCGCCTGATCTGCCTCTTCCCCGAAGAGGCTCATCATACCTGTTGCTTTCGCGGTGCGCTCGTTTTTGCCAAATTGCATAGCCAGCTCCACCGAAGCAAGCAGCCGGTGCCGCTTATCATCGGCCAGCGAGTCCATTGCCCCCGCTTTGATCAACGTCTCGAGGGCGCCCTTGCCCACATATTTGGGGTCAACGCGCGTACAAAAATCCGCCAGCGTTTTGAAAGGCCCGCCCTCGCTGCGTGCCCGCACTATTTCACTAATCGGGCCTTCGCCAATGCCCTTGATCGCGAGGAGGCCGAAACGCACGCTGTCTCCTTCGACGGTAAATCCCCTGTCGCTCTTATTGACATCTGGCCCCAGCACTTCAACGCCCATGCGCTTGCACTCGGCAATGGCATTGGCAATCTTCCTGGCGTCCGAGGCCTCGGTGGTCATTGTCGCTGCCATGAACTCCGCCGTATAGTTGGCTTTGAGATAGGCCGTGTAGAAGGCGACGACGGCATAACTGGCGGCATGCGCTTTGTTAAATCCATAACCGCCGAACGGCAGGATCAACGTGAAGAGCTGTTCAGCCATATCCCGCTTCATGTCGTTTTTAACACAGCCCTCGATAAAATCTCCTTTGTATCCTTCCACTTCGTCCATCTTCTTTTTACTCAGGGCTTTGCGAAACGTATTGACCTTGCCCCACGAGAAGCCTGCCAGGTTGACGCCGATGAACAGCACCTGGTCCTGGTACACGATCACACCGTAAGATTCTGCCAGCCATTCTTCCAGGCGCGGATCGAGGTACTTAATTTTCTTCCGCCCATGCTTGGCATCGATGAAATCGGGAATACTATCCATTGGGCCGGGACGGTAGAGCGCGATCATGGCCATGATATCCTCGATACAGGTCGGCTTGAGCTGCTTGATGTACTCGGTCATCTTCGCGCCTTCGAGCTGGAAGATGCCGGTCGTTTCACCACTCGCCAGCAGGTCGAACGCCTTTTGACGCCTGGCATTCTGCTCATCATCGCCCGGCACCGGGTCAAGAGGAACCTTTTCCAGCATCACCTCCTCACCGTGCGCAGCCTTGATGTACTTGAGCGTATTATCCAGGATAATCAGGTTGGAGAGACCCAGAAAGTCGTACTTAATCAGGCCCAGTTCTTCCAGGTGCGCCTGCTCATATTGTGTGATGCGTCCCTTGCTGGGATCCTTGGGGTCGCGCAGTTGCAGCGGCACAAATTTTTCAAGCGGCCCATTGGCAACAATCACGCCCGCTGCATGCACACCGGTTGAGCGCACCGCGCCTTCCAGCTTCAATGCCTGGTCGATGATCTCCTGCACAACTCTGCTCTCTTTATACAGGTCGTTCAACTCTCTGACGTTATCGAGCGACCTATGAACCGCATATTCGTCCCAATCTGCACAACCAGGCGCAGGCCAGGCCAACGCTGGAGCCAGAGAAGAAGACCAGCAGCAATTTGGAGTCCACCAAACAGCCTCGTCGTTGGGTGGTCGAGCGCTTGCACTCCTGGNTCAATCGCTCGCGGCGCTTGTTGGTGCGCTGGGAGAAGCTCGATTTTACCTACAAAGCCTTCTTGCATCTGGCTTGTGGTCTGATCTGCTTTCAACACTGTGATCGCTTTCTTTCCCTACAGGTTTCCGAATAAGCTTTAAGGAGATTCGCGCAGATGCTGGGCGTCAATTTGAATGCTTTGTATGACTATTCGTTTATTTGTGATCGGCTTTCAGCGCATAATAAACGACACCCCGCCACGGCCAGGGAGGTGATCGAAACACAGCTTCAGCAGCTCGCTACTTCGGAGCAGACAATCACGCCAGAGGAATTCGCACGGTCCTGTGGTTTGAGCATCAATGCAATTTACAAACTCCGCCCCGGTTGGGCACGAAAGCTGGCAGAACACAAACTTCGATTACAAGATGGACAGATACGCCTCCGAGCGGAACAACACCTCCAGGATCTTATATATTCGCAAACGCACGAAACGCAGCACCAGTTCGCCAAGTCCATCGGTGTCCATAGGAGTGTCTTGGTCAAGCGCTTTTCAGACATTGCACAAAAGCTACAGCAACATAACAATAGCATTGATGCTCCAAGTGAGTATCGGAAGAATTACAGAGAAAACTGTATCAAGGCCATTTACCAGCATTGGAACGAGGCCCAACATGCAGGCCAGGACCTGACTCTTGTGGAACTTGCAAGAAAATCCTGTGTAGAGCCTGATATGGTACGTAAATTGTGCCCCGAACTTATTCCTCAATTGCGCAAGCGCGGAGAGTTTACAAGCAGAAATACAGAGGCAGCTCTTGCTTCAGCCTTTGCTGAGATTGACATCAGCAATAAGGTAGTAACGTCTAAGGAGTTTGCCTCTGCTGCAAGAATCGGCAGGGATACCTTACATAATCATCAGGAATGGCAGAAACGGCTCGAGCAACATAATCGCAAGACACGACTGGTCAGATTGCAAGCCTCCTGGGATCGTATGGAAGAAAACGGGGAGGTATGGTCACTAAAAAGATTTGCGAGCGAATCCGAAATCAGTCTTGAGACATTATATAAGCATTATGCAGATTGGGTTGACCGTTTCAGGGCTTTACGCCGTCAGAAAACTGAGGAGTGAGAACATGGCTAACCGCCGGATTATTGATGGAAAGAATACCCCTGCACGGCTAGCAGAAGAATTTCAGCGACTGCTTGATATGGATGAACATATCACCGTTACTGAATTTGCAGGTCGAGTGGGGATCTCGGCTGGCACGCTCAATCATAAATATCGAGACTGGGCAGAGAAAGTACGAAAAATACGAGACGCAAAAGAGCCTGAAGTGAGAAAACGCTCACCAGTTACTCTCAGTCGGGAGGAAATTACTGGAGTCGATCAGGCGATTGAGACAATTGTGAGACTGCGGCAACAGATTCAAAGCTTGTCGAGCCAGGTGGAAAATTTGCAGAAGGAAAATAAACAGCTGAAGACACAAGTGGTGAAGTGTAGGCAGGAGAAAGAGTATAATGAGCGATTGCGAGGACTTGTGGTCTCTTTACAACAAGCGATATTACGGCATATGCCTCCTGAGCAAAGCAATCGATTGTTGAAGATGATTGAAGAACACGCAACCTGTAAAAGCGAGAGAGATCAAAAAGAACACTACTGACACCTTTCGTGATACGAATCATGAATTGTCTCGAAAATGAGGCGAACAGGAAGAGCAATCAGCACAGTTCTTCCGTTGCATGCTCGAGTATGAGCCTGAGAAGGGTAGATGCCTCTACCCCAACGGCTTTACCGATACTCTGCCGGTATCTGTAGGTTTCTGGTTGATCGGCATAGCGAATAATGGACACAATGCCTCCTTACCGCTCGATCAACTCTGCCCTCACAACGCCTTGATTGCGGATAATCACCGCCAGCTTGTCGCGCACGCGCTCATAGTGCATTGTATCCACGCCAGGGGAGAGGACAGCTTCCCATTCGCCATTCGCAATCACGATGTCGTAGTGGTCGCGGCCCGGCTGCTCGCGGATGCAGTTCCAGATATCCTGGACGAGTATCACGTCATCTGAAACCGATTTTTGGTCGGAGCCGCGTAATTGCAGGCGAATGCTGACCCGGTATTGCTTGCGGTTCATCTCCTCGTCGATGCCTTCTACAGCTTCAACGCTATTACAGAGAATGCCGGGTTCGTCGCGTCGCACCTGCACCTCGCCGCGTACGATCACCACCGTGTTTTCTATCCAGAGTTTCGCCGTTTCTTCGTAGAGCCGGGGGAAGACCGTCACCCCGATGGTGCCATACATATCCTCAAGTTGCACCACACACATTGTATCGCCTTTTTTGGTGGTGATGCGCCGCGCCTCGGTGATCGTGCCACCCAGCACGACTTTTTGCCGGTCGAGTTCTTCGGTGATCTGTGCAGTCGTGTGCGTCATGCGCTGTTTGAGCAGTTCACTCAGATAGGCAAGGGGATGTTTCGAAATGTAGATGCCGACCAGTTCTTTCTCCCATTGCAGCAACTGGTTGCGGTCGATCTCTTTCGAATTGGGATTAAGGGTAAATTCAAAGGCATCTTGTACCTCCTCCATATCACCGAAAAGGCTGAGCAAGCCACGCTCTTGCGCAGCGCGCTCATTCTTGCCAAACTGCATGGCACGTTCCACAGCGTCAAGCAACTGATGGCGCTTGCCATCTGCCAGCGAGTCCATCGCTCCAGCTTTGATGAGCGTCTCGATGGCGCCCTTGCCGACGAATTTAGGGTCAACGCGTGTGCAGAAGTCTGCCAGCGATCTGAAAGGGCCACCCTCGTTGCGTGCCCGCACGATCTCACCGATGGGGCCATCGCCAATACCCTTGATCGCAAGGAGACCGAAGCGCACGCCGCCATCTTCAACGGTAAAGCCGCGCTCGCTGCGGTTCACATCTGGCCCCAGCACCTCGACGCCCATGCGCTTGCACTCGGCAATGGCATTGGCAATCTTCCTGGCATCCGAGGCCTCGGTGGTCATCGTCGCTGCCATGAATTCCGCTGTATAGTTGGCTTTGAGATAGGCTGTGTAGAAGGCGACGACAGCATAGCTGGCGGCGTGCGCTTTGTTAAACCCGTAACCGCCGAATGGCAGGATCAGCGTGAAAAGCTGCTCGGCTACTTCGCGCTTCACGCCGTTCTTGACACAGCCCTCGATGAAATCACCTTTGTAGCCCTCGACCTCGTGCATGTGCTTTTTGCTGAGCGCCTTGCGAAACTTGTTGACCTTGCCCCAGGAGAAGCCGGCCAGGTTGACGCCGATGTACAACACCTGGTCCTGGTACACGATCACACCATAAGATTCCTCTAACCACTCCGCCAAGCGAGGATCGAGATACTGCACCTTCTTGTGTCCGTGCTTGGCATCGATGAAGTCGGGAATACTATCCATCGGGCCAGGACGATAGAGCGCGATCATAGCCATGATATCTTCGATGCAGGTCGGTTTGAGCTTCTTGATGTACTCGGTCATCTTTGGGCCTTCAAGCTGGAAGATGCCCGTCGTTTCGCCGCTTGCCAGCAGGTCAAAGGCTTTCTGTCGCTGGGCGTTCTGTTCTTCCTTGCCCTCCACCGGGTCGAGCGGCACTTTTTCCAGCAAGACCTCTTCACCGCGCGACTGCTTGATGAATTTGAGGGTATTCTCCAGGATGGTCAGGTTGGAAAGCCCCAGGAAGTCGAACTTAATCAGGCCCAACTCTTCCAGGTGTGCCTGTTCGTACTGCGTGATGCGCCCCTTCGAGGGATCCCTGGGGTCGCGCAGTTGCAGCGGCACGAAGTGCTCAAGCGGCTCGTTGGCGATAATCACACCTGCCGCGTGGATGCCGGTTGAGCGCACCGCGCCTTCCAGCTTCAATGCCTGGTCGATGATCTCCTGCGCCACGCGGCTGTCTTTGTACATCTCAGTCAGTTCTTTGACACTGTCGAGCGACTTCTGGAGCGTGACGTTCGGGCCGGATGGGATGAGGCGCGTAATGCGGTCGCCCACATTCTGCTCGCCCATGACGCGCGCCACGTCCTTGACAGAGGCTTTGGCCGCCATAGTGTTGAACGTCACCATCTGCGCCACGCAGTCCTCGCCATACTTGCGCATCACATACTCGATCACTTCTTCACGCCGATCGTCGGGGAAGTCCATATCGATATCTGGCATATCCGCCCGCTCGGGGTTAAAAAAACGTTCAAAAGCTAACTGGTAGCGTAGGGGATCAACGTTGGTGATGCCCAGTGTGTAGGCCATCAGGCTGCCGGCTGCTGAGCCGCGTGCAGAACAGCGAATGCCGCGCGAGCGGGCATAGTTGACGAAGTCCCACTCGATCAGGAAATAAGGGACGAAGCCTTTCTCGACGATCAGGTCGATTTCGTAGTCGAGCTGTTTCTGGATCCGTTCCGTCATCTCGCCAAAGCGCTCTTTGACTCCCTCGACACAGAGCGTGCGCAGGTAGTCCTGCTGCGAGGCATACGCGGGTGGGATGAAGTAGTCGGGCAGGTCCGCTTTGTACGCCAGGGGATCGACGCTGCACTGCTCAGCGATACGCACGCTGTTTAGCAGAGCCTCAGGCAGCTCTGGGAAAAGCTGCGCCATCTCTTCCGGACTTTTCAGGTAGTATTCGTTGCTGTCGAACTTCATGCGCTTGGGTGTGCTCAACTGCTTGCCCGTCTGCACGCAGAGCAGCACGTCGTGTGAGGCGGCGTCGTGCGCATTGACGTAGTGCAGGTCGTTGGTGGCGACCATCTCGATCTGCAGCTCCTTGTGCATGCGGTAGAGCAACTGATTGAGTTGCGCTTGCGGCGAGGGCCGCCCATCCTCGAAGACGCCGTGATGTTCCTGGATTTCAAGGTAGAAGTTCTCCGGCCCGAAGACATCCTGGTACCAGCGTGCCATTCCGTAAGCTTCTTCCACCTGCTCCTTGAGCAACATCTTGGGAATCTCGCCCGAGAGACACGACGAGGTGACAATCAACCCTTCCGCGTATTGCTGGAGCACGTTCTTATCGATACGCGGGCGCAAGTGGTAGCCCTGGGCATTGGCGATGGTGGTCAGTTTCAAGAGGTTATAATAGCCGGTGTTGTTCTTCGCCAGCAGCAGCAAGTGATGATAGTCGTCGTTGTAGCGCTTGGAATGATCGTGCATATCTCCGGTCAGATAGGCCTCGATGCCGAGGATGGGGTTAATGTCACCCGCCTTGCACGTCTTGTAGAACTCCATTGCGCCGTACATCGCCCCGTGATCGGTGATCGCCAGGTGCTTCATGCCCAGGGCCTTCGCCTGCTGCACTAGCTTCTCCGTGCGACTGTACCCATCGAGCAGGGAATATTCGGTATGGACGTGCAAATGCGCAAAGTCGGCACTCATAACCAATCCTCCATTACAAAAATATGTTCTAAAGATAAGAATACTCGGACAAATATTCTAGGTCAAGTCTGTTTAGAATTAATAAGGTGGTATTCCTCTCTCCATCTAATACAACGTGCAAAACCATGCTTCGTAATGGAAGAGATCCTTTGAATGCATCGTTTACTCAGACCCTGAGCCCCAAGTTTACATATTGAACAATCAATTCATACTACTCATCCTTTTAGAAGAGTAAGCTGACTGATAAGGAACTGTTGAAATTTGTAGCAGGCGAGACGTACGAGGAGGAACAGGAGGAAAAGACAGAGCGGAAGGTGGCGTGAGAATATACACAATTGTCTAAGTTATACACAAGATATCCACAACATGTAGGTGCCTCATGAGCGGAATACATCTACTCTTGAGGCATTTTCATTGGCCTGGATCAGATAGAAAACAAGTAGCGTTATAACAGAACAGCAGGAAAAGAAACCACACAAACAATACAAGCGGCGCGGCCAAGGTCAGTGATCCCGGAGGAGCAGCAATCGCAGTGGGGAAAGACACAGGAGAGACCGTCCATGTGGAACACAGGAATGATACGCTGTGCCAACGTCGTGCTCGTTTTGTTCGCATGACGCTCTCGTTTTCCAAATCAGTGCTGATGCAGGGGGTGTGTCTGCTCCTCTTTCTTCATCGCTACAAGAGAGAGCGGGCCAACTTACTCAAATGAGCTATTACCGAAAAAATTACGTATGCATCAGCACTTGCCCATATTCATACTGAGCAGTACTCCAATCCAACACGTCATCTAGTGAGCGCTGAAACTCTTCTAGTGCTCCTTCACGGGTCGATTCGTCTGGTAGAACGGTTCCTCTCCAAATGAGAAGAAGAAGCACTCGCTCAAAAGAAGCACCGCTTGCTGCAACATAGCGCATTACAGTTCCGGGAAAAAGGTGCTGTTTCTTTTTCCTGATCACTTCCAATTTTTGCTGCAATACATCGCGTTGACCAGCACGCAACTGCACCGAGATGAGAGACATGAACTGCGTGTTGTCGCCCGAAGAGATGTGCCAAAGTGGAGTATTTTTGCGCGGGCGACCGGAAGGTTCACGCTTGAATTTCCTGATCTCTTCTCTTGAAATCGCGATCACATCAGCGAACCGAGCGCTAGGCAGACGTCCTTCTTCAATGTAGTCGTACACCGTCCTTGGTGAGAGGCCAAGCATTTCAGCAGCTTCTTTTACGGAAACATATCCCGGAATAGGTGAGAAATTGACACTGTCATTCATGCGATCAGTGTAGTGGAATGCGCTATTATTAGAAAATGAACTATTCTGTGCTATTCAAAAAAAGTGCAGACCCTAGTATACTTGTCTCCACCGATACATGTCTCGGTCCTTTGATATGGAGGGAACAAGGGGACAAAGCCTGGTCCAAGCAACAAACATGTCTTTTACAAGGATCATGAAAAGTTTTGCCTGGTGATAGATATGAATGACATATATGGCTCCCACGTGAAAGTAGGATATGTTGATGTGGGGAATGGGGCTGGCTAGTGTTGTTAGGAATTCAAACCTGCTACAATCCTGAGCAGTACATATGAAGGCAGTAGTTGATGGCAGTACGTTTACGCGTGAAAGAAGTTGCTAAAGAGAAAGGGATTAGTATGGGCAAACTGCAGCGCGATGCTGATATAGCCTATAACACTATTAAGCGGATGTTCAAAGACCCATACTATATCACAACCACAGAGACTCTCGGCAAGCTAGCAAGGGCTTTAGGTGTCCCTCCTGGAGAGCTGATTGAAGAAGTCCCGGATACTGCTCACGAAGCGCAGGGAATGAAGGATATCATTTGAGTTGGGGAATGCAGTTTGAGGAATGATTCAAAACAACTCATAGAACAGGCCGCCCCGCAGATGCTGCCTGGAGCCTGTCCCTTTCTAGGGGACGGGAGTGGCACTTGCATCAGATATGGCTGATACCATACACCGCGTATTGTGGGCATTGAGCCGCCAACTCAGCCTCAGAATCTTTGTCACTGATGGGCCGACGAGAAAACGAATGGGAAAGACGGCAGCGGGTGGAGCAATTGGTGGCCGCTATACGTCGGATCTGCAAGCAGGAACTCGACGAAGCACGTATCGGACTGGACGCACAGAAGCTTAGAATGGCACTGCGTGAGGAGGTGTGTGCCCGCTGCAGCCAGGTATCTTCACAGACGACTCGTTTTATCCCTATCCCGCCAAGATTACGAACAGAAGACCTCCCCAGAGACAACGAAAAAAAGCTGTACGACGTGACGATGGCCTATTGCACAGAGATCTGGCTCATGATGGCTGATACGTATCCCGAGGACTGTCCTGTCCATCTCTATCTCGAATGTCCGGACGGCTGGTTTTCCGCTGAAGTCTATGAGAGTGAAGATGAGGCCGAGCAGGAAGCCAAACGTCGGCAACAATCAGGTGAGGGAATGTTCGAGGTGCAATACTTTGAGGAATGCGACTCAGTGGTCTTATTTACGAAGCAGCAACCACGCGTGGTGGCAGAGGCAGCACTCGAACGTCTTGGGGAGTAGCTCTTCCGCAATGAGCGCGCAATTCCTCTCCGTCTTAAAAGAACGGAGCTTCCTTGAACGGTTTCTGTGAAGAGCAGCGAGCGTCATTTGGTGTTCGAGTTGTCAGAGCCACTGACCCGCGAACAAGCAACCTGGCTCAAGGAACAGACGGGAACGCTCTTCGACAGGTATCATGTCAATGATGAGCGTGACGTCGTACGCGATGCCTTGTGGGAAGAAGCCCATGGCAATAGAGCGGCCGCTGCTCTGGCGGGCGGTGCGCGGCCGGGGCGCCGGGCGTCAGCTTCGACGAGAAGCGGCTCAGCGCTCGGCCACGGGCGCAGCGACCGCCGACGCGAAGTCGGGCATCACGCCCATTTGGGCGAACATGGTGCTGATCATGGCGTAGCAGTCGAACGTCTCGATCTTCCCGTCGCGCAGGTACCAGAAGTCGGCGCCCGGCACGTCGATCTTCGCTCCCGTCGGCTGGACGATGCCGGCAGGAGTCTCCAGCGGCCCGAGGAAGGTGCCCCGAATCGACAGCTCGACGGCGACCGTGTCGCCAAGCACGTTGACGCGGTGCAGCTCACGATGGACATCGGGGAATAGCTTGGCGGTGCTGAGTACAGCCTCGCCGAGTTGCTCGCCCCGATAGCTCTCCTGGCCGACTCCGCCATGTTCTCGGCCAGCGTGCCCCAAGTTGATCACGCCGTCCTCGGCGAAGCTGCCGACAAACCCGGCGACGTCCAGGACGCTGCCCTCCGCCGTGTGGTAGGCGTGCCGGACGATTGCTTCATTGTCGTACGTCATCTCGCTCTCCTTCTATGTGACTATTTTTCTAAGCCCTCTCGACGAAGGGCTGGCAGGAGCCTCCCTGCTGGATAGGTGCTGCTAGGGAAGGGCTTCGTTCTCCACACGGCTCGACCGATAAAGAGAGATCGTCCTACCCAGGGCCTCCTTCCTGATGCAGCCGAGAAGCGGGCTTGAGAGGGCACTACATCGCCTGTGCCGTTGCAGCATTGAAGCCGAGTTGTTCCAGCAGGGTCGTCAAATCGCAGTAGCAGTGGAGACTGACGATCTTCCCATGCCTGATCTGCAAGACAATACACACCAGCACTCCGCCCGCGTGTCCCCTGACTGGCAGCGCTGCCGAGGGCAGAGACAGTGGACCGGCGTTGGTCCACCGCCAAGTCCCCTCAAGGGTGACGTGATCCTCTGTGGCAAACACCGTGCTCAGCTCTGCCCTGAAATCGGGGAAGTGCTCGGCGGAAAACAGCATTAACCGCTTGTAGCCCTCTGGACCATGAAACGTGGTCCCGGAAGCAGCATCGACGACCTCGCAGTCTGCTGCGAAAGCAGCCATACTCTTCTCGAGCCAGGCCGGGTCTGACTGGCGATTGTTGTACAGATCGAGCAGTGAGCGGGCCAGAGCTACATGCTCCTGTGCAACCATACGCACATCCATCCTTTCTCTCTTGTGTTGCAAAACGCGCGTTGCAGGCTCTCAGGAGCAACGTGCATTTGAAGACGACCACGTGCAAGTGGCTCCCTTGTACGTAGTAAAATGATAGCACCTGGGGGAGGGGAAGTGGGACGTACTGAGGGGTTGTGTAGAATGGCTCGTGGAGGCATTTGATGGCAATTGTCTCCATCGGCGTATGCAGTCACCTCACCACCAGGAGGCGCAAGCTCTGGCGAATACACACCGCCTCTACTTGAGCAACCTCACTGATGAGACCTCCCCCACTTCATGTGGCTCTACCGGTCCTGTCGAGTACCTTTCTCCCAGAAAGACATCTCCTCGAGTGAACATCGCAAGAATCTGGGAAAAACGCGTATGCAGTCCTACCGAAAACGGGCAAATGGGCCAAATCTGAGGAGATAACGGGGTTTGCCCACCGTTGGAACAAAAAGTTGGAATAGGAAAATAGCCCAAATGACTAATCTGATGTAAGGGCACTATTTGAAAAGGTGTAAATTCGCACGCTCCGTGGGAGAAAATTCGCACGTTATGTGGGACACGCGGTCTCCTGTGGATGCACGTCAATCGGAGCCGCCCCGCTTTGGAAATCCGTATCCCCCTCGGGTCTCCCACATAATGAGCGAACATCCTCCCATGACACACGCGAATTTACAAATAGCACAAAGCAATAGATCAGATGGTGATTTGCAATTGAACGCGTGAATTTGCATAAGAGCGATACTGGCGTGGGTGTGGGCAGCGTCGTCTGGGCGCTGGCCTCGATTGGTGGGATCGCGGTCCTCCTGGAGAAATCGGTGGTGGCGTTCACCATCTGCAAGCTCGTTGGAGCAGTATATCTGGGGTACCTGGGTCTACGCAGCCTTCTAGCCTGCGTGCAGGGACGCCAGCAGCCTGCTCCAACCTCTGTGTCAGCGCCAGCAAAATCCATTGGAAAATGGACTGCTTTCAGGCAGAGACTCCTGGGCAATCTGCTCAACCCGAAAGCCGGGCCCATTTTTGCCACCATTCTGCCCCAGTTTATTCTGCCCGGCGACTCCCTCTGGCGCCTCCTGCTGATGTTGTGCGCCTATGAAGCGATCCTGTTCACCTGGCTGCACCTCTATGGGTACCTGCTCAGTCGAGCCGGGCAGAGTCGCTTTGGCAGACGCATTCAGGTATGGCTGCAAGGTGTCACAGGCGGGGTACTGCTCGCGTTGGGAGCAAAGCTGGCCTTCGAGCAGAAGGTGTGACGCCAACCTTTTATGCTTACCCTTTCATTACTGCGCCGAAGCGATGCGCTCAAGCGTCAGGACGGGAATTTTGCGGCTGGTTTTGCGCTCGTATTCGGCAAAACCAGGCATCATCTCGACCATTTTGGTGTAAAGCTGGCTGCGTTCGGGCTCAGCGGTAGAGGAGGCACGGACCTGGAAGCGCTCGGTGCCAACCTCGACGGTCGCGACCGGGTTGGCCAGCAGGTTGTAGTACCAGTCGGGATTGCTGGGCGCGCCGCCTTTGGAGGCGATGATGACAAGGCGGTCCCCATCGGTGACATAGGCCACCGGCGTGGTGCGAGACTGGCCGCTTTTCGCGCCAACTGTGGTCAGTAGCAAGAGGGTCGCGTTGGCAAAATATCCGCCAACCTTGCCGTTGTTGGAGCGAAACTCATCGATAGTGTTCTGGTTAAAATTGTTGTACTGGCTCATGTTAATCTCCTGATCGCACGGGTGACATATGGAGGGGGAACAAGATCCCGTCTGCGTCAGTCCTGCTCTTCTGAAACGAAAGAGTTCAGGCTAACTCTGTCACCGCTTATTTTTTCTTTCCATCTTCTATAATAGAAGCAGCACACAAATTATTCCCTCACAGACACTTTTTCAGCGCAGCGAGCCTTCCGCTACTCTCTCAGCGACCAGGGGGAGGGTAAACCAGGAAGCAGCCCTTTTTTGGAGATCTGCTCCGAATGAAGTCACACCTGGTACATCCAGGATGTCTTGGACGAATTGCGGAACAACGGGCAAGAGGCTCGATCAGAGGATGTGGAACGGATTGCTCCTCTGCGTTTCCAGCATATTAATGTTCATGGCACCTATCATTTTGTGCTTCCAGAGAGCGTGGCTCAAGGCCACCACCGCCCTCTCCGTCCCCTGACCACATCTTCTGAAGAGCTTTTCTAGCTTTTCCTGTGAGATGTGTGGTTCTTTTGGGCTATTTTGCTATTCCAACTTTCTGCTCCAACGGTGGGCAAACCCCATAACGGTTTCGCAAGGCCAATCCGAAGCCCGAGAAGCTCTTTTCTCTTCAGTTTTCCTGACGCATATCATCGCCTAGTTCTCCTACTGACGCATAAAAGCCCTTTTTGGCAAGGTTATGGTATTTTTGACAACACCTCTTCTGCTAGTTTCCCAAAAGCCCATCAGGACCAAAATTTGACACATATCATCGCCATTTTATTCTTCTGACGCATATTTCCCCTTTTTGGCGAGGTTATGTGTCAAACGACAGAGATTTGGAAGTCAAATTATTGATATATACAAGCATTTATGATAAATACTTCGTAACTGCTTAGGTCTGCTGAAATGAAGGAAGAACGGGATGACCGGCGAGAGTGGCTTGCAAAGCAGAAAGTAGAGGGATGCTTTGTTTGCGCAAGGTAGACAAGTACCCTGTGGTGGCTACTTCGTACATCCGTTCGTAAAATGGATGGGGTTGCCTTCGATTGTTTCTTTTTTTCTAGGGCCGCATTTTTCTCTGGGATAGCTGCTCCTCCAGAGCACGTAAGTAGCGTTCTGGATCTTTCCAAAAACGAGAGTGCTGACGTCGAGCTTCATGACGATAGTCAACCTGCTTTCTGAGAATTCGCCACTGCATTAGATCGCGAGGGGCCAGATCAGAGCCGCTAAAGTGGTAGTTCTGGGTAGCAATTACTGCAACGAGACGCACCGAACCGCGGACAACCAGACCAGGAGAGGCTTGTTTCCGGCCCGTTGCACGTCGTTCATGATAGCGCGTGGAACCAAAAACATGCTCAAGGTCATTGTTGGTGCGTGGAAGATCAGCAACGTCATAACAGTGAAACAATCCCGGCTGATAGCTTGCCGTCACTTTGAGGAAGGTGGAAGTCATCTGCTGCAGTGGGGCAGTCAGGGAAACACTGTCTCGCATTTCCTCAAGCAGCTCCTCATACTGTCGTTGCACCTCTCTCGAAGAAAGATGATCTGCATTTGCCAAGATATGTGCTGCTCGATGTACCCAACCATAGCCTGCCTGCACATCCGGCCACAACTGCTCCGTCGCTGCTAATCCCTTTGTAAGCAGCCGATCCAGTTTGTCGAGTGGAGATGGCAGCCCCCTTTTTGAGCGACCCGCTCCAGGGAAGCTGCAATCAAGGAGAGCCGCTCATACAATCTGAGGCCAGGAGCAGAAAGAGGGGGATGTCCGTCGTCGGTCAAAGCACTTCGGATGGCAAGACAATACTTCCGTGTAATGATCCCTTCCTCATTCTCCTCTTGCTCGACTTCGCGCTCAATCGGACGAATACCACGAACCTGCTTTTTCAATTCTTTCTTGGCATGGCGATCAGCTTCGTAGACCGGTTTTGCCGCTTCCCGCAGATAATGAAAGTGACACAACTGATGAGGAATGTCAGGGAATGCTGTTGCTACTGCATTCCGAATCGACTTTTGACCGTCTGAAATGACTCCACGAATGGGGACAGAGAACGCATCTTGTACTTCTTTGAGCAGCGTTACCAGATCGGCCTCGCGTTCGCTCAACAGAGGCCGAGCAAGCAAAAGCTCGCCTGAGACACAATCGCGAACCACCCAGAGTACTTCATGACCAACATCTGGTTTCAATCCATCCACTGCCAGAATGAGAGATCCCTGCTTCTGCACAAGGGGGTGGAGGCGTTCCCGGTCTGTCATGTGAAGAGTCACCAACTCTTCATACCGCGCTAAGAGGTTGAGCACGGTTCGCTCGCCAATCATCAGTCCTCGTTCATGCAGACTCTGATGGATCTCTGCCAGACATTGATGCCGTTGATACCGCAGGAACCCTACGAGTGCAATCACATCTAATCCATATTCCCCATGTGGTAACGCCCATGCTCCTTCCGCCTCTGGCCGATAGGGCTGGTGATAGCGTGGACACTCTGGAAAAGCACATCGACGTACAGCCAGGTGCAAACGATGCCGTCCTGTGAGAGTTGTCACCGTCCGTTGCGTGTTGGTAAGCGATATGAGCAGCCTTGCCACACATCAGGCAGATGGCTGAGAGAGGTTCAAAAGTCTGGAGGACAAGCTTCCCCGAAGCATGAAGAGGTCTTGCCATGATGCTATCTTCTTTCTGTTTCCAGAGGAGACGAGAAACCAACAGACACGGAGAAGCAAGAAACTCTTCAGTTCGTGAGAAAGACAGCATCTGGCTTCTCTGCGTTTGTTGATGGGAGCTAGGTGCCGCCTTTCTCTCCCGGTGGAATTCCGCGAAATGCAGACGTTCAGAACATTAGTTGTTCGCGCCAATCTGCTGGAGCAAGCTTGGGAGGTCAAGTAATCCCCGGTGTGAGGTGATCTTGCCGTTGCTGAGCTTGTAGAAGCGGTAGCCGCCGATGGCAAACGATTTGCCGGACGCGGGCATGCCGCGAAATGGTCCTGTATGGGTCCCACGTAACGTCAAACAAACTGCCACCGTGTCGCCTTCCCCAACGATCTCTTCGATCATTGTTTCGTGAGCAGGAAACGCCGTCTGCATGAGCAGCAATGCGCGCTCCAGCCCCTCGCGGTTGCGTGGCTCATACGTATAGTCGTAGTAAGCGGGAGCAAGGAATGCATCGAGTGCATCGAGGTGGTTTCCATTCCAGACCTCTGTGATAAACCGTGTAATCACATCCGTATTTGCGTTGCTAGACATCATAGCCTCCTGTGGGAGCAAGTAGAAAGGTCCTCGTCGAAGAGAAACCGCGGTATAATAGTCAAACAGCCTGACTACCCAGGCAGTATACAGCATTCTTCGGAAGATAGTCAAGTTATTTGACTACTTTTTGCGATAATGAGAGGAAATGAGAGAATGGAACCCGCACCCAGTTACGATTTGACGCTCCTGCTTCTGCTGGGCTCTCGCACGATGATAGACACCTTGCACAAGCACCTTGCCGCACGTGGCTATGACGATGTCCGTCCCGCACACGGTTTCGCTTTCCACCGCCTCGCGCCAGATGGGGCAACTGGGAACGAGCTTGCCGAATTTTTAGACATCACGAAACAAGCGGCGAGCGAAATGGTGGATTATCTTGAACAGCGTGGCTACGTCGTGCGCCAACCACATCCCACCGACCGGCGCGGAAAGATTGTGACCCTCACGCAGCGCGGCTGGAATTGTATTCGGGCGACGGAGGCAATCTTGTCCCATCTGGAAGTACAGTGGGCGACCATCATTGGCGCAAAGCGCATGGAAGAGCTAAAGATTGACTTGCGCCAACTGGTCACAGTCGCCAATGGTGGGATCTTACCACAGAAATTTCGCCCTACATGGTAGCCCTGCTACGCCCGATGCTTGAGCAATAGCTTTTCGTTGCTCTTGTTGAACAGCCATCCCAGAGAAAAATGCGGTCCTAGTTTTTTTTAATAATTTTTTCCATTTTAGCGCGCGCGAACGGAGCTGCGGGGAGAAACCAATGGACTCTGCGAAGTAGGGTTTTCAAGACCCCGGAAAACCGGGACTTTATTATTTTTTCATGGTCCGGATATTTCCGGATCAAAAAGTAAAAACACCCGGCCTGTCGAGAGGAGCATCGGACTCTGGGAAATACCCCATGCTGCTTTTATTCTGTCAGATCACAGGTACGGTGGGAACACTGCCGAGAGTGATCGTTGGCAAGCAGGCAGAGCGGTGGTCAACCATCATGCAACCGAATCCAGCCCTGCCGCAGGGCATAGACCACGGCTGCTGTCCGGGCAAGGCATGGCCGACCTCTTTGTTGCTCTTACCTTGTGCGACGTACTCGAGCAGCTCGACTTCGCGCTGGGAAAGGAGGGCTGATCGATTCCTGGCGCGGACCCCTTCGTCTTCCACGACCAGGCTGTTCAACGGAGTGAGCAGGTGGCCACCCTGCTGGAGTCTCACCAGCAGCTCAGAGCTGATTAAATATTCGCCCTGGCCGACCCTGCGCACGGTCTCTTGAAGTGTTTCGGGAGCAATGGCACGTGAGGAGCAAGCTGCTGCTCCTCCGCTGATAAAGGGCAAGAGCTGCTCTTCCTCTTCACTGGGAGTGAGAATGAGCAACGCGACACGTGGAGCACGTTGGTGGATCTGTTGAGTGAGTTGCGGGGCATAGGGTGAGCCGGGTCCGGCATCGATGAGGACGACATCGGGGGTGTCACGATATACGCATGCCAGGATCTCGTCGGGGTCGGTTGATTCGCCAACGATGGCACAGCCGCTCAGGTGCTGCAGGGTCAAGCGAATGCCCTGGAGAAAGAGGGGTTGCTCCACCACCAGCAGGATGCGTAATGGGTCCATGGCCTTCCTCGTAGTCGAGCGGGGCACCTGGGGGATCGTGCCAGCGGAATATCTCTACCTCGCTCAGCTTACAGGATAGGGGACTTGAAGAGCTCCGTCAAGGACATGGACCTTTCAGATGACTTTTGGTTGCTCAGGGGCTTTTCGACCAGGTCTTTCTCTGCGGCGCGGAATATGAGGCTCCCAACAAGAATCGTGCGTACCTCCGCCGAATACCATCCGCTGTACATTGAGAACCTGAAGTTTCTCCAAGATTTCTGGACCCATCCGTTCCATTTTCCAGAGGAGCAAGAGGCGCAGGTTCTGGCAGCACTTTCCGCCTATCCGGGGGTGAGTGTCACCCAACTGGTGGCGGCTCACCCTGGCCTCTCCGTTGATGTGGTGTGGGCCTTGCTCACCCGCTCCGTGATTTTTACGAACCTCTCCGCCGCCTCGCTCATGCGTTGGGATCAGGTGCTGTTGTATGGAAGTTTGGCAGAGATTCCTCCGGCCACTGGTCGCGCAGTGGAAGTGCCAGCCCCGTTCACTTCGCGCTTCCTCTTCGATGGGCGACTCTGGGAAGCGAGCATGGAAGCAGCAACCGTCACGCTTCAGCCGGAAATTGGCGCAGTATTCAGCTTGCCATCGGACCATTTCCAGCGGCTGATCGCGTCGGGAGAAATGAAAGAAGTTGCACCCTCAACTCCTTCGCCGCTGCAAGAGACAGTGCGAGAGATCGTGTCTCGCGCTGGTCCGAAAGCCCTGGAAGCAGCCAATCGGCGGCTGAGCGCCATCCTGGCCTGGAAGTGTGGCGAAGCTATCACCGTGACCACTCGCAGCATTCAGAATTGGATAGCAGCCTTTCGCCAGGCCGAAGCAGAGTATGGATGTGGCTATTTTGGGCTGCTCGACAAGGTGGCGCAACGCGGCAATCGCAATCCGCGCATCCCAGATGCCTCCCGACAAATGCTCATCGAGTATTTGACCGCCCACTACGCCGTCCCACATCGTCCACGAGCTGCGGCGGTCTTTCGGCTGTACCGTGAGGAGAGTGTGAAGCAAGGCATTGCTCCCGTTGGGGAGCGGACTTTTTACCGCGAACGCGCCGCTTTCGAGGATCAACAGGTGGCCACCCTGCGCCGAGGCACGCGAGCTACCTACCAGTCCTCGCCTTTTTTCTGGGCGCTCGACCAGACGACCCCGCGACATGGTGGGCGTCCCTTCGCACGAGCGCATATGGACCATACCGAACTGGATATTGTCCTGGTGTCATCGGTCACAGGGAAACCGCTCGCAAAGCCCTGGGCAACGTTTCTCACGGATGCCTACAGTCGGCGCATGCTGGCCTGTTACGTGACGTATGATCCTCCCAGCTATCGTTCTGCCATGATGGCCTTTCGGCT
>WNFC01002220.1_pt1 | contig 20863 bp, 20 predicted proteins | sample 5400541 | NCBI WGS metagenome assembly WNFC01 (sample SAMN13153342, study PRJNA577476) | soil metagenome | isolation source: 120 cm saprolite under Douglas fir tree site 2 hole 2 replicate 1 | place: USA:California | collected 2015-04-18
CCGCTCGGGGTCGACCGGTTCGGCCAGTCGGGCGATATCCCCGACCTGTACCGCGCCTATGGCATCGATACCGATGCGATCATCGATGCTGCGGCGCGTGCGTGTCTACGCGCCGCAGTCGAGGCGGCGCGATAACCTGTCTCACCTGTGCCGCGCAGCCATGCCGGCGTGGCCGGCATGGCTGGTTGATTGTCGTAGGAGCGCGGCCTCAGCGGTTGGTTGTCGTCCCGGCGGCCGGCGGAACGGTCGTGGTGGTCTGGCCGGTGGTCGGCTTGCCGGTTGACGCGCTCCCGCCGGCGCTGGCCGGAGGCATTCCTGTCGCCGGTGGGGTTATCGGGGTAGCCCGGGTGCTCTGCTTGGTCGGGGTGCTTGATCCCACACCGGTCGTCTGAGCCTTCGGGGTTTCGAGATGCGGGCGACATGGGTCCGCTGCATGCTCGAGCCGGCACCCGCCGTCTGGTTCGCCATCAGACGGTTCACGCGATTGAGGGAAGCGGTGCGCGGCAACCCGTTCTGCTTCTCAAAGCGGGTCAGCGCAATGCGGGTCTGCTGGTCCATCTTCCCGGTGATCCGGCCCTTCAAAAGACCTTCCGACTTCAACCGGAGCTGGACCTGCCTAATGTCTTGCCGCGTCGAGGGGTGCCGGATCTTGGTTGCAGCGCGCTTTGTCTGCATTGCCGGCGCCGTGGCTTGCATATTGCTCGCGGGGGCCGCGCTTTGCATGCCGCTTCCGGACACGGCGCTTTGCTGTTTCACCGTGCCCTGCGTCTGATTCAATGTGCCCTGCGCCTGAGCGGCCGCAGCCAGACCGGCTCCCAACGCCACGGCGATCACGGCTCTTAATGCATGCTTCATCGGCTCCTCCAACGGTTGAGGCACGACAAAGCGCGTGCCCTCCCACGAGCCCAACAAGCCGCGCAGTTCGATGTTCTCCACCTGTCGTTAAAGACGAACGTCTCCGGAATTCAGTGCGCAATTGGAAAATCGAGTACCAGCTGCAAAGAACAAAACAATGGTGCTGACGATCAATCCTAAAGGTTGGGGGAGCGCCGGGCGGATATTGGGCGACGCGCCGACGCCCAGCGACGGTTGCCATGCTTGCCCGTGTCCCGGCGAGCATGGCAACCGGCTCATTTCAATGCGCTGCTCAGCGGTTGGTTGGCTGACCGCCCGACATTTTGCGGCTGCCCGCAGCCGACGGTTGAGTGCCGCCCGGCGGTCGAGGTCGCAGGCGCGCTCGGGCTGCGGGAGCCCGACCCCGAGGTCTGGTTGCGCGTCGGCCGGGCGCCGATCCGGCCGGCCATCGAAGGGCGGTGCGGCTATTGCGGACCGGCTCGCATCGACGCCGGATGGCCCGGCAGCTTGAAGCGCTTGCCGGTGTCGGTCAGCTTGTCGCCGTCGATCTTCAATACCGACAAGTCCTGGTCGATGAAATTGCCGACATACAGGTAATCGCCCTTCGGGCTGAACGCGACGCCCTCTGGCAGGCCGCCGATCGCGACCTCGCCCACTTTGGTGACCTTCTTGCCGTCGATCTTTAGCGCCACCACGCTACCGCCCGGATTATAATAGAACGCTTTCTTGTCGGCGTTGGAGCCGCGCAACAGAATCGCGACGGCGAGATCGCCTTTCGGGCTGATCGCAAACCCCTCCGGCGCGTCGCCGACCACCACATGGTCGATAACCCGCGCCGGGTCGGCTTCGAGGTCGATGACCGACGCGGTATCGACATTGCCGTCCGAGCCGCCGCCGGCGCCGTTATTGACAGCGATCGCGATCTTGCCGCTCGGTGCAACTGCGAGATTGTAAGGAAAGATGCCGGTCGGCAGGTCGCGCTTGTCGTAGGTGACCTTGTCACCGTCGATTGACAGCAGCGCGATTTTGTTGGCGGCGGCTTTCGCCGCGAGGGCGCGCTTGCCGTCCGGGGTGATCGCAACCGCCGACACCGAGTCGGCAGCTGCGCCGACGCTGACCGTATCGACGACCTTGACCTCCTTGCCCTTGATCGAGAGGACCGACAGCGTGCCGTCGGCACGGTTAGCGACCAACGCCATGTCGCCCTTGGCCGATATCGCCATGCCGGAAGGCTGTTTGCCGGCATTGACCGTGGCGATCACCTTTGGCGGGCTTGCTTTCAGGTCGATCACGAAGATCTTGTCGTCTGGCACGTTCTTCCAGCCCGAGCCCTCGGGCTCGGGGTTGATCGAATTGGCGATCAATGCGATCTCGCCGGAGGGATGGATCGCCAGATTGGTCGGCGGGCCGACGATCGTGTTGATCAGCGGAAAAGTCGTGACGATCCGCGGCGCGTCCGGCTTGGAAATATCGACGATCGAAACCGTGTCGTGACCCGGTTCGTGCTGGATCGCCTTGCCGGCATCGTCCCAGGTGATCTTCTCGTCGTTGCCGACGATCATCATCTGCGCGTTTGCCGCCGCAGCAAAAAAGCCGAGCGCGGTAATGGCGGCCAATGCGCCTTGCAACCCGTGCCGCATTTCCCCCTCCACCCGTTATCTTTTTGTGACGCGATGGCGCCGCGCCGATGCTGCTACGATTTCAACCGCACGGCAAGCGCGCGGGTCGCGCGGAAAGCTGCTACTCTGCTGCTCAGAACAGCGGAACAGGTGGATGCAAAACCGCAATCGCGGTAATTACCAAATCGCCGGCAGCGAGGTCGTCGCCGAAGGCGCCGATCTGCGCGTCTCGGTATTGACCCTGGCCGCCGGGCAGGAAGTCCCGTGGCATTACCATAACGAAGTCACCGACAGCTTTGTCTGCCTCGAGGGTCCGATGGTGGTAGAGACCCGCGCGCCACGGAACCTCTACCGCCTCGAGCCGGGGCAGCGCTGCGCGGTGCCGCCGAAAACCGCGCATCATGTCCAGGGCGTCGACGGCGGCCCGTGCAGGTTCCTGATCGTCCAGGGTGTCGGGGTCTACGACTTCATCCCTGTCGGCTGAGCTAGCGATCCTCGATCCGCACCGTCAGCTTGGAGGCGGCCGCATCGGCGCCGCGGCCGAGTTTGAGCGATAGCGCGATGTCCTTGGCCACCGCCCGCGTCGTCGCGCCTAATTCGACGAAATCGGCGGCGCCCGCCGGCTTGCGCGTGAACAGCCAGGACTCGCCGCTCGCCGCGGCGATGAACTCGAACAGCACAACGCCCGGTTTTCCCGCGGTAATCGTCGAGGCTCCGCCGGTTTCCGGGACCCGCACGGCCGTGTTCGCCGCGGCCTGCGCCGAGCTCTGGGACTTGTTCGGGAACAGCCGCGTCGTCACACCGTTCGGCAGCACCCGCAGCACCGCCACATAAGCGGGCTTGTTGACCTCGAACGACAAGGCGATCGGCTCGCCGGTCCGGTAGCGGCGGTCGGCTTGCTCGACCCTGCCGACGATTGTGAGGTCCGACGGGCCGGTCTTGAGGTCGGCGATGACCTGCTGGGCATCGGTCAGCTGGTCGCCCTGCAGCACGGCGCAGCCCATCCCCACCGCCGCCCACAGGATGAGCCCGGCCAAGGCGGCCCGCCGGCCGATCACCGGCCTTGTTCGCCGGCCCGCGATCCTTAGGCGGCCTGGGCGACGGGATGGAAGTTGCGCGGCAGCCCGGCCTTGGCGATCGCGCCGTACAGCGTCACCTCGGGGAGCGCGCGGGCGACGATCTCGCGCACCCCGACCAGCCGGTCGAGATCGATGCCGGTCGAGCAGCCCATCGCCTCGAACATAAAGACGGTGTCTTCGAGGACGATATTGCCGGTGGCGCCCGGCGCGTAGGGGCAGCCGCCGAGCCCGCCGAGCGAGGCATCGAACGACTGGCAGCCGGCGGAAAACGCGGCCAGCACATTGGCGAGGCCGAGCCCGCGCGTGTCGTGGAAATGGGCGGCGACCGGCAACGGCGCGACATCGGCGATGACCCGGCGGAAGATCCGCGAGATCGCCGCCGGCTGACCGTAGCCGACCGTGTCGGCGAGGATGATGCCGTCGGCGCCGGCGCCGGCGACCTCGTTGGCGATATGGCGCACCCGGTCCTCGTCGACATCGCCCTCGATCGTGCAGCCGAAGGCGGTGGCGAGCCCACAATTGATCCGCGGCCGGTTGGGCCCGCCCTGCTCGCGGCACAGCGCGACGACGCGGCGGAAATCCTCGATCGACTCGTCGGTGCCTCGCCGGACATTCGAGCGGTTGTGGCCTTCGCTGACCGACAGCACGAAATTCATCTCGTGGACGCCGAGGGCGAGGCCGCGCTCGGCGCCGCGCAGATTGGGGATCAGCGCCGAGACGGTGAGGCCGGGCAGCGTCAGCGCGTGCTTTACCACCGCCTCGGCGTCGGCGAGCTGCGGCAGCAGCTTCGGCGGCACGAACGAACTGACCTCAATCTCGCGCACGCCAGCGGCGTATTCGGCGTCGAGCCAGGCGAGCTTGGTTTCCGTCGGCATGATTGCGGCGATGCTCTGCAGCCCGTCGCGCATCCCGACTTCGCGGATCTGGATCCCTTCAGCCATTCTTGTCCTCCCGGCCGGAGCTCATCCGAAAAGCTAAGCGCGATAGCACCGTGCTGCAACGCCCACGACGCGCTAGACTGCCATATTCGGAATGGGCATGGCGCCATGCCGAGGCTGCCGCCGCCCTTACAGGAAGGGTGGTGCGATAAGGTTGCCTTCGATTGTCGTTGATCCGAAACGGCATGGCCCTTGAGAGGTTTTGTTATGGCGAGCATCGAGCAGACGGGTCTGTCCATCGTAAAAATGGTTGGTGAGTTTAAAAATCAGCCGGTGCCCATCGATTTCATCGCTCGACAGCTCGGCAAAAGTCGTGGCGAAATTGAGAGCTATCTTGTCATGTTGGAGCAGGAGGGGGCCATCCGACGAGAGGGAGATTTGGTGTTTGCGGCGGCTCAATAGGGGATGCGCTGCCGACTATGCTAACTTCGTTGGCAACCGCATTTGTTGCATTTTTGATTGCAGCTACTATCACCGGCCTTGAGCTAATTACGTCAAAGTATCCCCGGACCTATTTCTTGCTCTACCGGTGTACCACCCTCTATGCCTACATCGCGATTTACGCGGTCTTAGGTTTAGGAACGACGCTGCTGCTTCCTTATCTGCCCGTAAAAATCGGGAATCGATCAGGCCAGCGCTTGGATTAACGCCATATTGGTAGGCATCTCGATCAAGGCCATCCTGCATATCCGGCTATTCAACGTTACAACCGGTGCGGGCAACGAATTTCCCGTTGGGCTCGAAACGATCCTGCAACTATTCGAGCCATGGCTTTTGCGCACAATCGATCTCGATCACTTCATGGGAGTGCGCCGATATATTGGATTACGAAGTGCGCGATACGTCGATTCCGGCGTTGTCCGGGCAACGATACTGGCGAATATTCCGCCTGCCTTTACAGCGGCCGAACGCGCGGCATTGACGACGGACGTAGCACATTTGACGACGGTGGCTGAGCTGATGGAGCTGTATTTGTCCTATGTCGGGCGTGGCACTTTCGAACAAATTTTTCCGTAGCCGAGCCGCTGCGGCCGCTCAAACCACATGTTCCGGCGTCAGGGCGCAGACCTCGTCGCTGTCGGCGAGCTCGATCTGGATCGTCGCATGATGGATCCCGAACCTTTCCTCGAGCTCGCGCGCCAGACGGCCGAGCGCCGCGTCGCCGGGATGGCCGCCCGGCATCACCAGATGGCAGGTCAGCGCCGTCTCGGTCGTGCTGATCCCCCAGATGTGCAGATCGTGGATCGCCGCGACGCCCGGCATCGCGGCAAGGTGCGCCCGCACCGCGGCGGCGTCGATCCCCTCCGGGACCGCATCGAGCGCGAGGCCGATCGCGCTCCTGACCAGGTCCCAGGTGCCGTAGACGATCACCGCCGAAATGACCAGGCTGACCGCAGGGTCGAGCCAGGGAAGGCCGGTCAGCGCGATGACGATGCCGGCGACGACGACCCCGGCGGTAACGAGCGCGTCGGCCGCCATGTGCAGAAAGGCGCTTTTGAGGTTGAGATCGCGCCGCCGGCCGCGCGCGAACAGCAGCGCCGTCGCGCCGTTGACCAGGATCCCGGCGGCGGCGACCCAGGCAACCGTGCCGCCCGCCACCGCGATCGGGTGCGACAGCCGCCACAAGGCTTCCCAGGCGATCCCGCCGGTCACGACCAGCAGGATGATCGCGTTGGCGAGCGCCGCCAGGATCGAGCTGGACCGCAGCCCATAGGTGAAGCGCCCGCTTGGCTCGCGCCGGCTCAGCATCGCCGCGCCCCAGGACAGCGCGAGACCGAGCACGTCGCCGAGATTGTGTCCGGCATCGGCGAGCAGCGCGAGCGAGCCTGACAGCGCGCCGAGCGTCGCCTCGACCATGACATAGGCTAGGTTGAGCACGATGCCGAGGGCGAAGGCGCGGCCGTAATCCGCGCGACCGGCATGGTGGTGCCCGTGCAGATGTGCATGGGCGTGGTGATGGGTTTCGGGTTGGGCCACCGGTTCGTCTCTTGCCAGCCTGTCCCGACGATCATACCGGAAACGCGCCTCCCTCAGGAGTCTCGCCCCTACTACCTGCTGTTGCCGGCGCTTGACAGCCGCCCGCCGGCGCGCGTCACTGCGTCGCCCTCCCCCTTCGAGAAACGGAGCCGGTCATGCTCGAGGCCTATCTGTACACCGGTCTGCGCACCCCGTTCGGACGCCATGCCGGCGCGCTCGCCCGGCTGCGCCCCGACGACATGCTTGCCGGGGTCATTGCCCAGGTGGTCGCCGACAGCGGCTTCGCGCCCGACCAGGTCGAGGATGTCGTTGTCGGCTGCGCCAACCAGGCCGGCGAGGACAGCCGCTGCGTCGCGCGCCATGCCGCGCTGGTCGCCGGGCTGCCGATCGAGATCCCCGGCTCGGTATTGCAGCGCAATTGCGGCAGCGGCCTCAACGCGATCGCGATGGCGGCGCAGGCCATCACCTGCGGCGAGGGCGACGTCTTTGTCGCCGGCGGGGTCGAGAGCATGAGCCGCGCGCCGTTTGTGATGGGCAAGGCCGAAACACCGTTCAGCCGCGAGGCGCGGATCTTCGACTCGACGATCGGAGCGCGCTTCCCGAACCCGAAGGTCGAGGGGCGGTTCGGCGCCGATACGATGCCGGAGACCGCCGACAACCTGGCGCGCGACTACCAGATCACCCGCGAGGCGGCCGACACCTTCGCCGCCGCCTCGCAGAGCAAATACGCCGCCGCCAAGGCCGACGGGTTCTATGCCGGCGAGATCATCGCGGTCGAGGTGCCGGGCGGCCGCGCCGGGCCGGTGACGGTGGCGGAAGACGAGCACCCGCGGCCGCAGACCAATCTCGAAGCCCTCGCCAAATTGCGGCCGCTGTTCCCGGACGGCGTCACCACCGCCGGCAATGCCTCCGGCATCAATGACGGCGCGGTGGCGATGATCGTCGCCAGCCGCAAGGCGGGCGAGGCGGCCGGCGCCCAGCCGCTCATCCGCATCCGCTCGAGCGCGGTCGCCGGCGTGCCGCCGCGCATCATGGGGATCGGCCCGGTGCCGGCGGCGAAGAAGGCGCTCGAACGCGCCGGCCTGTCGCTGAAGGACATCGACGTCATTGAGATCAACGAGGCCTTCGCGGCGCAAGTGCTGGCCTGCTTGCGCGGGCTCGAAGTCTCGTTCGACGACAGCCGGGTCAACCCGAATGGCGGCGCGATCGCGATCGGTCATCCGCTCGGCGCTTCGGGGCCGCGTCTCGCCCTGACCGCGGCGCGCCAATTGCAGCGCACCGGCGGCCGCTTCGCGCTGGTCGCGATGTGCGTCGGCGTCGGCCAGGGCATCGCCGCGGTGCTCGAACGGGTATAATCGCACCCCCGGAAATGCCCTCTCCGTCGCAGGGCGGAGAGGGAGATGATGCTGTGGCACGGTCGGGCACTTCCCATATAAAAGGCATGAGCGAAACCCCGACCTTTGCCGTGCGTCCGAGCTTTCTCGGCATCGAGCGCAGCGACCCCGCGGCGGCCATTTGCATCGCCGGCATCCCCTATGATCTCGGCACCTCGAACCGGCCGGGCGCGCGGTTCGGGCCGAACGCGATCCGCATGGCGAGCCGCATGCTGGTCGATGGCGACCACCCGATCGCCGGCACCGCGCCGGCCGCGCAGGACATCGCCGATATCGGCGATTTCCGGATCGCCCACGGCGATATCCAGGGCACCCTGAAGGCGATCGAGGCGCAGGCAAAGCCGCTCAGCCATCTGGTCGCGCTCGGCGGCGACCACACCGTGACCCTCGGGCTGCTGCGCGCGCTGGCGGCGCGGCACGGCCCGCTGGCGCTGGTGCATTTCGACGCGCATGTCGATACCTGGCCGGAGAGTTTCGGGCAGCGTTTTGGCCACGGCTCGCCGTTCTATCATGCGATCGAGGAGCGGCTGATCGACCCGCACCGTACCGTGCAGATCGGCATCCGCTCGCCGATGGAAAAATCCGTGCATGAGTGGACCCGGGACAAGGGCGTCACGATCCTGTTCGCCGAAACCGTGCACGAGCGCGGCCCGCAGGCGACGGCGGAGCGGATTCGCGAGGTGGTCGGCGACGCGCCGGCCTATCTGAGCTTCGATGTCGATGCGCTCGATCCGGCCTTCGCGCCTGGCACCGGCACGCCCGAGATCGGCGGCCTGTTTTCCTGGCAGGCGCAGGCGATCCTGCGCCGGCTGGCCGGCCTGTCGTTCCGCGGCATGGATGTCGTCGAGGTGTCGCCGCCCTACGACGTGTCCGAGATCACCGCATTGGCCGCGGCAACCCTCGCCTGGGAATACCTGGCCTTGCTGGCACCGCGCGTTTGAGGCGCCGGACCTCAGGCCGGCATCGGCGTGACCGGCCGGCCGCCTTCGCCCGCGTCCGCGTCGCGGGCGGCGGGGATCTTTGGATAACAGCTGGCCGGCCTGACCGCGAATTGCTTGCGGACCGCTTCGACCGGACGGCTCAGCAGGGCTTCCCAATCGGCCCCGATCAGCCATCCGGCGCTGCGGCCGCGGCGATAGCCTTCGAAAATCGCCCGCCATATCGGCTGACCCGGCCGGGCCTGGGCAATCCGTCGGCCGGCGAACAGCGCGATCACGGCAAAGCCCAGCTGTCCGGTCTGGGCATACGAGAAGGCAACCAGGCACGCCTCGCCAAGCGGGTCGCGGCCATATCCGCTAACGATGTGCAGCAGATCGTGCATCTCGCGATTGCGCTCGCGGAACCAGATGATGTCGTCGGTCGATTGCGGGATCGTCGACGCCTTGACCAGACCTTCGGCCGACAGGTTCTCGGCAGCCATGAAGTCGTAATAGGCGCGGCCGAGCGTGCCCGCGGGCAACGCCTCCAGGCTCGCCCGATCGTCGAGCCGGTCGAACAGTCGGCGGCGGTCGGCCAGCGCAGCCCGGCCGATTTCGGTCTCGCGAAAGCGCGCGAGTTGGCGCAACGTGGTCTTGCCGCGCAGCGCATCGATCAGCAAGAACACCTGCCTCGTATCCTCCCGGTCGCGCAGCAGGTTGCGCATGGCGCGGTACGCGGCAATCGGATGACGGCGGGTATCGGCGGTTTGCGACATGGCAGGTGTCCCTCTTTCCGGGCACGGTCTGCTCAATCTGGAATGTACTGACAATAATGTCAATAGGGATCGATAAGGCCCGATGCACGCCCCGGTAAGGCGGGCCCGCCGTACGCCGGAGGAAGCGCGGCGGCTGATTCTGGAAACCGCGCAACAGTTGATCGCCCGCGCCGGACCGGAGGGGCTGCGGCTGCAGGAGATCGCCGCTGCGGCGGGCATCTCGCACCCGCTGATCCTGCACCATTTCGGCAGCCGCGAAGGGCTGGTGCGCGCCCTGACCCAACAGGCCGTCGCCGAGCTGCGCGACAAGCTGGTCACGGCGATGGGGTCGGCGGAATATTCGCTCGAAGAGCAGCTCGACCAGGTGTTCGACGCGTTTCGCGACGGGCTGGCGCAGCGCCTGGCCTGGCTGGCCACGATCGATCCAGGCGGGGAACAGGCAGGCGCCGCGACGATCATGCGCGACATCGCCGACAGCCTCCACGCCCGCCGTGTCGCGACCGCGCCGCCGGGAGCGGTGCCCGAGCGGGCCGACACCGAATCGCTGGTTCATCTGATCGCTGCCGCGGCGTTCGGCGATGCGATCTTCGGCCCGCGGCTGCGCCGCAGCGCCGGACTGCCTGCCACGAGCGAGACCGAGCACCGCTTTCGCGCCTGGCTCGCCGCCTTGATCCGCGAATATTCGACGCGCCGGTGACCGCGAAAAACCGCCCGCATCGGCATTGGCCGCGGCAACCATCGCTTGGACATATTTCGCACTGCTCGCGCGACGCGTAAATAATTGAGTCATCAACTTTTTTCTTGCATTCGCGGCGCGATGGCCTATCTACCGCTGCGACGCAAATCGCACGTGCCTAGAACCCCGCTTTCCGTAGGGGTGCTGCTACGACGTAACGCGTCTCTTTCGGCAGAGCCGGCCACCCGTGGGCCGGCATCCTTAAGGGATACGGATATGCTCCGGCACGCGATGCGAAGTCCACGCACGATTGTCTGACGCTGCGGAGCGCATTCGCTCCGCGGCGGCATTCACCCTGATCTGGTCACTCGGGCGATGAGCCCGGGTGTCGCCTCCTTGTCCGAGGAGGATCGTGCGATGTCCAAGCCCCGCCTGGTGCTGCGTGCCGCGGGCCGCAGCCTTCTCCCCACGGTCGATGCCGTGGTTGCCCACGAGCGGCCGGCGGAGCCGCTCGTGTGTCTGCGCCCGGCAGTGATCGCCAGCCAAGCGCGCTGCTTCGTCGAGGCGTTTCCGGGTGACGTGCTTTACGCCGTCAAATGCAATCCCGAGCCGCGCGTGTTGCGCGCCGTCTGGGCCGGCGGCGTCCGCCATTTCGACTGCGCCTCGCTGCCGGAGATCGCACTGTTGCGCGAGGTGCTGCCCGAGGCGGAGCTGCATTTCATGCACCCGGTCAAGGCGCGTCATGCGATCCATGCCGCGTTTCATCGGCACGGCGTTGTGGATTTCGCCTTCGACAGCGCCGACGAGCTGGAAAAGATCGTGCAGGAGACGGTGCCGGTCGGCCTGGTCGGCGAGCCGCTGACCCTCGGCCTTTTCCTGCGCCTCGCGGTAAGCCAGGGCGGCGCCTACGATCTGTCGGGTAAGTTCGGCGCGGCGACGGAGGAAGCAGCGAGGTTGTTGCGTGCCGCGCGGCCGCATGCGGCGCGGCTCGGCATCGCCTTTCATGTCGGCTCGCAATGTCTCGACCCGGCAGCCTACCGCAGCGCGTTGCGGGCGGCGGGCGAGGCGGCGTCGCGCTCGGGCGTCGCGATCGACATCGTCGATGTCGGGGGTGGGTTTCCGGTCAGCTATCCCGATGTCGTGCCGCCGCCGCTTGACGCCTATGTCGCGGCGGTCGCCGAGGCGGCGGAGGCCTGGTTCGAAGATGGGGTGCGGCTATGGGCCGAGCCGGGACGGGCGCTCGTCGCGGCCGGCGGCTCGCTGGTCGTGCAGGTCGAGCTGCGGCGCGGCGATGCGCTCTATGTCAATGACGGCGTCTACGGCAGCTTGAGCGATGCCGGCCGGCCCGGTTTCCGCTTCCCGGCGCGGTGCATCCGTCCCGATCGGGCGGCGGCCGACGACGCACCGCTGCACGCCTTCACGCTGTACGGGCCGACCTGCGACAGCGCCGACCGCATGAAGGGCCCTTTTCTGCTCCCCGCCGATATCGACGAGGGTGATTGGATCGAGCTCGGCCAGCTCGGCGCCTATGGCGCCTGCCTGCGCACCCGCTTCAACGGCTTCGACGGCGGCGGCTTGGTCGAGGTTGCCGACCCGTCGTTGCTGGCGACCCCGGGATACGACGGCTAAGAACGTCGGCAGAGTGGCGGCGAGACCGCTGAAGCAATAAAAGGGGTGGGCTAAGGGCGTCGTACTCATGGCCCGGCGCAGCAGGGAGGGAACAATGCCGGATCTTGCTGGCGGGCGCGTTATCAGCGGCGAGCGCGAGCGATCGCGCGAGATGCTGCTGGGGCGGGCATTGCGCGCGGCGGGCGGCTTTGCCGCGCTCGGGGTCGAACCGGGCGGCACGGTCGCGCTGGTGTTGCGCAACGATCTCCCGTTCTTCGAGGCGAGCTACGCCGCGCAACTGCTCGGCGCCTATTGCGTGCCGGTCAACTGGCACGGCAAGGCGCCCGAGATCGGCTATGTGTTGCGCGACTGCGCCGCCAAGGTGGTCGTTGCGCACGCCGATCTGCTGCCGCAGGTCCTTCCGGTCCTCCCCGAAGGCGTGCCGCTCCTTATCGTGCCGACACCACCCGAGATCGCCGCCGCCTATGGTCTGTCGGCCGATCAATGCGCCGCCCCGGCCGGCGCAATCACCTGGGACGAGTGGCTCGCCGGCTGCGCGCCGCTCGCCAATCCCGGCGCCGGCGGCATTTCGAGCATGATCTACACCTCGGGCACGACCGGCAATCCGAAGGGGGTGAAGCGTCTCAACCTCGGGCCGGAATTCGTGCAGATCGTCGGGGTCGTCGCGCGCGAGGTCCTCGGCTTCCTTCCCGACCAGCCGGTGCGCACCGTGATCACCGGGCCGCTCTATCACTCGGCACCGAATTTTTTATGGCCTGCATGCGGTGCGCGAGGGTGCGCTCGCGATCCTGCAGCCGCGTTTCGAGCCCGAGGAGTTGTTGCAGCTGATCGAGCAGTACCGGATCACGCACATGCACGCCGTCCCGACGATGTTCGTGCGGCTATTGCACCTGCCGGAGGCGGTGCGCCGCCGTTACGACCTATCCTCGCTCGAACGGGTCGTGCATGGCGCGGCGCCCTGCCCGATGCACGTCAAGCGGGCGATGATCGACTGGTGGGGGCCGGTGATCACCGAATATTACGGCGGCACCGAGACCGGGTTCGTGACCTTCCACACCACCGAGGAGGCCTTGCGCAAGCCCGGGACGGTCGGCCGGCCCCTGCCCGGGGTGACGATCAAGGTTTACGACGACAATGGCCGCGAATTGCCGCCCGGGGAGATCGGCGAGGTTTATTCCTGGCTGAATGCCGGCAATCTCGACTTCACCTATCACGGCATGGCCGATCAGCGGGCCGCGATCGAGCGCGACGGCGTCGTCTCGATCGGCGATGTTGGCTATCTCGACGAGGAGGGCTACCTCTTCCTCTGCGACCGCAAGCGCGACATGGTGATCTCGGGCGGGGTCAACATCTATCCGGCCGAGATCGAGGCGGCGTTGCTGGCGCTTTCGGGGGTGCGCGATTGCGCGGTGTTCGGCATCCCGCATGAGGTTTACGGCGAGGCGCTGTGCGCCTATGTCGAGCCGGAGCCCGGCGCGACGCTCGAGGAAGCGGGGGTGCGCGCCTTCCTCGCCGAACGGCTCGCCGATTTCAAGGTGCCGCGCGTGATCCGCTTCGCAACCGGCCTGCCGCGCGAGGATTCCGGCAAGATCATGAAGCGCAAATTGCGCGACCCTTATTGGGAGGCTACCGGCCGGCGGATTTGAGGGGCCCTCTCGTCATCGATCAGCCCGCAAGCCCCATCACGAACGCCAACGCCACGTTCAGGCGTGCCATGTCGGCGGCGCCAAGACGACCGATCAGCCGGCCGATGCGCTCGCGGCGGATCGTGACCGGTTTGTCGGCCATCACCTGCGACCTGATGCGTATCCCGGTGTCCAGGCCGGGTTCAATTGTGATGCGGAAATCGGATGCATCGGCCAGTTCCGATGTCATCTGGCAAACAACCACAGAAGCGTGGTTCCCCGGAAACGCATCTGTCTGCACGATGACCGCCGGGCGCGGCTTGCCATAATCGCCAGGTGCCGCGACGATGACGATGTCACCGCGGGCCATCAGCGTCGAACTCGGAGACCGCCTCTATCCAGTCGAGGGCGTCGCGCTCGCTGTCGGGGTTGAGGTTAGTTATTTGCGCCGCGATCCGCTTGCGCACGGCCTTCGTGCGCGCATCGGGCACGACGAGGCGTAATTCACGCAGACCCCGGCGCCGGCGTCGTTCGCGCATCATCCGCATTCGTTCGGCGGGTCCAGCCATATCGTTTTCCGTCGTCCGTAACGCGTTACTAGGTAATTGTTGCGAAGCGGAAAACAAGCGCCGAGCGGCAGCGCTTCTGTTATTCCGCCGCGTTGCGCCGGCCGTAGCGCCGCACCCGCAGGTCGGCCTGCTCCTTATGGCCCCAGAAGCGCTCGATCGCGCAGAGCCGGCTGCAATATTCGCCGACCATCGCGCTCGCCTCGGGGGTCTTGACCTCCTGATAGGTGCAGGTCTTCAGGAACTTGCCAACCCACAGCCCGCCGGTGTAGCGCGCCGCTCCCTTGGTCGGCAGCGTGTGGTTGGTGCCGATCACCTTGTCGCCGTAGGAGACGTTGGTCTCGGGGCCGAGGAACAGGGCGCCGTAGTTCTGGAGCCGGTCGAGATAGCGGCGCGGCTCCGCGGTCAGCACCTCGACATGCTCGGCGGCGATGCGGTCGGCCTCGGCGATCATCTCATCCTCATCGGCGCACAGGATGACCTCGCCGTAATCGCGCCACGCCACTCCGGCGACATTGGCGGTCGGCAATATGGTCAGCTGACGCGCCACCTCGGCGATGGTGTCATGCGCGAGCTTTTCCGAGGTGGTCAGCAATATCGCCGGCGAGGTCGGCCCGTGCTCGGCCTGGCCCAACAGATCGGTCGCGCACATCTCGGCATCGGCGGTCTGGTCGGCGATCACCAGGATCTCGGTCGGGCCGGCGAACAGATCGATGCCGACCTTGCCGTAAAGCTGGCGCTTTGCCTCGGCGACATAGGCGTTGCCCGGCCCGACCAGCATGTCGACGGGCGTGAAGGTCTCGGTGCCGAGCGCCATCGCCGCGACCGCCTGGACGCCGCCCAACACATAGATCTCGTCGGCCCCGCCGAGCTGCATCGCCGCGATCGTCTCGGGATGCGGCCCGCCCTGGTTCGGCGGCGTGCACGCGGCGATATGGCCGACCCCGGCGACCCGCGCCGTGACGATCGACATATGCGCCGAGGCGACCATCGGATAACGCCCGCCCGGCACATAGCAGCCGATCCGGCCGACCGGGATGTGGCGGTGGCCGAGGACCACGCCCGGCAAGGTCTCGACCTCGACATCATTCATCGAGGCGCGCTGGATCTCGGCGAAGTTGCGGATCTGCTGCTGCGCGAACTTGATGTCGTCGATCGTCTGGGGCGATACCTTGGCGACCAGCGCGCGGATCTCGTCGTCCGACAGCCGGAAGCTCGGCGGCGACCACTCGTCGAACCGCGTCGACAATTCGCGCACCGCCGCATCGCCGCGCGCTCGGACATCGGCGATGATCGCCTCGACCGTGGCGCGCGTCTTCGCGTCGGCTTCGTCCTGCTGACCGGCGAGCGCGGCCGTCTTGATGTGACGCGGCATGAGTTTCTCCTATTCGATGACCTCGTCGGCCTGGGCCAGCAGCGCCGGCGCCACAATGAGGCCAAGCGCTCTGGCGGTCCTGAGATTGATCACCAGCTCGAATTTAGCCGATTGCGTCACCGGCAGCTCGGCCGGGCTCGCGCCGCCGAGAATGCGTCCGGCATAGACGCCGGCTTGCCGGTACCCGTCACCCAGGCTCGCCCCGTAGCTCGTCAAGCCGCCGGCGAGGGCGAACTCGCGCTGGAAGTACAGCGCCGGCAAGGCATATCGCGCTGCCAGCCTGACGATCTGGTTGCGCCGGCTGTAGAAGAACGGGTCGGGGCTGACGAGCAGCGCGTCGGGGCGAAAATCGGGAAAGCTGTTGAAGGCGGCGTCGATATCACGCTCGCTGATCGCCTTCGAGATGTGTATGGACTGGCCGAGCGAACGGGCCGCCTGCTGAATATCGCCCAACTGGTTGGCCGAGTTCGGGTTGCTGGTATTGAGCAGCACCGCGATCAGGGTGGCGTTGGGGACGAGGTCGCGCAGCAGGGCGAGGCGCTTCCCGGTCAGCGCGGCGGTGATCACATTAATGCCGGTCGCATTGCCGCCCGGGCGATCGATCCCGGCGACCAGACCCATGCCGAGCGGATCCCCGCCGCTGATGAAGACGATCGGTAGCGTGCGGGTCGCGGCCTTGGCCGCCAGCGCCGGAGATCCTCCGGCGGCGACGATGACCGCGACTTCGCGGCGCACCAGATCGAGCGCCAGCGACGGCAGCAGATCGTAATGCCCCTCGGCCCAGCGGAACTCGATCGCGACGTTCTGGCCCTCCACGTAACCTGCCTCTCGCAAACCCTCGCGAAAGGCGGCGACGAGATGCGCAACCGGTCCCGGCGACCCGCTGTGCAGAAACCCGATCAGCGGAAGCTGCGCTTGCTGCGCCCGCACGGCGAGGGGGAAAGCGATGGCCGTGCCCGCTAGGCCCGCGATCAGCTCGCGGCGCTTCATTCGATGACCTCGTCGGCCTGCGCCAGGAGGATAGGCGGCACGGTGAGACCGAGCGCCTTCGCGGTTTTCAGATTGATCACCAGCTCGAACTTCGTCGGCTGAAGTACCGGCAAATCGGCCGGCTTGGCGCCCTGGAGAATTTTCCCGGCGTAAATGCCGGCCTGGCGATATGCATCGCTCTGGCTGCTGCCGTAGCTCATCAGGCCGCCGGCTTCGACGAATTCGCGTCCAAAGTACATCGTCGGGACAGCGTGGCCCGCCGCCAGCTGAACGAGCTGGTTGAGCGAGTCGCCGAAGAACGCATCGCTGCCGACCAGGAGCGCGCCAGCGGGCCATTGAACGACGGTGGTAAAAGCCGCATCGATGTCGCGTTCGCTGGTGGCCGTCAACACGTGGAGCTGTAGGCCGAGGGCACGCGCCGCGGCCTCTGCGTCTCTGGTTTCGGCCTCTCCAGCCGGATTGCTCGGCTTCATCAGGTATCCGATCGCGGCTGCCTTAGGCAGGAGCTCATGCATAAGCCCGAGCCGCTTCGCGACCAGCGTGGTGCTGAAAAAGGTCACTCCGGTAATGTTACCCGTCGGACGGTTGAGTCCGGTGACCAGGCCCGAGGTGATGGGATCGCCGGCGTTGGCAAAGACGATCGGGATCTCCGCCGTCGCCGCCTTTGCCGCCAGCGCCGCCGGGGTGCCGCTGATCGCGGCTATCACAGCGACGCGACGATCGACCAGATCGGCAGCCAATGCTGGCAACCGATCAAGGCGACCCTCCGCCCAGCGATATTCGATCGCCACGTTGCGGCCCTCGACATAACCGGTTTCGCTCAGGCCTCGGCGGAATGCGGACACGACGTGCGCACTGGGGACGGGCGCCCTAGCGCTGAGAAACCCGATCGTCGGCATGCCGGGCTGCTGTGCCCGCGCTGCGACGGGCAACGTGAACGTTGTCGCGCCAATCCCGACGATCAGCTCGCGACGGCGCACGGCCTCACCACGCGGTCCAGCCGCCATCGACCAGGAGGCTCGATCCCGTGACCAGCGCGGCGGCGGGGGAGGCAAGGAACACGACTGCGTTCGCCACCTCCTCGACCGTGCCGATGCGGCCCAGCGGGATCCGGTCGACCACCCATTGGCGGAATTCGGGGTTGGCGAAGAACGGTTCGGTCAGCGGCGTCGTAATGAAGGTCGGCGCGATCGAGACGACGCGCACGCCGCTCGGCGCCAGCTCGACCGCCATCGCCTTGGTCAACCCCTCGACTGCATGCTTGGTCATTACATAGACCGTGCGGTCCCGTTCCGAGCCGACATGCCCCATTTGCGAGGACATATTGATGATGACGCCGCTGCCGCCGCCGGCCATCAGCCGCGCCGCCATTTGTGCGACGACAAAGGCGGCCTTGATGTTGAGCGCTATCATCCGGTCGAGCGTCGCCTCGTCGACCTCGAGAAACGGCTGCGGCCGGTTGATGCCGGCGTTGTTGACCAGGATGTCGAGGCGCGCGAGCCCGGCGATCGCATTGCGCGCCGCCACGGCATCGGTCACATCGAACGGCAAGATCCGCGCCCGGCCGCCCTGTCCGCTGATTTCCGCCGCGACTAATTCGAGTTCGGCCGGGGTGCGGCTGTTCAGCACCAGCTCGGCGCCGGCCCCGGCCAATGCCAGCGCGACCGCCCGGCCGATGCCGCGGCCGCCGCCGGTCACCAGCGCGAGCTTGCCGTCGAGGCGGAAGGGGCTGTCTGATGCTGGCACGTTGTCTCCGGGCAGGTTTGTTACCCCGGATGGTAATCTTTCGGACCGCGGGCGTCTCGCCCGCAATATGGCCGGGACGGCCGCGGTCCGGGTCTGCTGCGTCCGTTCAGCCGCGGCGCAGGCCGATGTCGCGGCGGCAAAAGCCTTCCGGCCAGTCGATCTTATCGACTGCCCGATAGGCCCGATTGCGCGCCGCGCCGATGTCGCTGCCGAGGGCAGTGACGCCGAGCACCCGGCCGCCATCGGCCAGCAGCCGCGCGCCATCGCGTTTCGTGCCGGCGTGGAAGATCTTGACCTCGGGCTCGCTTGCCGCCGCTTCGAGGCCGCCGATCTCGCTGCCGCGCAGCGGATCGTCCGGATAGCCCTTGGCAGCCATCACGACGCACAGCGCCGCCTCGTCGTACCAGCGCAGATCGACCTCCTTGAGGATGCCGTCGCGGGTCGCGATCAGCGTCGGCATGATGTCGCTCATCAGCCGCATCATCAGCACCTGGCATTCGGGGTCGCCGAAGCGGACGTTGTATTCGAGGAGCTTCGGGCCTGCCTCGGTCAGCATCAGTCCGGCGTAAAGGACACCTTTGAACGGCCGGCCGTCGCGCCGCATCGCCCGCACCGTCGGCAACACGATGCGCTCCATGACCGCGCCTTCCACCGCCGGCGTGACCAGCGGGGTCGGCGAATAGGCGCCCATTCCGCCGGTATTGGGGCCGGTATCGCCGTCGCCGACCCGCTTGTGGTCCTGCGCCGCGACGAGTGGCAGCGCATAGGTGCCGTCAACCAGCGCGAAAAAGCTCGCTTCCTCGCCGACAAGGCACTCCTCGACGACGATCTCGGCGCCGGCCGCGCCGAACCGCCCCTCGCCAAGCGCGGCATCGACCGCGGCATACGCCTCGGCAAGCGTGGCGGCGACGGTTACGCCCTTGCCGGCGGCGAGCCCGTCGGCCTTGATCACGATCGGCGCGCCCCGCTCGGCGATATAGGCCTTGGCCGCGGCGGCGTCGCGAAAGCGCCGGTAGGCGGCGGTCGGGATCGCTTCGCGCTCGCACAGATCCTTCATAAAGCCTTTGGAGCCTTCGAGCGCGGCCGCGGCCTTGCTGGGGCCGAAGGCGGCGATCCCGGCGCCTTCGAGTGCGTCAACAAGACCGGCGACGAGCGGCGCCTCCGGCCCGACCACGACGAAATCGATCGTCGCCTTACGGCAGAAGGCGATCAGCCCCGCCGTGTCATTGGCGGCGATGGGCACGCATTCGCCGTCCTCGGCGATGCCGGCATTGCCCGGCGCGCAATAGACCTGGTCGACCAGCGGCGAGCCGGCGATCGCCCAGGCCAGCGCATGCTCGCGCCCGCCCGACCCGACGACAAGCACCCGCATTAGCCGCACTGCTCATGGAGATTGCTTCGCTTCGCTCGCAATGACAGCCAATAGGGTGTCATTGCGAGGAGCGCAGCGACGAAGCAATCCCCTTGGGGTGGAGGGAGAACATGTTGGACCCGCATCGCTCTTGCTCCCCGGCTCCGTTAGTATAGGGCGATGAACGACCTGCCGCTCACCGCTCCGCTGCAGTCGAACCTGCCGGAGTATACCGTCTCCGAGCTGTCGCTGGCGCTCAAGCGCTCGATCGAGGAGAGTTTTTCGCATGTCCGGGTGCGCGGCGAGATTTCCGGCTTCAAGCGGCATGGCTCGGGGCATTGCTATTTCGCGCTGAAGGACAGCGATGCGGTGATCGACGCGGTGTGCTGGCGCAACACCGCGATTCGCCTGCCGATCCGCCCCGAGGACGGCATGGAGGTGGTGTGCACCGGCCGGCTGACCACCTATCCCGGCCGCTCGAAATACCAGCTCGTCATCGATTCGATCGAGCTGGCCGGCATCGGCGCCCTGCTGCGAATCCTCGAGGAGCGGCGGCAGCGCCTCGCCGCCGAGGGGTTGTTCGCCGCCGAGCGCAAGAAGAAATTGCCGTTTCTGCCGCAGGTCATCGGCATCGTCACCTCGCCGAGCGGCGCGGTGATCCGCGACATCCTGCACCGCCTGGGCGACCGCTTTCCGCGCCATGTGCTGGTCTGGCCGGTGGCGGTGCAGGGCGAGGGGGCGGCGGCGCAGGTCGCCGCGGCGATCGAAGGGTTCAACCGGCTCGCCGCCGGCGGGCCCGTGCCACGCCCGGATCTGCTGATCGTCGCGCGCGGCGGCGGCAGCCTCGAAGACCTGATGCCGTTCAACGAGGAGATCGTCGTGCGCGCCGCCGCCGCGTCGGCGATCCCGCTGATCTCCGCGGTCGGGCATGAGACCGACACGACGCTGATCGATCATGCGAGCGACCGCCGCGCCCCGACCCCGACCGCCGCGGCCGAAATGGCCGTGCCGGTACGGCTCGACCTGATCGCCGAACTCGGCGGCAAGACATCGCGGCTGACCGGCGGCCTCTCCCGGCCTTTCACCGAGCGCCGGCTGCAACTCGGCGGGTTGGCGCGCGGCCTGCCCGATCCGCAGGATCTGCTCGGTGCCGCGGCGCAGCGGCTCGACGACCGCACCGGGCGGCTGCGCCTGGCGATCGGCGCGCGTCTCGCTGCGGCCCGCCAGCGCTTCGATCTGGCCGCGACCGGGTTGCGCCCCGCCGCGCTCGCCGCCGATCTCGGCCGTGCCCGCGACCGTCTCACCGAAGTCGAAGCGCGGCTCGCCGGCGCGTTGGCGCGCACCCTCGGC
>WNFC01002221.1_pt1 | contig 20863 bp, 20 predicted proteins | sample 5400541 | NCBI WGS metagenome assembly WNFC01 (sample SAMN13153342, study PRJNA577476) | soil metagenome | isolation source: 120 cm saprolite under Douglas fir tree site 2 hole 2 replicate 1 | place: USA:California | collected 2015-04-18
CCAGGCATCGTTCTCTTCGAAGCCCTCCGGCTTCGGCGGGTAGGCAGGGGCGGCAATCTGCTCCCAACCCTTTGCGGTCGAGCGGTGCATCTTGACGCCGAAATGGCCGTGATCGAGCGCCGCAAAGTGATGGCCGCTTCGCGGGTCCGACATTGTGAGAGTTACGTTGTCGCCGAGGAAGTCTGCCTGCTCGATCTTCCAGCTGCCGTTGCGGCGCGCGACCCAAAACAGCCCTTTGCGTGTCGAAACCAGTATGGTGTCGTTCATGGTCAGCCTCCCGATAAAGCCTGGAATACATAGACCGTACTGCCCGCGGCGACGGGATCAGACAAGCACACGCGATCCCGAATGGCTCGGCCATCGACGAAGATCGTCATGTGCCGCCGCAGTGCGGCCTGGTCATCGAGCACGTAGGATCGCGCCTGGGGATTGGATGCGAACACGGTGTCCAGAACTTCCCGCACGCTGCCGCCCGCGGCCTCGGTTTCTGGACACTCCACGAGACGTTGAATGTTAGGGGTGAAGACGATCCTTGCCATCCATCGCTCTCCGAAGAGCTGACCAGCCCGTTTAGGCGTTCCGGCGGCTCATTGTCCACGCCAAGGTCTTTCGGGTTCCCGCATGAATTTGGCCCGAGTATGTCATTTCAGTCGGTCGATCAACCGATGGCCACGGCGTGCACACGACAAGGACGGCCCGGCCTGGCGGATCCCGACATCTCGGACGAAGAAAGGAAGCGCTGCCCCGACCACATTCTGACATCGGGAAGCGTCGTTAGGTGGGCACTCGGTCGAAATCCGCTCTGGTTGCACAGCAATTTGCGCATTGACGGCCGCCAAGGATGCGCCGATGGATAGGTCGCGAAGCGTAATGGGTAAGGAACGCCCCTGCCGGAAGGAGTACCTGATGCGCCACAAGGGGTTTCTCTTTGCTGCGGTTGTCGTCGCGGTTGCGGCATTCCTTTTGCCGGCGGCGATTGCATCGGCGGGGAGCAGGCATGGAGCGCGCCCCCCGCATGTGGGGGAGGGTCAGGGAGGGCGGCACGGCTACGGCTTCTTGCCGGGCTATGAGCCGCCCGAAGTCGTCGAATGGCGCAGCGCACGCGTCCGTCGTCCAGCCTTCTGGTATGGCGGCCCCGGATTTTACCGGGGGCGCTGGAATGGCGGCGGATTCGGACCTTGCTGGACGCCGACCCCGATAGGACCACACTGGAATTGCGGGTAAGAACGGCGCGCCGGTGACTGCACGCGGCGGTCATATGGCCGGCAGCGGCTTGCCTCCCTCTGCGACCGGAGTGCGGTCGGCATTGAGCACGAGCGAAACGAAGCCGTAGTAGCCGACGGTGCCGATCAATTCGACCATCATTCGTTCGCCGAACCGCGCCTTTGCGGCCGCGAAGGTCGCATCGCTGATGTCCTTGTCGCCTAATAATTCTGCGACGAGATCGTAGACGAGCGTCTCGTCGCCATTAAGTTTTGCGGGACGCTGGCCAGCCTCGATAGCGTCCGCCACGGACGGCGCGAGTCCGGCGGCAACGGCATGCTTGCGGTGAGCATTCCATTCATAGTGAGTCGACCAGAATCGCGCCACTAGAAGAATCGCGAGTTCGCGCAGCGCCGCCGGCACCGTGCTCTCGAAGCGAACATAGTCGCCGAGATGGCGCACGCGGTCGGCAAGTTCGGGGCTGCGCAGCAACGCATGGAACGGGCCACGCAACCCGCCTCGCGGCCCGGTCGCCACCGCTTGCGCGACGCGCTGCTGATCAAGGGTCATGTCGCGTTGGGATAGCGGGGTGAAACGCTGTGACATTGCAAACTTCCCTGGGCTCGGGGCCGAAAGAGGACATGCGAGCTTACGCCACCGCCCGCGGCGGGTCGACTAACCCCTTGAGCCTGTGGCTGAAGTGCGGTTGATGGAGTAAAGGTAGCACACCAAGAAGCAGAATTTGATCGTCGGCGCCAGACCTGCGTCGCCAAATGCCGAGAAGGAAATCGTATATGGCCAAGCAGCGGATCCGCTACGTGCCTCTCGAAAAGATGGACGCAGAGATGCGTAGCGAAATGGAACGTTGCCAACGGGAAGGCACTCCGCGGCCGGAGAGTTCGGCCATTCGTGCCCATGTACCGGCGGCATTCTGGTTTTTTGCCAGGTCCTGGAACGACCTCTTTCGTAACGGCGTGCTGGACCACGCCGTCAAGGAGCTCTGCCGGCTCTATGTGTCGCGGTCGGTCCAATGTGAATATTGCGGCAATCAGCGCTCCGTAAAAGCCACGTCGAGCGGCGCGCTGATCGAGGACCAGGTGATGGATCTTCTCAATTTCGAGAAGTCGACGAAATACAACGATCGCCAGAAAGCGGCCCTCTCCTATGCGGAAGCGATCGTCTGGCACCTTGAGACCGACGACGCCTTCTGGGATCGCCTCAACCGCCATTTCACCGAACCGGAGCTGGTTGAACTCGGCTGCATGATCGGGCTGACGCTCGGCCAGCAAAGCTGGCTGCGGCTTCTCAATATCGACCACCACCAGGTTCTGGCCGGAACCTCCGCCTCCATGGCGCCGGGCTACGAGGATGCACGCAAGCTCGCCGAGACCAAGGCGATGACGCACTACTGGGCGAAATCGCAAGCGGCCGCACCAACCCCCTCCCTACCCTCCCCCGCAAGCGGGGGAGGGTAGGGAGGGGGTGGGACCGCGGGCGTCCCGCCGGCCTTTTTGTCTTGAACTTTTTTATCTGATGAAGCGCGGATCTTGAAGAAGCGCGGGCGGGACGCCCGCGGTCCCGGAAGCGCACGCGCGCGTTTCGCGCTCGGTCTTGGCCTTGGTGTACGCGCGGCCGTTTTGACCATTGTGCCATCGCCAGGCGGAGACCAGTTATTTTTGAAGCGCAATTTCATGGCATCATGCTATCGAAGCGTGCACGGCGTCCGCACGCGCTACTGCGCAAGCCAACAGTCGGCCGTCGAAATCCCTGTAAGATCATGAATTTGGATTTTGCCATGGGCGTTGGCATAACCTTTGAATAGTTGGAAATGCAGTCGAGCTCCTGCGCCCCGCTGCGTCGGAAAATCCACACTTTTCGCGACGCAGCGGCGGCAACCGTAAGAAGGCGCCGCCGCGCGTAGTCGCTCACGCAACACACAAAGACGGCGGCATCTGAGGGGTAGCCAACATGAATTCCGACCAGGTTTCTCTGATCCAGCACAGCTTTGCGAAGATCAGGCCGATCGCGCAAGAGGCCGCCGCCTTGTTCTATGGCCGGTTGTTCGAGATCGCACCCGACGTCAGGCCGTTATTCCGCGGCGATATGGCAGAGCAGGGCCGCAAGCTGATGGCCACGCTCGCGGTCGTCGTCAACGGGCTTACCGATCTCGAATCAATTCTTCCCGCCGCGAGCGCACTCGCCAAAAAGCATGTCGCCTATGGGGTAAGGGCGGAGCATTACGGGCCCGTCGGCGTTGCGCTGCTATGGACGCTGGAGCACGGACTCGGGACGGATTGGACGTCCGACCTCGCCGTCGGGTGGACGGACGCCTACACGTTGCTATCCGAATACATGATCGACGAAGCGTACGGTTGCCGTGAGGCGGCGGAGTGAATTTAGCCCTTCACGCCTTCGCGGTCGCCTGATCGACAAGTGCGATCAGTCCACGCAACAGGTCGATCGGGCGCGGCGGACAGCCGCGAATGTGCAGATCAACCGGGAGCACCTTGTCGACGGCGCCGATCACCGCATAGCTGCCCTCGAATACGCCGCAGCCGCAACCGCAGTCACCGACCGCCACCACCCATTTAGGATCGGGCGTTGCCGCGTAGGTGCGTTCGAGTGCGATCTTCATGTTGTGGGTCACCGGACCGGTGACGAGCAGCACGTCCGCATGGCGCGGAGAAGCCGCAAATTTCAAGCCGAAGCGCTCGATATCATAGACCGAATTGTTGAGGGCATGGATTTCAAGCTCGCAACCGTTGCACGATCCGGCATCGATTTCCCGGATCGTGAGCGAGCGGCCGAACAGACGACGCCCCCGTGCCGCGAGCGCGCGACCAAGTTCCTTCAGCGCCGCATCATCGGCATTGGGCGCCCCGATCGTCACGGGAGCGGCGAATAGCGATTTCAGCAGCAGCGTACGCATGGCTTAAAGATCGTGTCCCGAATAGGAGCAATTGAAAGACTTATTGCAGAGCGGGAAGTCGGCCACGATATTGTTCTCGATCGCTGCTTCGAGCAGCGGCCATTGAAACCACGACGCGTCGCGCACATGGCAGCGCGCTACCTGGCCGTCGGCGCCAAGTCGCAGCCATACCAGCACATCGCCACGAAACGCCTCCGTAATCGCAATGCCTTCGCGCGGCCCGGATACTTGGGGCAACGGCGTAAGTGCCGGTCCGCTCGGCAGATGGACGAGCCAATCCTTGATCATCCGCATACTCGCGCGGACCTCGTCGATGCGAACGCGAACGCGGGCGTCAACATCGCCCGTGGCATAGAGGGGCACCGCGAAGGAAAGCCCCCGATAAGGCGGATAAGCAAGGTCACGACGCGCATCGAAATTGCGGCCCGAGGCGCGGCCCACATGGCCGCCTGCAGCCCAGCGTTTGACGAGGTCTCCCGCCACGTAGCCGGTCGCGCAGGTGCGATCCTGCAGCGAAGGCGTATCGTCATAGAGCGCCGCGATCTCCTCGAACCGCGGCGCGATATTGTCGAGTGCCACCAGGATTGCGGCGCCGCCGTCCGCCGCTATGTCCTGCGCGACACCGCCCGGAACAATCCGGTCCATCATCAGCCGATGACCGAAAGCTGCGTCCGATGCGGCGAGCACGCGCTCGCGGAAAATGCCGCAATGAGCGTGGATCAACGCGAACGCCGCATCGTTGCAGACGGCGCCGATGTCGCCAAGGTGATTGGCAATGCGTTCGAGTTCGGCCATGACGCCGCGCAGGATAGCGGCGCGCCGCGGTGCCTCAATGCCGAGCGCCGCTTCGACGGCGAGCGAGAACGCGAAGCTCAGTGCGACCGTCGAATCCCCCGATATCCGCGCCACGATGCGTGCTGCCTTGGCGAGGCCAGCGTCGGTCAGTAAGGCATCGACGCCCTTGTGCACATAACCGAGCCGTTCTTCGAGCCGGGCCACGGTTTCGCCGTTGGCCGTGAAGCGGAAATGGCCGGGCTCGATGATGCCGGCGTGGACCGGGCCGACCGGGATCTGGTGCAGGCCATGGCCGCGCACCGCCAGGAATTCGTAATCGGCTGGGTCCCGGCGCGGCGTAGGAGTTCCCGCACCGAGCGGAGCGCCCAGGCCCCATTGGCCATGATCGAGCCACGCGCGGTGATCGGGCGCATCCGCCGGTACGTGACCGTAGAGGTCGCGTATGGCCCGTTCGAGCCGGATCGCCGCCGCATGGAACCGGCCAACCGACGGAAAGCCTCCCTTGCTCACGGCGAGTGAAATCACGCACGGATCGGCAGGCGGCGCGCGCAGCGCCATATGGACGGTGCCGACATCACCCCAAAGTCCGAGAAGGTCCGTCGCGCCGTTGCCAAGGGATTTGGCTATAGCGGTCCATGCCTCGGCATCGACATCGAAGCGTTGCCACGGCGCGTGAAATCCGACCGGCGCGAAGCACGCAAGGATCGTGGCGATTCCACCGGCGTCCACCGCCGTCATCCCAGCAGCGCGGCGACGCCGCGGAACCATTGCACGACCGGCCCGGGCAACCACAGTCCGGCGATGAGGACCACGGTCAGGTGCACATAGGCCGGAATATACGACGCCTGCGCCGGATGGGTCTCGCCGGTGGGCTCGCCGAACACGATGTCCTGGAGGCGCAGGATGAGAGCCCCGAACGCAATGAGCAGGCCGGCAACAAGCACGATGCTCAGCGCCGGTTGCCGCGCGAAGGTCGATGATACCAGCATGAACTCGCTGGTGAACATGCCGAACGGCGGCAGTCCGGCGATGGCGATGACACCGAGGGAAAACAGCAGGGCCAGTACCGGGTGGGTCACCGAGATGCCGCTGATGGCGGCGATGCGTTGGGTGCCCTTGACCTGTGCGATGTGACCGACGGCGAAGAATATTCCGGATTTTATGAGCGAATGCATGGTCATGTGCAAGAGGCCGGCGAAATTCGCGAGCGGGCCGCCCATGCCGAATGCGAAGGCTGCAATGCCCATGTGCTCGATCGACGAATAGGCGAACAGGCGCTTGATGTCGCGCCGCCGGTACAGCATGAACGCCGCGAACACAAGACTGATGAGCCCGAGCCCCACCATGATGGCGCCGACGTCGATTGCGGACGAATTTCCGGCCAGCACCATCTTAAATCGCAGCAGCGCGTAAAGCGCGACGTTGAGCAGGAGGCCCGACAGCACGGCCGAGATCGGCGTCGGGCCCTCCGCATGGGCATCCGGCAACCACGCATGAAACGGCGCAAGACCGACCTTGGTGCCGTACCCGACCAGCAGAAACACGAAAGCCAGCGACAACAGCTTCGGGTCGAGCATCGGGGCGCTCCTCACCAGCAGATCCCACGACATCGCCGGCAGGCCCTCGCCCACCACCTCCTGCCCCACGAGATAGACCAGGATGGTACCGAAGAAGGCGAGCCCAATGCCGACGCTGCCGAGAATGAAATATTTCCACGCCGCCTCGATCGCCTCGGGGGTGCGATAGATGCCGACCATCATTACGGTCGAAAGCGTCGCGACCTCGACGCCGACCCACATGAGGCCGATATTGTTGGCGATCAGCGCCACGTTCATGGCGAACATCAGGGCCTGGTACATGGCGTGATAGAAGCGCAGCAATACCGGCGTCAGCCGCCCGATCTCGATTTCATGGGCCAGATAGGTCGCGCTGAATATACTGGTGGTGAAACCCACGAACGTGGTCAGAATGATCAGAAATATATTGAAGTCATCGATGATGATGAGATCGCTGCGCGGATGTTCGGTGAAAAGCAGCGCGGTCGCAGCGGTAAGCGTGAGGGCGCAGGCGAAGATGTTGACCATGGCGCCGAGCCGATAGCTGGAGATCAGCGCGAGAACCGGGATCGCGGTCGCCGGGAGGATGAGGACCGCTTCCACCGGGGCGATCATGCCACGTCCCTCCGCTCGCCGCGGAACCGATCGAGCGCGCTGACGTCGACGGTATCGAAGCGTTCGCGCATCCGGAACACGAAGACGCCGAATACGATGAAGGCGATCAGGATCGAAAAAGCGACCGATATCTCGACCACGAGCGGCATGCCCTTGGCGCCGGTTGCCGCCAACACGAGGCCGTTCTCCAGCGACATGAAGCCGATCACCTGGGTGACGGCGTTGCGCCGCGTGATCATCAGCAGCAAACCAAGCAGTATGACGGCAAGCGCGAAGGCGAGGTCCTCCCGCACATAGATGCTGACCTCGCCGACCGGCTGCACCAGCAGGATCGACAGTGCCACGAGGCCCAGCCCCGTCAGCATGGTCGGGCCGGCGCCGATCACCTGCTCGATTCCGCGATGGATTTGCAAAGCGCGAACGATGCGCTGGAGGAAGAATGGCACGACGAAGCCCTTGACGACGAGCGCGATCGCCGCCGTCACGAGGAGATGCGGGGCGTTTTGCACCAGCGCCTGCCAAGCAACCGAAAGCGACAGCGCAATGGCCTGCAGGGCGAACACGTTGATGACGGCGATAATGCGATCCTGGTAGAGCAGCGCAAAGCTGAGCACCAGCATGCCGCCGGCAAGAAGATGGGCAACGTCGAACTGCAGCCTTGACATCAAAAGCCTTTCGAGACGAACAGGAGAAACACCGCGAGGGCCGCGGCCGCAAAGGCGCTGCCGACGAACAGCGGATAACGGAACACCCGCATTTTCGCGACGCTCGTTTCGCCGATCGGCAGCAGCACCGCGAGCCCCAGCAGCTTGGCGAGATAGGCAAGCACTCCGAGCCCAAAAGCCGGAATTCCGGCGTCCGGACCTGCAATGCCGAACGGCACGAACAGGCAGGCGATCAGCGAGAAATAAAGCACGAGCTTGAGGGCTGCGGCCGCCTCGATCACGGCGAGATGGCGACCGGAATATTCCAGCACCATGGCCTCGTGGACCATGGTCAGTTCGAGGTGCGTGGCCGGATTGTCGATCGGGATGCGAGCGTTTTCCGCGACCGCCACGAACAGGAACGCGAACAACCCGAGCCCGAGCGACACCCGCAGGCCAACCGATCCGGTCGCGAAGATGGTCGCGATGGCGGAAAGCTGGGTCGTGCCGGCTACCAGCGCCACCGTGAAGACAATGAGCAGCATCGCAGGCTCGGCCAGCGAGGCGATCATCATTTCGCGCGAGGAACCGATGCCGCCGAATGCGGTGCCGACATCCATGCCGGCGAGCGCCAGCGTGAAGCGGGCTGTACCGAGAAGGGCGACGATGGCGATAAGGTCCGCCGACCACGAGAACAAGAGGCCGGTCGCGTATGACGGCACCAACGCGGCGGCCACCCACGTGGCGGCAAAGATAAGGTAGGGCGCCGTGCGGTAGATCCAGGACGCGTTATGGGCGAGCACCGCCTCCTTGTGCATCAGCTTCCACAGGTCCCGATAGGGCTGCAGCACGGGCGGGCCGATGCGGCGCAACAGCCGCGCCTTGACCTTGCGGGTAACGCCGAGGATGCCCGGCGCGACGGCGACCACCAGCGCCATCTGCACCGCCTGCAGAAAAAGATCGACGATCAACGCCATATCGCGACCAAGACCAGCAGGGCAATCAAAGTGCAGAACACCAGCGTCAGGTAGCGGCGGATGGTGAGAAATTGCAATTGATTGAGCGACGTCGAAATGCTTGCGACCGCTCGCGCGATCGGCCCATAGGCGAGACGCCACGCCGGATCGATGATGCGCAGGCGGAAGCTGCCGGCGCGGAGTTCCCCCGGCCGCGGCATGTCAACGCGCTCGTGCACGTCGAACACCACGGTGCCGAACACCCGCCGAATCGGCATCGAGAAACTCGCGCTGCCATACTGGGTCTGCGGCGCATCGAGCGGGAAACCGCAGTCCCAGATCGCGCTCCGCCGCGTCGCCCGGGTGGCGAAGCGATGAATGATGATCGCAGTCAGGGAGCCGGATGCGACCAGGAACGTCAGGATGATGAGCCCATTGTAGGAACTGCGGCTTTCGCCGATCGGGACGATCGACAGCCACGGCACGGCGGCCTGGTGCGGCATTGTCCCCCCGGTCAGCATGACCGTCACGGACGAGAGCGCATCGATGACAAAGCCCGGCAGCACACCGGCAAGGACGCAGATCGCTGCGAGCAGAAACATCGCCGTGAGGGAGAACGTATCGACCTCGGCGGCTGCTTTTGCGGCCGGCGAGCGCGGGCGGCCCAGGAAAGTCACGCCGAATGCCTTGACGAAGCAGGCCGCCGCGAGCGCGGCCGAAAGGGCGAGCAGCGCGCCGGCAGCCGGGACCGTGAGCTTGAGGCCCCATTGAGGCAAATCGGGACTGACCAGGATCGCCTGGAAGGTCAACCATTCGGACACGAAGCCGTTGAGCGGCGGCAGCGCCGAGATCGCCGCACAGCCGATCAGGAAGGCGAGCGCGGTCTGCGGCATGCGGTGGATGAGGCCGCCGAGCCGCTCCATATCGCGTTCGCCGGTGGCGGTCAGCACGGCGCCGGCGCCGAAGAACAGGAGGCTCTTGAAGACGGAGTGATTGAACACGTGGAACAGTGCTGCGGTCAGCGCCAATGCGGCCGCGACATTCATGCCATTGGCGCGAAACGCCAGCGCCAGTCCGAGCCCGATGAAGATGATGCCGATGTTCTCGACGGTGTGGTAGGCCAACAGCCGCTTCAAATCGTGCTGCATCAGGGCATATAAAACGCCGATCGCGGCGGTGATGCCGCCGAGCGACAGGACGACGAGCCCGAACCATGGATTGGGCGGGCCGGCGAGATCGAAAACGATGCGTATGAAGCCGTACACGCCGACTTTCGTCATCACGCCGCTGAGCAGCGCCGAAACGTGGCTGGGCGCAGCCGGATGGGCGAGCGGCAGCCAGACATGAAGCGGCACCAAGCCCGCCTTCGATCCGGCGCCAAGGAGGGCGAGCACAACTGCAAGTGTCGCCGCGAAGGGGGTGTGGGAGGTGAGCCGGATGGTCTCGAACGCATAGCCGCCGGCCGGCCCCGCCAACAGCCCAAAGCCCAGAAGCAGGCACAGGGTGCCAAAGCTCGCCATTACGAGATAGACGAAAGCCGCGCGACTGTTCGCAGGGTCGCGATGGCGCGCCAGTACGATTGCCCACGAGGCGAGGGACATGAATTCCCACGCCAGCAGGAAGGTGAATGCATCGTCGGCAAATATCACGAGGTTCATGCCGGCCAGAAAGGCGGCATAAAACGGGAGCACGCGGGCGGGCGTCTCCTCGTGGCGGCCATAACCTAGCGCATAGAGGCTCGTGATCGCAGCGCCCAGATTGACCACCACAAGAAAGAATGCGCTCAGCGCATCGATGCGAAACCGAGCGCCGATGCCGGGCAGCCCAATCGGCAACGCCAGCGTCCACGGCGGCCCGGGGCTAAGAAAGCACGTCAACGCCGCGCCGAGCGCAACCAGCGCCACGGCCAGGGAGCCGCCATAGATAAGCGGAGTTGCGGCCTTGCGCCCCCCGACCACCGCCGCAAGGCCGGCGAGACCAAGAAAGCCTGGGACGCACCCCAGGCCAGTGGTGGCGGGCAAGGCAGTCGCGGGCATTTGTACTTCCCCTGTCGCCGCGAACCGCTGGCGGCAGGGGTCAAACGCTCGGAACCCACTGCCACAGGCGGCAATGACAATGACCAAGTGAACCGCTGGCGCCAGCTGGAGGAAGGGTGCCGCCCGGCCATGATAATTTGTACGTTGTAATAGGGGCGCGCGCGCCGTACCGCAATGGGCTTCTTGTCATCCCCGGGCATTGCAATAGCCAGCATCCGAGCGCCGTCATCGCCCGGACGAAAAGAGCTGAACAAATGAATGAATGCGACGTCATCGTCATCGGCGCCGGCGCCGCCGGGCTGGGCGCTGCGCGGCGGCTTGCGGCGGCGGGAATAGCAACCCGCGTCGTCGAAGCGCGCAACCGGGTGGGCGGACGCGCCTGGACGGTGCGCGACCCTTCGGGGCTGCCGATCGAACTCGGCTGCGCCTGGTTGCACTCGGCCGACGAGAACGAGTTGTGCGCCCTCGCGCTCCAATCCGGCCTTACCATCGACAAGACGCGCCCGCCTTGGCGCACCCAGATGAACGATGTCGGCTTCGCGCCGGCCGATCAGGCGGATTTTCGAGGGGCGCTCGGTCGCCTGTTCACGCGCCTCGACGAGGCCGGCGAGGTCGAAGGCGATCAGTCAGCCGATCGTCTGCTCGATCCCGGCAGCCGCTGGAATCCGCTGCTCAATGCCACCAGCACCTATATCAACGGGGTTGAGCTTGATCAGCTTTCAGTCCTTGACTTCTGGCGCTATCACGACACCGGCGTGAACTGGCGCATTGTCGAGGGCTACGGCGCCTTGATGGCAGCTTTGGCGTCGGGACTTGACATCACGTTAGAGTGTCCGGCGGGCCTGATCGACCACGCCAGTCCGCAAGTGCGCATCGAGACGGCGCGCGGCGACTTGCGCGCATGCGCGGTCATCGTAACGGTGCCAACCGATGTGCTGAGCGCCGGGGATTTGCGGTTTCATCCGGCTCTGCCGGATAAAATCGCGGCGGCGGCGGTGCTGCCGCTCGGCCTTGCCGACAAGCTCTATCTCGGGCTCGACGGCGCCGAGGAGTTTCCCAAGGATTCGCATCTCTACGGCGCCCTCGATAGCGTCCGCACCGGCAGCTACCACGTGCGGCCGTTCGGACGACCGCTGATCGAAGTTTATTTCGGCGGCCGGTTCGCCCGCGAGCTCGAGGCCGAAGGCGAGGCCGCATTCACAAGCTTTGCCATCGGTCAGCTCGCTTCGCTCCTCGGCGACCGCATGCGCAAACGCCTGCATCCGATTGCCGCGACCGCTTGGGGGCGCGATCCTTATGCGCGCGGCTCCTATTCGCACGCAACGCCGGGCCATGCGGACGCCCGCGGTGTCCTTGCGGCGCCGGTCAACGGCCGGCTGTTCTTCGCCGGCGAGGCATGCATGGTTCACGATTTTTCGACGGCTCACGGCGCCTACCGCAGCGGAGTTGCGGCGGCCGATGCGATCATCGCTGCGTTCGGAAACAAGTGACGACGGACGTCACCCCCCAGTATGCCGACGATAAACGTCGTCGAGCCGCACGATATCGTCCTCGCCCAGATAACTGCCGACCTGCACCTCGATCAGCTCCAGCGGGATTTTCCCCGGATTGGCGAGGCGATGGACCGCGCCGATCGGCACATAGACGGATTCATTTTCGTGGACCAGCCGCACCTCGTCGCCGACCGTGACCTCGGCGACGCCGCGCACCACCACCCAATGTTCCGAGCGGTGGAAGTGCTTCTGCAACGACAACCTGCCGCCGGAATGGACGCAGATTCGCTTGACCTGGTACCGCGAGCCGACATCCGCGGTCTGGTAGAAGCCCCAGGGCCGGTAAATCCGCCGGTGCTCCAACGCCTCGTTGCGGTTGCGGGCCTTCAGTCGTTCGACCAGTTCCTTGACCCGCTCGGCCTCGCGCTTGGCGACAACCAGCACGGCATCGGCGGTCGCCACCACGATGATGTCGTCGACGCCGACCACCGTGGTCAAAACGGTCTCCTCGGAGCGGATCAGGCTGTTGTTGGTGTTGAGGACTTCGGCCGGCCCCTCGATCACGTTGCCGGCGGCATCGTGATCCTGCACGTCCCACACGGACTTCCAGTTGCCGATATCGGACCAGCGGAAGCTGACCGGCAGCACGGCGGCGTGCTCGGTCCGCTCCATGACGGCGTAGTCGATCGACTTGCGGGGGGCCTTCGCGAACGGCCCTTCGGAGAGCCGGTAGAAATCGAGATCGCAAACCAGATGGTCGACCGCGTCCTTCGCCGCCGTCACAATATCCGGCTCAAATCGCGTCAGTTCGCGCAACATGACGTCGGCGCGAAACATGAAGTTGCCGCTGTTCCACAGATAGCCTTGCTTGACGTAGTCGGCCGCGGTCGCCTCGTTCGGCTTTTCGACGAACGCTGCGACGTCGCGCACCGCGCTGCCGTTGGCCGGCGGTTTTGCCTTGATATAGCCGTAGCTCGTCGCCGGATATGTGGGCTCGACTCCGAACGTCACGATCGCGCCGGCGGCCGCAGCCGGCGCGGCCGCGTGGCAGGCCGCCGCAAATGCATCTGCATCCGGAATGAGGTGATCCGCCGCCACTACCAGCAGAATGGCGTTCGCATCGCTCTTGACGGCAAATTCGGATGCAGCCGCAATGGCGGCAGCAGAATCACGACGCAGCGGCTCCAGAATAATCGTGGCACCGACGCCGCGCGCCCGCGTCTGTTCGGCCACCACGAAGCGGAAGTCCGCGTTGGTGACGATGATCGGGGTTGCGAACAACGGGTCGCGGGTGACCCGGTCGAGCACCTGTTGGAACATTGTGAGGCTGCCGATCAGCGGCACAAAATGCTTCGGCATTTTTTCGCGCGACACCGGCCAGAGCCGGGTGCCGGCGCCTCCGCACAGAATGACAGGGGTGAGGCGTTGATCGGTCATCGGTCTTCCTATTTGAACAGTCGGTCGAACGAGCCGACTCACGCAACCCCCTCCCCTGCTTCCCGCATGGGGGGGAGGCCGGGAAGGGGGCACGAAGGCGCCCTCGCCAGGCGGCGAAAGCGCGTATCGTGCCAGGCGACCGAAGTAGCGCATGTTCAGCAATCGGGCAACGGGCGCCTCCGGCGGCGGCACCAGAACGGGGCACGGTTACGATACTTCGATGAAGGGCGGAAAAGTGTGAAATGCCTCACACTTTTCTGCACGGAACCCATGTAGGACAAAGAGCTGGCGCCTGATTGGCCCCGAAGGGAGGGAATTATGCTGATTACCGACAAGGATGTCGCCGACCTCTGCGTCGGCATTTACAAGTATCCGGGCTCCCCCGCGGTCACGTGGGACCGTTTCGACGGCGGGGACGATAGCGACCAGATATGCTGGGGCGTCAAGGTCATCGATGGTTGCGATGTTCTCGTTTTCCGCGGTTCGACGACATTCGAGGATTGGCGCCGCGACTTCGATGCGTGGGCCGATCCGTTCGGTCATGCCAAAATCGGCCCCGTCCATCCCGGTTTTCTGCGCGGGCTCGATCAAGTCCTTCAGGAGTATCGGCACGGGGGGAGCGGCACACTGCTGGTCGCCGGCCATTCGCTCGGCGCCGGACGCGCCTCGATCTTGTGCGGGCTCGCGATCGTGGCCGGCATCGTCCCGGTCGGGCGCGTCGTGTTCGGCGAGCCGCGTCCGGGATTTCAGCCGCTTGCTGACCTTATCTCTTCAATCAAGGAAAGCCGGAGTTACCGGAACGGAAAGTTTGGGACGTTCGAGCATGACTTCGTGACCGACGTTCCCTATCGCATCGGGCCGCTACAGTACGTTCACCCGACGCCGCTGATCGACGTCTCCGCGCTGCCGCCACCGGCCGACGAGTGGGGAGTCTTCGCTTACCACCATATGCCGCTCTACGCTCAGGCCATCGCGCAAGGCTCGATGCGGCCGCCGGCATCGTGACACCAAAATGCGTGTCAAGCTCATCGGGACATGCTCTAATGAAATGAGAAGGCGGATTGCCGCGAAGCCGAAACAGTTTTCGCGGCGCCGCAGAACACGGGAAGGTGTCCGCATGTCCAGAATTCGTCATATCGCGATCATCGTTCCGGATGCCGAGGAAGCGGCGAAATTCTACGAGAAGGCGCTCGGATTGAAGCGCGCCGGCAGGGCGCGCCGCGGCATCTACCTGTCGGATGGCGTCATCAACATCGCACTCCTTAACAAGGAGCACGAAAACGAGAAGCTTGGTCTTTACCATTTCGGCGTGTGGGTCGATGACCTCGATGCCTCCGAAAGGCAGGTCATCGATGCGGGCGGCACCTATCTCACAGGACGGCCGACCTCACCGAATTCGTTCTACGAAGCGAAATACCGGGATCCCAACGGCGTCGTGTTCGATCTCACCCACACCGGCTGGGCGGGCGCCGCCAAGGACGTGGTGGCAAGCCTCGGTGCCGATGAAAAGTAACGGCGCCGCTTGTCCTCTCAACGCGTCATCGTCATCGGGGCCGGTCCGGTGGGCCTTTGCGTGTCGCTGGCGCTCGCCCAGGAGGGCGTGCCGGTTACCGTCATCGAGGCGCTCGGGGAAGACAATTTCCTCGAGCAGGTGCCGCGTGCCGGCACCAACCATCCGGCCACCTTGGAGATGTACGACCGCATCGGGCTTTACCAAAAGCTCGAGCCGCGGGGCATCATCGCGCCGGTGTTTCATTATTGGGATCGCGCCGCCAACGAACTGATCGCGGCGTTCGATCACAGCCATCTCAAAGACGATACGCGCTTTCCTTACGTGCTCCAGTGCGAGCGCATCAAGATCATCGAGGAAGCGCTCAAGATGGCAAAGGCGCATCCCGGCATCGACCTGCGCCTGTCGACCAACTTCACGGGTTTTGAACAGAACGGTTCCGCCGTCCTCGCCCAGGCCGTCAACCCGGCCGGCGAGGTCGAGAGCATCGCGGGCGACTATCTGGTCAGCGCCGAGGGTGCGCGCAGCATCGTGCGCAAAGACCTTGCGATCGAGTTCGAGGGCTTCACGTATTCCGACCTCACCCTGAACATCGAGGTCGCCTATGACTTCCGCCGCCACGGCTATGCGGAGCGCAACTACATTTCGCATCCCGTCGAATGGTCAAACCTGTTTCATTGGAAGGGGCCGCCGGATCGCTGGCGGGTGCATTTTCCAGTCGATCCGTCGCAGGACCACGAGGCGATCGGCCGTCCACAGGCACTGCAAGCGCGCCTGCAGCGCTTCCTGCCGACCGGCCGCGACTTCGATATCGTGGCCAGCAATCTCTACACCGTGCATCAGCGGGTGGCGAAGAAGTTTCGGGTCGGCCGGGCAATCCTCGCGGGCGATGCCGCCCATGTGAACAGCCCGATCGGAGCCATGGGAATGAACAGCGGCGTCCACGACGCTTTCAATCTCGCCGACAAGCTCGTCAAGATCTTACGCGGCGAGCAGGGCGAGGAAATTCTCGACCGCTACGAACGCCAGCGCCGCCACGTCGCCATTGCGCACACCCAGACGCAAACCATCCGCAACAAGCGCCTGCTCGCCGAGAAGGACCCCGCGGTGCGTAAACGCAATCAAGACGAGCTGCGCCGCACCGCCGAGGACCCGGTGCGGGCGCGGGCATTCCTGCTGCGGGCTTCGCTCATCGAAAGTCTGCGTGAGGCGGAACAGATTGCGTGACCGCTGCTACAAAACCTCCTCCACCCGCACGCTGCGGCAATCCACCTCGAATTCCAGGTCGCGAACCGGCGGCCGGGTGAAGTGCCAGTTGATGCCGGCATGGGCCGCGCCACGGCGGACGATTTCGTCGGCGAAAAACGGATAGATGTCGCGGATCGTGTAGACCTGGCTCGCGGTGGTGTCCCGCCAGTCGACGCCGAAAAGCGTGAGCCGCCGGGCGATTTCCTCCAGCACGAAATGGGCCTTTTCTCGCATGGCATCGGCGCCGTGTTCGCCGTATCGGATGATGCGTTCGCGATAGCTCGCCTCGATCGCCCTCGCCTCCGCGCTCCCGGAAATCACGAAGCTCGGCGCTGCGTCGGCGGCAGCCGGCACCGTGAACGAAAACGCATGAAAGCCCGGCTCCGTGGGCGGCTCGATCTCCGGGCAGACATTGCTGCGCGCGACCGGGTTCACTTTGTCGCTGTACACGCCCCACTTGCCAAGCGTGACCACGTAGGATTCGTTGAATTCGCGAAAGCCCTGCTCGGTGAACTGCCCGGGCGAGCGCAGCTCGCAGGCGCAGAACGCGGTGAGCGGCCGGCCGGCGGCGGTGATGATGGCCTCGATCCGGGCAAAGCCCTTCAGCAGCGGCATCGGCGCGCGAAAGCGACAGCGCCTGATCTCGAAGCCCGCGGCGGCCGCGACGCCGCCCGAAAATTGAAATCCGCCCGGAATGAAGCGATACCCGCCCGGCTTGAATTCCTCCACCGCCGCCATGTGCACACTCCTCCCTATTGCCCTCCAGTAACCCTTGCCTATTTTCGGCGCAGGCCGAGTACCGCGAATCGGGAGAAGGTTCCACTCCGAAATCAGCCGCTGATCTCAGAAAGAGACCAAGGATCCAGCCCCATTCACTCTAGCCGCTCGGGCGAGTTCACGCGAACCGTTTGGGCGTGCCGGTGATGACGCGGCTTCACCAATGCACGGCGCGGCGGTTGTGTCGGCGGTGCATGGTAATATGGGCTCTCAACACAGTTCCCGCCTCTGCCGGACATTGTTGCCCTGCACTGCTCCCAACTTGTGTAATAGCAGGAAAGGGCATTCGAGCCCCTGCTGCCGCCGAGCGAGCACCATGGATAAGAATATGCCGATTGCGCGTTGCCAAGTTGCGTTTCGCCCAGCAAGCCGGTGGCTACGACAAAAAGCGCGATGGTCAGCATGCGCGTCATATCTCTCTCCCTGTCGTTGTTTTCTCTTGCCTCTCATACTATCAGTTTTGCCGGGCGGGCGGAATGAGCGCGCCGGTAGCCGGCCCCTCCGTGGCGACGCCTGTAAACCGGTCCGTGGGATCGAACGCGACTTTGATGCGCGGACCATAGGCTGGATTTCCGGGCAAAATCTTGATCGTATTGGAAGCCCGTATCTTTTGGCCATGCTGAAATCATGCCCTCCAAGATAGCGCACGCGACTGAATTCACGCTCGTCAAGCGCCAGATTCCGCGCCCGGTCGAAGTCATCCGTCTGCTCGCAAAGGGCGGCCTGCCGTTGAAAATAGCTCGGTCCGTGCTGGAACGGCTTGCGACTACCGACATCAAGGGTCGCTATTTCCACGAAACAGACAGCGTTTACATTGAGATAGCCCCCGGGCCGAGCGCTGCGGTCCGCGAGGTGGCGAACGGCCTCAACGTTGATTTGGACGCCGATGACAACATAATGGGCTTTGATATCGACAACGCCTCGCGCCTGGGGGCCTTGTTGCGAGACTTCATTGCGTCCGGCGCCATGGTCGAGGATCTGGCGCGGGCTTGGGCATCGCTGGGCGACACACGAGACGAATTCGACAAGGAGAAAGGCCTAGGTGCGTCGGAGGCCGCCCGCCGCCATTATCTGGGCTATCTCGCTGAGACCGAGGAAATCTTGCAGCGAGCAGTAAAGCTCGCGCGAGAGCGCAGCTCTGTTTCGTCAAGCTCTCCAGCCAACCCCTGACGGCAGCTGCCGCCCGTGCTTACAGTGCTACGTGCTGTCGGCGTCCTTTTGCTGATTGAGCCGCCTTAGTTGCTGATCGAGCTGCCTTAGCAGCTCTGCCATCCTGTCGGGTAGCGGCTCCCTTAACACGTTGGAATGGAGCGAGCGTAGCGCAGTGCCTATGGCGGTACGCACCGCCTCGAAATCAGAACCCGCTCTAGGTCGGCGCCCCATGCCGCCAACCTACATCATCCCGTTTGCCGGGATTCCAGTCCCCCGACAGTTCATCAGAATCTCGCCCCAATTCCCCAATGCAGGGATGGGACAAAGGGAAACTCATGTCAACCATTGGTGGCCGTATTCAACTCCTGCTCTTCCGTCGAAATAGCCGTCGGCCCCGGCGCGGGATGGAAGGGCGCCGGAGCCAATCACGACTGATCGCCATTGCCGCTCCTGAGCGCAGATGAGCGTCAGTGGTGGCGGCAAAGCACCGCAAAGCTTTGTTGTCGGTTCGCTTTTCGACGCATTCGCCAAGGAGGCAAGCATCGTGTCCGCTCTGCAACACTCTGTTAGGACGCAATCTGACCAGCGTCGCGTGGAGCGGGATCGCGGCGAGAACTGGACAGACGATGCCTTGCTGCGTTCTGGCCGTCAGCGCGCCGTCCGTTGTGACGGGCGCGCAACGGGCTTGGGCGCAGGAGGCTCCGAGTTCTTATAGAGGATATATTGTTCGATCGCCTGCAGTTTGGTGATCTCACGCGTCAGCTGTTCCTGGCCGGCGGCGAGCTGGCCGACCGTTCGCGCCATCTGTTCTTGACCGACGGCGATCCGCTCGACACTGCGCGTCATCTGCGCTTGACCGGCGGCGATCTGGTCGACGCTTTGCCGCACCGCGTCGAGGTCAAGCGGCATTGCGGTAAGCTGCTGCTGATCGGGAGATGGGGCCGCCGACGCGGCCGGCACGAATATGTCGGGAGTGTTCTGCGTAACTGGGGCGGCTTGCGGTGCCAACCAGCCAAGCTGTGGGAACGCGCTCGCGATCGCCTTTTTGGCCGCGTCGCCGCGGGATTGCCAAGCCAAGGTAGCGGCGACACCGATGCACAACGTGATCGGGAGGGCGAGCAAGACTCGCTTGCCGAGCCTTGGCCGCTCGCTCTGGGGCTGGCCAATTTTCAGGTTGGCTGGGTCGAAAGTAACCACCTCGACAAGTTTTTTGACCGGCAGCGTGCCTCTGGAAATCTCGGATTGTGTGGGGTTCGGCATGGCACTTATCCGCATCTCTAGCGATTGCTTTCAGTTTGATCATTTCGGCAGTTGAAACGGGTGTTCCTTGATCAATGCCCGTAGCAGGTGTTTTCAGGCGTTCTGTGAATCGGACATCAGTAGTAGTGCCGGGAAATCGACAAAAGGTTCGATTAAAGCAGTTGCAGTCGTTGGCCCAGCGCGGAGGGGCGTGGGGAGCGGGTTAAATTCGCCGCGACCAACGACGAGCCCGATCGCCATGGCCGGTTCACGCTTGGCGGATCGAACCTTTTGCCGCTTGCTTGCCTTCCAGCTTGGGTTGGATGCGCTGCCGGCTGCAAAGCCACGATGCCAGCTTCTGCTGTTCTCGCACGATGATCGGACGGAAATCTATCGCGGCTTTGAGTGGCGGTGGCTTGCTAAAAAGTTGATCTCACTCGGATACCGGCATCGTTAGAGGAACACGAAGGTCGCGCAGAACAGCTTGCGGCGGTAGCGTAGCGCCGATCTCACACAGCCACGGAGTTCGCTTTGACGCAGCAAAAAGTGACGGATATCGCCGCGGGAAACGTGTCGCGAAGGTTCGACGTGGAGCTGCTTATTGTGCACCCATCATTGAACCCGACAGAGATCAGCACCGCGCTTGGACTGGAGGCGCGCTATGCACATCGTGTTGGCGACCGCAGGAAGACCCCGAAGGGCACTCTTCTCTCAGGGGATTACCCGGACACCCGATGGAGACACTGCGTCCGGTGCAGTGTCACCGATCAATGGTATGCCGCAGAGGTGACGAGGTTGGTGGATAGCCTTGAGTCTCACAAAGCGTTTTTTACCAACCTCAAATCGACGGGCGGAAGTGCGAGCGTAATCATTCAATTTCTTGGCGACGGATATCTCGCGGACGAGATACCCCGCGCCACTCTGGCAAAGCTGGTCGACCTTGAGCTGGCTCTCGCGATTGAGTGTTTCGTAGACCCACAGTCATGACCGAGCGTCGCCCCCAAAAGTCAAGAGAACGGAGCCATGGCCCGTCCGCGGCGTTCTAAATCGCGTTTGTTCGTGATTGTCGATCCAGAATACGGCCGTCGTCTCCTTGAAATGGAGCCTGGGTGGCCAGTATGGATCACGATGAGCCCCGCAAATAAGCCCGTGGTCTACTCTCTTTGGCAAACCTGTCCCGAGCCAGATCACTTGACCGGCATTACTGGCTCCCAGTTCGACCCCGACATCGGTCCGGACGAGCGCTTCCTAGCCCTTCTTATTCACCCAAAAT
>WNFC01002222.1_pt1 | contig 20862 bp, 19 predicted proteins | sample 5400541 | NCBI WGS metagenome assembly WNFC01 (sample SAMN13153342, study PRJNA577476) | soil metagenome | isolation source: 120 cm saprolite under Douglas fir tree site 2 hole 2 replicate 1 | place: USA:California | collected 2015-04-18
ATGTCGTCGAACACCACGCAGGGCCCGTCCTCGGCGCGCAGGATCGCTTCCGCCGCGAGGCCGATGTCCTCCTGCCAGTTCGCGCCCTTGACGTGGCGCACCTCGCCGAGCCGCTCGGCGAGGTCGATCCACTCGCGCAGGTCGTCGTAGGCGATATGGGCTTGGATATTGCTGCGATCGCTCATCGGAGGTTTTGCTCGCGCGGCGCCAGCCAGCGCCGTAAACTCGTTCCACAACAAGAACGTAAGACCCGATCCTCATATCAGATCGCCTTCCCGGCCGGGAGGGGTGGAGACCTGCAATGAAGCGAATGCTTGCCGCCTTGATCGCCCTCAACGTCGCGATGCCGGCCGCTGCCCCAGCCGCCGACTGGCCCACCAAGCCGGTGCGGGTGATCGTGGCGTACGCGGCGGGCGGGGCGAACGATCTCCTGGGCCGCGTGTTCAGCGAGCAGCTCAGCGCGGCGCTCGGCCAGCAGTTCTTCGTCGAGAACCGTACTGGCGGCGGCGGCCTCGTCGGCACCGAGGCGGTGGCGCGCGCCGAGCCAGACGGCTACACGCTCATCGTCTCCGGCATGCCGTCGCACGTGCTCGCGCCCGCCATGAACAAGAATGCGGGCTTCGATCCGGTGCGCGATTTCACCCACATCGCCTATCTGGGCGGCCCGCCCAACGTGTTCGCGGTGCACAGCTCGGCGCCGGCGAAGACGTTCAAGGAATTGCTCGCGCTGATGCGCGAGAAGAAGGATGGGCTCGAATACGTCTCGCCGAGCATCGGCTCGGTCGGCAACATGGTGGCCGAATACGTGGCGGCGAAGGAGCACATCAAGCTCACCCACGTGGTCTATCGCGGCGGCGGCGCCGCGATCCTCGATCTCGTCGCCGGCCACGTGAAATTCGGCAGCATGACGCTCGCGACCATGGGGCCGCACATCCGCGCCGGCACGCTGCGTCCGCTTGCGGTCTCGTCGGCGAGCCGGTTGCCCGAATTGCCTGACGTGCCGACGCTCAAGGAGCTCGGCTATCCGGAGCTGGTGGTGCGCACCTGGTACGGCCTCTCCGGCCCCGCGGGTCTTTCCGAGGAGATCGTGCAGAAGCTCAACGGCGCGGTGAACCGGGCCATCAACCTGCCCAAGGTGCAGGAGCATCTCGCCGCCGAAGCCGTGCAGACGCAAGCAATGACGCCCGCCGAGTTCACCCAGTTCATGAAGGACGAGGTGGCAAAGTGGGTGCCGGCCGTGAAGACGATGAATCTCGCAAAATAAGTGTGAGGTAAGCAGTGACCGGAGGTTCCCCTCGCCCTTGTGGGGAGGGGTTAGGGGTGGGGGTCGCGCGATCGGGCAGGGCGGCGACGCTCAATCATTCAATATCGCAATGCCCTTCGGATCGCGCCGGCCGGGGAGCGACTGCACGAAGGCGTAGATATCAGCGATCTGCTGCTCCGACATCACCGCCTCCGAATAGGCCGGCATGTCGCGTGAGGGCGCGCGCAGGTACCCCTTGAACCCGTCGAACGGCATCTGCGTCTTGGCGAGCACCGGGGCGGGGGTGTTGTAGGCGCCGCCCTGCCCGGAGCGGCCGTGGCAGGTGAAGCATCCCACCTTGAGATAGACATTCTTGCCGTTGGCGACGTCGCCGGCGGGCGCGTCCTGCGCGCGCGCCGCGGTGTCGAAGGACGCCGCGGCGAGTGCGGCGACGGCGAGCGAAGCGAAACGCGTCACGTTACGCATGGCTTTCACTCCTCAGCGCGGATCGGTGACGACGTCGACCAGCGCGGGCTGGCCGCTCTTCACCGCGGCGATCGCGCGCTTCAACGCCGGGGCCAGATCCTTCGGATCGATGATCGGCCCTTCGCCGTGCGCGCCGAAACCGCGCGCCACTGTTGCGTAGTCGACGTTCGGATCGGTGATCGTGGTGCCGACATGCGCGTTCTCCACGCCGCGTCCGTGCCGCGCCGCCATCGCTTGCAGATACATATATTCCTGGTGATAGGCGCGATTGTTATGCACGATGTAGAGGATCGGGATGCGGTGATGCGCCGCCGCCCACAGCGTGCTCGGCACGAACATCAGGTCGCCGTCGCCGCCGAAGGCCAGCGTGAGCCGCCCGTGTCGCTTGTTGGCGAGCGCGGCGCCGATCGAGGCTGGCGCGTTATAGCCGACGCCCGCACCGCCCGATCCGCCGTTCCAGCGGTAGGGCTTGTCCATGTTCCACAGGCGGTGCGGCCAGCTGTTGCGGATCGCGTTGCCGACCAGCGACCAGTCCTCGTTGCGGATCTGTGCGTAGACCTCCGCGGACATGCGCGCGGTGGTGATCGGGCTCGCGTCCCAGCCGATGGTCGCATCCGACTTCGCGCGCTCGACGGAGGCGAGCTGCGCCGCCGCGAGGCGCTTGCCGCGCGCCTCGATGGCCGATTTGCGGCCGTCGTCGATGAGGCGCTTCACCGCCTCGGTGAGGGCCGGGAGCGAGGCCTCGCCGTCACCCGCGATCGCGAGATCGACCTCCTGGTAGCGGCCGAAATCCTGATAATTGGCCTTGAGGTAGAGGTCGCGCACTCCGAGGGTGATGATCTTGACGTCCTTCTTGGTGGCGGGCCGCGTAGTGCGCACGATGCGGTCGCTGAACGCGTTGACCGCCCCGAACATGTCGTTCATCTCGATTCCGAGCACGACGTCGGCCTGGCCCACCACCGCGTCGCGGCGGAACGTGTGGTTGAGCGGATGCCGCGAGGGAAAATTCATGCGGCCCTGCATGTCGACGACCGGGCATTGCAGCGTTTCCGCGAGCGCGACGAGGCGCGCCATGCCGGCGGGTGTGCGGGCGTAGCGATCGCAGGTGATCACCGGATTTTCCGCCGCGACCAGCATTTTCGCGGTCTCTGCCAGCGCGCCGCTGTCGGCTTGCGGCGGCACCACCTTGGCGAGGCGCGGAATGCGCAGCGTCTCGCCGTCGGGAATCGGATTCTCCTGCAGCTCGGCGTCGAGCGACAGCAGCACCGGCGCCATCGGCGGCGTCATCGCGACCTTGTAGGCGCGCACCGCCGACTCGGCGAAGTGCTGGAGCGACGTCGGCTGGTCGTCCCATTTGACGAAGTCGCGCACCAGCGCGGCGGGATCGATCGCCGAATGCACCCATTCGACGCCGGGTGCGCGCTTGTTGCCCTCGACGATGTTGCCGATCAGCGCATAGACCGGCACACGGTCGCACCACGCGTTGTAGAGCGCCATGGAGGCGTGCTGCAGGCCGACGGTGCCGTGGCAGATCATTGCCATGGGCTTGCCTTCGATCTTGAAGTAGCCCTGCGCCATGTGCACCGCGATCTCCTCGTGCGGGCAGGTGAGGATCTCGGGCTTGTTGTTGCCGTAGTTGACGATCGCCTCATGCAGGCCGCGGAAGGTCGAGGCGCAGTTCATCGCGAGATAGTCGATGTCGAGCGTCTTGAACACGTCGACCATGAAGTCGCCGCCGCTCGTGCTCTGGTTCACGGGATCCTTCTCAGGCGGCTTTGTCTCGACCGCGATCTGGCGCGGGCCGGGCGGCAGGGCCTTGAGGTCCGCGCGCGGTGCCGTGCCTTGCGCCTTCGCGCCGACCGGCGCGGCGAGGCTTGCGGCGCCGACGAGGCCGGCACCTTTGAGGAAATTGCGGCGGCTGGAATCAGGCGAGTGACGGCGCTTGGACATGGCTTCCTCCCGTCGGGTCGACCGCACGGCGGTTGCCGCCTCGGCATGTTTTGCTTGTGGCAATGAGTCTCGCGCCGCCGCCAGGGGCGGTCAAGGCCGTCCCGGTATAGGTTGGGTCGAGCCCTCGCGAGACCCAACAGCCACGAGCACCGGCGCTGTGTTGGGTCTCGCTTCCGCTCGACCCCAACCTACGAAGAAGGTTTATTGAAAAAGCCGCCCGAGCCCGCGCATCGGCGGCACACTGCCGAGCTTGCCGGCCAGCCGCTTGAGCGCCCCCCACAGCACCGCCTGGTTGCTGTTCACGACCGGCTTGCCGAGCGCAAGCTCGATGTCTTCGATCGCCTCGATCTGGCTGGTATTGGTGCAGCTCAGGAAATAGCCGTCGACATCGTCGCGCGCGTGCTCGCGCGTCACCTCGAGCCATTGCCGCGGCGTCACCGCCGGCACCGCGTGGCCGATGAGCTTCAAGGCGATGTCGCCACGCACCGCGACGCCGTTCTCCTCGAGATAGCGTGCGATCACCTCGTTGGAGAGATACGGGCTCACGATCACCACGGACTTTATTGCCAACGCGCGCATCGCTTCGATCACCAGCGCGCTGGTCGCGACCGCGGCGACGCCGCTCTCCTTTGCGACGATGTCGAGGATGGCGCGCTCGCCGGCGAGCCCCTCGCGCATCGAGGAGTCGGTGCAGTGATAGACGATGAGGTCGGTGCCGGCATCGCCGAGCGTCGCCGCCGCGCGCGCGATCACCTCGCGCATCTCCGCGACCGGCTTGCGCCATTGCCCGGTGATTCTTGCGCGCGCGACATGGATCGCGAGCCCAGGCGGCGCGTAGTGATTGAACTGCGGCTCGCTCGACCGGTTGACCGACGGCACGATCAGGCCGATGCGCGCGCGCGGCTCGACAAGCTGGCGGCCTTCTTGCTGTCTCTCCACGATCGCGTCCATCTGCGTCTCCTGCGGCGTTGTTCTTACTGTACCCGCAATCCCACATCCTTCGCCAGCGGGCCCCAGAACGCCAGCTCGTCGACCACGAACTTGTGCACGCCGGCCGGGTCGAGGTCGCGCGTCATCAGCGCCTGCTTGGCGAAATACTCCTGCACCTTCGGCGACCGCATCGCCTGGCGCGTCGCGCGGTTGAGCTTGTCGACGATCTCGGACGGCAGGTTCTTTGGCGCGGTGAGCCAGAACCAGGTGCTGCCGCGCATCTGCGGGTAGCCGAGCTCGGTGAAGGTCGGGATGTCCTTGAACACGGCGTTGCGTTCGGTCGAGGTGAGCGCGATCGCCACCAGCGTGCCGGAGCGCAGATGCTCGCCGACCGTGAGCACGGTGGTGAGCGCGAGCGGCACGTGGTTGCCGAGCACGTCGGCAACCGTTCCGCCGGCGGTCGGGATGTGCGCGATGTCGACCTTGGCGACACGGTTGAACTGCAGGAGCAGCAGGTGGCCGAGCGAGCCGGGGCCCGGCGAGGCGGAGGCGAGCGGTTTTTCGCGCGCCAGCTTGATGAGCTCGTCGAGCGTGCGCACGCCGACCGCCGCATTGGCGGCCAGCGCATAGGTGTCGCCGCCGATCATCGCGATGTGGGTGAAATCGCGCAGCGGGTCGTATCCTATATTGGGATTTATCGACGGGCCGGTGAGATGCGGGCCCGAGCCGCCGATGAGCAGCGTGTAGCCATCGGGCTCCGCGCGCGCCACCATGGTCGAGCCGAGGCTGCCGCTGTTGCCGGGCCGGTTCTCCACGTAGAACTGCTGCTTGAAGATGGTCGACAGCTCGGCCGCCAGCATGCGGCCAAAGATGTCGGCGCTGCCGCCCGCCCCGAACGCCACCACGATGCGCACGGGTTTTGACGGCCAGTCATCTGCGCGCGCGTGTTGCGCCGGCAGCAGGGTGGCGAGGGCGACGAGAGCGGCGAGCGTGCGCAAGTGGGGTGCTCACATAAGCATAATGGAAACACGATAACTTGCCACGCGCACGGCGTCACCTCTCCCCATTGGGGAGAGGTCGGCGCGCGGGTGAGGGGCGCTCGGACTATCGAGAGTCCTAGAGCCCCTCACCCCAGCCCTCTCCCCTACGGAGACCTTTGCACAAAAGGGCGGCCAGGAGAGTAACCGGTGTTGATGCGTTGGGGGATTCTTTGCGGTCATTCATGATGCACAGCCGATCGGCGGATTCATCCTCAAGCCGGCGTCAGAACGGTGGCGGCGCGTCGCAGATTGTAGGCGCAGCACGCCAACATGACCTGCACCCGGTTTCGGGCGAGCGTGAAGAAGCGCATGCGGCGCAGACCGTAGTGTTCCTTGAGCACGGCAAATGGCCGCTCCACCCCGGCCCGTATCCGAGCAATCAGCCGGTTGCGACGTTTGTGCCGCGCCGGCAGTTCGGGATGATGCTTGTTCGGTCGTCGCATCAGCCGGTCCTTGATGCCGGCGGCCGTGAGGCGAGCGTGGCGGGCATGAGTGTAATAGGCCTGATCCCCGTACACTGCTTCCTCGTCGCCGCTGATCAGAGCATCGGCAGGTTCGGTGTCAGTGACCGAGGCGTTGGTCAGCTCGACCCGGCGCACGATCGTATGATCCTGATCGACGCCGATGTGAATCTTGTAACCGAACACACTCTTGTGGCCCTTGCGGCCCCACCGCGCGTCGGCATCGGGCGCGGATTTGGCAGTGCCATCGGGCGGCGCGTGCGTGGCCTTGCGGGGCGGACGCGCGGCCGCCGCCACCAGCGAGGCATCGATCAAGGTGCCGCGCTTGACAATCAGACCCTTGGCATCGAACTGGCGGACAACCTCCTCAAACACGCGCTCCAGCAAACCGTCCTTCGCAAGTTCTGAACGGAAACGCCACAGCGTGGAATGATCCGGCACTTGGTCATGCAAGCTCAGCCCGGCAAAGCGGCGAAACGACAGGCGGTCGGCAATCGCATGCTCCAGCGCCGGGTCGGACAGATCATGCCAAATCCCCAACAACAGACAGCGCAGCAGAACCAAGCCGGAATAGCTCGGCGATCCGGGTCCGGCACCGCCACGCGGACCCACCAGCGCCGCAATCGGCCCCCAATCCACCGTCCCCGCAATCCGGTCCAGCATGGTCTCCCCGCTGCCCGACACAAAGCCGTCCGCAAAACCCAGCTGACCGACTATCCGTTCTGCCATGTTCAATCTCCGCGAATCTGATGAGAAACAGAATCACGCACGCTCAATTGTGCAAAGGTCTCCTACGGGGAGAGGGAGCGATAGGCACTGCCCCGCGACCACCCACAACATTGAAGGCCCGTGCCGCCTTCTCTAATCTCCGCGCGCATCGGTACGGGGGCATCCATGACGGCAATATCCGCGCGCGGCTTGCGGCTGTTCGGCTGGGAGGTGAAGCCCGAGGGCTTCTACGCGCTCATCGGCCTCGCGGTGATCTGGCAGGTCATCTCGCTGTTCGCGCCCAATTTCCTCTTTCCCTCGGTGCCGCAGATCGCGGTGCGCTTCGTCGAGATCTTCTCCGACTGGAAGACCGCCTTCGACGCGGTCGCGACCGCGTTGCGCATCCTCGCTGGGCTGACCGGCGCCTTCGTGCTCGGCGGCATCCTGGCGATGCTGATGGCGCGCTCCGACGTGTTCGAGCGCTACTGCTATCCGCTCCTCAACTTCAACCAGGGCATCCCGGCGCTGTCCTGGGTGGTCATCTCGATCATCTGGTTCCGCGGCATCGAGTTCCGCATCTTCTTCATCATGGTGATGACCACGCTGCCCGCCTTCGCGTTCCAGGTGCTCGACGCCTACCGCTCCATGTCGAAGGACCTGTTCGAGATGACGCTGGCGTTCCGCCCCTCGCGCTACGATCTCTTCCGCACGCTGGTGTGGCCGACCGTGCTGCCGGGGATTCTCACCGCCTGGAAGGTCAATCTCGGCAATGCCTCGCGCGTCGTGGTGGTGGCCGAGCTCGTGGGCGCGACCGGCGGCGTCGGCTACGAATTGCTCCAGCAGCAGCAGATCTTCGACATGGCAGGCGCCATCGCCTGGACCATCGTGCTTGTCGTCTTCGTGCTCGGCGCGCAGGCGGTGATCAGCGCCATCGAGGCGCGCGCGCTGCGCTATCGGGCGGCGGCGGAGCGCGTGCTGTGACCGACAATCCGGAGATCGCGTTCGAGCAGGTGAGCAAGTCGTTTCCGCGCGCCGACGGCGCGCCGGCCACCGACGCGGTGCGCGACCTGAGCTTCGCCATCGCGCGCGGCGAGCTGGTCGCCATCCTCGGCAAGACCGGCTGCGGCAAGTCGACGACGTTCAATCTCATCTCCGGCCTGCTGCGGCCCTCGTCCGGCCGCGTGCTGGTGCAGGGCCACGATCCCTTCGTCGAGTTCGATTGGTTCCGCGGCAAGATCGGCATCGTGTTTCAGCACGATCGTCTCATGCCGTGGCGCAGCGCGATCGACAACGTCGCGCTCGGACTCGAGTTCAACAAGATGGCGCGCGAGGAGCGCCTCGCCATCGCGGCGGGCTGGCTTGCCAAACTCGGCCTCAAGGGCCACGAGCACGATTATCCGCACGCGCTGTCGGGCGGCATGCGCCAGCGCGTCTCGATCGCGCGCGCCTTCGCGGGCAGGCCTGACATTCTATTGTGCGACGAGCCGTTCTCCGCCCTCGACGAGCACACCGGCAACGCGCTGCGCGACGAATTCCGCGAGCTTTTGCGCGAGACGGGCGCGACCGCGATCTTCATCACCCATTCGATCGAGGAGGCGCTTCGCCTCGGCGGCCGCCTCCTCGTGTTCGAGCGCCCGGCGCGCATCGCTTACGAGGCACGCTCACTCGCCGGCATGGGCGACGCCGAGCGCGAGGCCGTGCGCGCCGGCATTCGCAAAGTGCTGGCCGGCGACGATGTCGGTCAGGCCAGACAGTGATGGCCGCGCGCCCTTTCATCGGCCCGGAATTCCTGCCTAAGATGGCGGTCGAACGGCGATAACGGCTGCGAACATCCGGCACTCCGGGGAGGCTGAAGATGACTGCTCGGCTCATCCTTGCGTTAAGTTGCCTGCTGCTTGCCACGCTCGCTGTGCCCGCCCAGGCGAAAGATTATCCCGAACGGCCGGTGAAGATCGTCGTGCCGTTTCCGCCAGCCGGCGCCGTCGACGCCATGGCGCGCATCATTGCGCCAAAACTCGCAGAAGCTCTCGGTGGCCAGTTCTATGTGGAGAACATGGGCGGCGCCGGCGGCGACATCGGTGCAGCCGCGGTGGCGAACGCCCCCGCGGACGGTTACACGCTGCTTCTGACCAGCCCAGACATCGTCGTGCGCCCGCTCATCAAGGCGAACGTGCCGTACGATCCGGTGAAGAGCTTCGCTCCCATCACGCTGGTCGCGAGCTCGCCGGCCGCCATCGTCGTCCATCCGTCGGTGGCGGCGAAGAACATGCAGGAGCTGATTGCGCTGCTGAAGGCCAACCCGGGGAAATATTCGGTGGGAACGCCGGGTTACGGCACGCTGCCGCATCTCGAGGGCGAGCGGCTCTACAAGCAGGCCCATGGCGTCGAGGTGCTTTACGTGCCGTTCCAGGGATATGGACCCGCCGTCACCTCGGCTGTCGGCGGGCATATCCTCCTGTTGGGCGCGCCGGTGGCCGCCGTCGCGCCGCTGGTGAAGGACGGCAAGCTGCGCGCGCTCGCGGTCGCGGCCAAGGCGCGCTCGCCGGCGTTGCCCGACGTGCCGACGCTGGAGGAGGCCGGCATCAAGGATCAGGACGCCGGATTTGCGGGCGGGCTGCTCGTGCGGGCCGGGACGCCGAAGGAGATCGTCGAGCAATTGCATCGCCAGATGGTGCGCATCCTGTCGCTGCCGGACGTGAAGGAGAAGCTGGCGGTACTCGGCTTCGACCCGATCGGCAACACGCCGGACGAGTTCGCGGCCTGGATCAGGTCGGAATCCGCAAAATGGCGCGCCGTCGTGAGCGCGACCAACATCAAGATCGACTGAAACGCGATCGCGCGGACGCAAGCTGACTCGCATGGATGCTCGCCCCGATACGCAGACCCGCTCGGCCGCCTCCTTCTTCCTCGAAGGGCTGACCGAGATCGGCATCGACTATCTCTTCTGCAATTTCGGCACCGATCACGCGCCCATCATCGAGGAGCTGGCGCGCCGGCGCAAACGCGGCGAGCCGGCGCCAAAGATCGTCCGCTGCGCCCACGAGAACACCGCCGCGCATATGGCGGGCGGCTATGCGGTCGTCACCGGCCGCGGCCAGGGCGTGCTCGTCCACGTCGATGTCGGCACCGCCAATTCGGCGAACGCCATGCACAACCTGCTGCGCAGCCGCATCCCGGTGCTGCTGATGGCGGGCAAGGCGCCGTTCACCACCGCGAACGAGCTGACCGGGAGCCGCGACACCTACGTGCATTTCATCCAGGAGCCGTTCGACCAGGCGAGCCTGGTGCGGCCCTACATGAAATGGGAGTGGACGCTGCCGTCCGGCATCGTCGTGAAGGAGGCGCTGCGGCGGGCGCACGCGATCATGCATTCCGAGCCGCAGGGGCCGGTCTATCTCATGATGGCGCGCGAGACGCTCACCCAGGAGTGGAGCCCGTCGGAGATCCGGCCGTGCGCGCCCGAGCGGCCGCCAGCGCCGGGTGTCGCGGATCCCGGACATGTCGCGGAGCTTGCCGAGCGATTGCTGGCGGCACGCAACCCGATCCTGATCACATCATATGGCGGACGCAATCCGAACACGTCGGCCGCGATCGACGCGCTCGCCCAGTTCGCCGGCATCGCCGTCTACGAGGCGAGCCTCGTGAACAACATCGCGCACGACGGTCCTTGCTTCATGGGCTACAACCCGGCCCGCGAGATCGCGGACGCCGACGTCGGTCTGCTCGTCGACGTCGACGTGCCGTGGTTTCCGCGCGACACGAGTCCCAGCTCGGGCTCCTACTGGGCGCAGATCGACGTCGACGTGCTCAAGACCGCGTCGCCCATGTGGGCCTTCCCGGGCAATCTGCGCCTGCAGGGCGACAGCGCACGCATTCTCGTGCAGGCGCTCGAGCGTCTGCGCGCTGTCGCGACCGACAAATTCCGCGAGACCGTGGCGCGGCGGCGCGCGGAGATCGCGGCGCAGCGGGCGGCGCGCATCGCGCATGCGGCAAAGCTCGCCGCCGAGCCCGGCGCGCCGGACGCCATCAATGTGCATTACCTGCTGGCCGAGCTTGGAAAAGTGCTCGCGCCGACCGACATCGTCTTCGACGAGACGATCACCAACGCGGTGCCGCTTGCGATGCAGGTGCCGCGATCTCTTCCCGGCACGATGATCCGCGCCGCCGGCGCGGGCCTCGGCGCCTCGGGCGGCATGGCGCTCGGCGCCAAGCTCGCGGCGCCGGATCGGATGATCGCGAACGTGGTGGGCGACGGCAGCTTCTATTTCAACAATCCGAGCTCGGTCTATGCGGCGTCGCGGCAATACGGCCTGCCGATCCTCTCGGTCGTGCTCGACAATCGCGGCTGGGGCGCGGTGAAGGAAGCGACGCTGAAAGTCTTTCCCGACGGCGAAGCGCGCAGCACGGCGGATTACGAGGCGGCGCTGTGCCCGGATGCGGAGCTCGGCAAGGTCGCGGAGGCGTTCGGCGCCTATGCGGAAAAGCTCGTCGACCCGAAGGACGCGCCCGCGGCGCTCGCGCGCTGCGTCGAAAAGGTGCGCGGCGGCCGCGCCGCAGTCCTGCATGCGCGCGTGGCGCCGATCTGATCCGACCAATCGCTGAAACGGCGTCCGCCGGCGCGGGAACCGCGCCGCAAATGCCGAATTTGCAACGCATTGCGGCCCAAATCGGCTGGGACAACGTCGCGGGGCCCGGGGCTCAGTCATGAACCTGGGGACGGAGGGACGGATGTCGAGTCTAGTCACGCGTATCGCGCCGGCCTTGCTTGCGACTTTGACGGCAATTGTTGTGTTGACCGCGCCCGCGGCCCGCGCAGAGCCTGCGGGCCCTGCGGCTGCGGAGGAAACCTGTCTCGCCAAACCGAACGGCCCGTCGCCGCGCGGGCAGCATTGGTACTATCGCCTCGATCGCGCCCACAACAATCGCCAGTGCTGGTACCTGCGTGCGTACAACGCAAATGCCGGCGAGGCGGATACGACGAAGCCGACGGCGCTCGCCGCGCCGAAAGCGCGGCCGCGTGTGCTGGCCGCGCCGCTGCCGGAGCGGGTCCCCGATCCGCCGCCGACCACCGTGGAAGACGACAGCGCCATGCCGCCGGTGACCGCATCGCCCGGCGCGCCGCTCGCATGGCCGCGCGTGCCCGAGCCGCAGCGGGTGCCGCTCGCCGAGGCTCCCGCCGAGCCGCCGCCCCCGCCGGCGGCGATCGAATCGCGTCCCGATGCGCCGCCGACGCTGGAGGCGGAGGCACGGCCGGTGAAACGCGCGCGCGCTGCGCCCGCGATCGAACGGCCGACAGTCAATCCCGAGCGCGCCGTGGTGGTCGAGGCGACCGACCACATGCCCGCGCTGGTCGGTACCGCTTCCGTGCTCGCCGTCATCCTGGTTGTTTCGCTCGGGGCGCATCTCGCCGTCGGCCATATCCGGCGCAAGCGCCGTGCCGCGGCTGAGCTTCCCGCAGTGAGCCGGGACACCATGCGCATGCACGATTCGCCGAGCATCACGGCCGCGATGCCAAGCAATGCGGACATCGTGCGAGAAACGTTTGCGCCCAGCCGAGCGGCAGGCGCGGCGCGGGCGCCCTCGCAGGGCCGGCGCGCCGAACCACGGCCAGCGGAAGATCGCGCGGTCCCATGGGCCGCGCCCGATGCGGCGTCACGCCGGGACAGTGCGGAAGCGATCGAGCAGAACGTGCGCGATCTCCTGCACCGTCTGCGCACCGAGCTGCAGCCGCGCTCAGAGACGGACGCGCCGCCGACGCGGCCGCGCGCCAGCTTCGGCCGCTCGTAGGCTCGCTTGATCTAGAGGTGCCGGCCTCGCTCGAGGCCGAAGCCGTTGCCGCGCAGGGCAAGCCGGCGGAATGCCGGCGGGCGCTGCCGCTGCGCCAGCGCCCGCTCGATATGGGCGAGCGCGCGCTCGAGCTCGGGCTTCACCGCGGCCCCGAGGTCGGAGAGATGCGGCCGCGGCTTGCGGTGAAAGAGAGGCGCGCCGAACTCCCTCTCCATCGCACGAATCGCATTGGTCAGAGATGGCTGCGCGACCCCGCAGCGCCGCGCCGCGCGGGTGAAATGCAGCTCCTCGCTCAACGCGAGGAAATAGACGATCTGCGAGATTTCCATGGCGCATTGTCGGATGGGTCGAGCCAGCGAAACCCATCAAGCGGCGAGTAACGAACGGCGAACAGCGAATGGTCTGTTCGCTGCTCCCTATTCGCCTCTGCGGATTGCGCCGCTACGCGCGCAATCCGCCCTGCGATTACCGCTCAGAAATAATCGTCGACCTTGGTCTCGAGCATCGGGCCGGCGGAGCGCGTGATCTCCATCGGCGAGATGGCGAGTGTGGGCGCGATCACGGTCGTCGCGGCTTTCTGCTCGCCCGGCGCGACGAATTGCGTCGCGGCGATCGACAGCGCCGCAATGGCGACGATGAGGGCGACCTTGGCAAGAATGGACATCTGTGTTCTCCGTGGTGAAGATGGTTGGCGAATACCGGTTGATTCGACGTCCCGAAGTCGACGGCAATGTCGCGCGTGCAGACGAAAGTGCGTGTGAAGGACTTCACACGCTTCGACATTTTTTGTTGGCGTCCGCCGGTCGAGCGCGGAAGCCGGACAACCACGAAATGTCTCGGGCCCGCGGCGCCGCGGGCCCGAGCCTTTGTCACCGTTGAATTTTCGGCGGGCGGGCCGCTATGCCGCCGCGTGTAGCGGCGGCACGGGCGCCTGCTCCAGGTCGAACTCACCGGCGCGTCGCGCAGCACGATCGCTTGGCAGCGGGACCCTGAACGCAAGCGCGTAGAGCGCCGGCAGGAACGTCAGCGTCAGCACGGTCGCGACGATTATCCCGCCCATCATGGCGAGCGCCATGGGCGCCCAGAAGACCTCGCCGGCGAGCGGTATGAGCGCCAGCACGGCCGCCGCAGCCGTGAGCGTGATGGGCCGGAAGCGCCGGACCGCGGATTCGACGATCGCGGTGAAGGCGTCGTGTCCGGCCGCCATGTCCTTCTGGATCTGATCGACCAGGATCACGCTGTTGCGCATGATGATGCCGCCCAGCGCGATCACGCCGAGGATCGCGACGAAGCCGAAGGGAGCCTGGAACACGAGCAACGCCGCGGCCGCGCCGATCAAGCCCAGCGGCGCCGTCGCCAGTACCATCAGCGTCTTGCCGAAATGCTGCAGCTGGATCATCAGCAGCAGAAGCACCACGAGCAGCATCACCGGCATCTTCTCGTTGATCGAGGTCTGGCTTGTGGCCGACTCCTCGACCGCGCCCTGCAGCTCGATGCGATAGTCGGCCGACAGGCTGTCGCGCAGCGGCTTGAGCTTGGCAAACACCGCCTTGGCGACGTCCGCCGACTGCACGCTGTCCGGCACGACGCCGCGCACCGTGATGGAAGGGAGGCGATCCCTGCGCCACTGGATTCCGGGCTCGAGCACGAGATTGAACCCGGCGACCTGCCGCAACGGCACCGAGGCTCCGGCCGTCGTCTTGACATAGACGTTGTCGAGGACAGTCAGGAGATTGCGCGTGTCCGAGGGCTCGCGCAGCAGGACCTCGACGGTCTCGTCGCCGTCGCGGAACTCGCCGACCTGGAAACCCGACAGCATGGTCTGCAGCGCCCGGCGCACGCTCTGCGAGGTCACGCCGAGCGCGCGGGCGCGATCCTGATCGATTTCGAGCTTCACGCTCGGCACCGGCTCGAGCCAGTCGTCGTGCACGTTGCCGACCTCCGGGGTCGCGCGCATCACATCGGCGACCTCGCCCGCGAGGCGACGGACTTGCGTGCGGTCCGGCCCGGTCACGCGCACCTGCACCGGCCAGCCCACCGGCGGACCGTTGAACAGGCGATCGGCCTTGTAGCGGACGTTCGGGAAGTCGCGCGCCAGGATGTCGCGCACTCGGACGATCAGCCGCTCGCGCGCCTCGATCGATTTCGACATCAGCAGCAGCTGAGCGAAGTTCTGGTTGCGAAGCTGCTGGTCGAGGGGCAGGTAGAAGCGCGGTGCGCCTTCGCCGATGAACGTCGCGACGTAGCCGACGTCCGGATCGGTCGAGAGCTGCTGCTCGAGGCGCTTGGCCTGCCGCTCGCTCTCCTCGAAGGACGAACCTTCCGGCATCCACAGGTCGACCAGGATCTCGCCGCGGTTGGAGGTCGGGAAAAACTGCTGCGGGATGAGGGCGAAGCTCGCCATGCTTGCGACCAGCGCCCCGAAGGTCAGCGCAACGACCAGCCAGCGCCGACGGATGCACCACGCGACGAGGGCGCGGATCGCCCGGTAGGGACGCGTGTCGAAGGCCTCGCGGCTCTCGGCGTTCCGTTTATGGGCCTTCAGAAGCTTGTAGCCGATCCACGGCGTGAAATAGACCGCCGCGACCCATGAGGCCATGAGGGCGATGCCGGTGACCCAGAACAGCGCGCTGACATACTCGCCGGCCGCGCTTTGCGCGAACCCGACCGGAATGAAGCCGGCGACCGTGATCAGCGTGCCGGTCAACATCGGAAACGCGGTCGACGTATAGGCGAAGGTCGCGGCGGCGAGCTTGTCGTGACCCTCCTTGAGCTTTCGGTCCATCATCTCGACGGCGATCATCGCGTCGTCGACCAGGAGGCCGAGCGCAATGATGAGCGCGCCGAGCGAGATGCGGTGCAGATCGATGCCGGCCAGCGACATGATGAAGATCGTGACCGCCAGCACCAACGGGATCGTGAGGGCGACGACGATTCCGGCCCGCAGGCCCAGCGCGATCAGCGACACGACGAGCACGATGGCGATCGCCTCGCCGAACGCCTCCAGAAACTCATGGATCGACTTGGTGACGACCTTCGCCTGGTCGGAGATCTGGCCTAGCTCGACGCCGATCGGCAGGTCGCGCTCGATGCTCTTGAGCGTGCGTTGGACGGCGGCGCCGACTTCGGTGACATTGGCGCCCGGCGCCATTGTGGTGCCGAGCAGCACCGCCTCGCGGCCCTGGTAGCGGGTCTTGGCGGTCGGCGGATCTTCGAGGCCGCGCTTGACCTCCGCGATGTCGCCGAGGCGAAAGGTCTGCGCGCCGGCGCGAAGCCGCAGCTCGCGAATGTCCTCGACCGATTGGAGCCCGCCCTCGACGTCGATGCGGACCGAGCGCTCGCGCGTCTCGATCCGCCCGGCGGGGTCGATCGCATTCTGGCCGCCGAGCGCCGCCTGGATGTCGAGCACGGACAGACCGCGCTCTGCCAACGCCGAGGAGGAAATCTCGATGAAGACGCGCTCATCCTGGGTCCCCAGGAGATCGACCTTGGCGACGCCGGGGACGCGCAGCAGTGTGTCGCGCGCGTTCTTCGCGAAACGCTTGAGCTCCGGGTAGGAGAAGCCCTGACCCGTCACGGCATAGAGCGAGATGTAGGTATCGCCGAACTCGTCGTTGAAAAAGGGACCGATCACGCCCTCAGGCAGCGTCTGGCGAATGTCGCCGATCTTCTTGCGCACCTGGTAGAAGGCGTCCTTCACCGCATCGCCGCGAATCGAGCCCTTCAGGTTGACGAAGATGTTGGCGAAGCCCGACCGCGTGTAGGAGCGGACGAAGTCGAGACCCGGCGCCTCCTGCAGCTTGCGCTCGATCTTGTCGACCACCTGGTCCTGCATTTCCTGCACGGTTGCGCCCGGCCACATCACCTGCACGACCATCACGCGGAAGGTGAAATCCGGATCCTCCTTCTGGCCGATACGCGTGAAGGAGACGATGCCGGCCGCGAGCAGCAGCACCAGGAGAAACGCGGTGAAGCTGCCGTGGCTGATCGCCCATTTCGACAGGTTGAAGCGCGAAGGGGCGCCGCGCGGCGGATCGGGCAGTGAGAATGTCTCTCGGCGCATGATCGCCTCCGTCAGGTCGGCCGCGCCGGCCGCGCCGGCTTGGTCTCGTCCGGCAGGCGCACCCGCATGCCGTCGCGCAGGAACTGGACGCCCGCGATCACCACCACGTCGCCGGCGGCAAGCCCGCTCGCGATCCGCACCCCGTCTTCGGCGATGCCGCCGACGGCGACCGGCCGGCTACGCACCGCATTGGTCGTCCGGTCGACGACGAACACGGTCGGGCCGCCGTCGCTGTCCGCGAGCGCTGCGAGCGGCACCACGACCGAGGCGGCTGCGTCATCGGTGTGAAGCGAGACCGATGCGGTCATGCCCAGCCGGATGATGTGCGGCGAGTCCTTCAATGCGATCCGAACCGCGTAGGTGCGCGAGGACGGATCGGCCTGGCCGGCGATCTCGCGAATGAGGCCCTCGATGCTCAAACGGGGTCCCGCCCACAGCGTGACCATGGCGGGCTGCCCGATCGCGAGATGTCCGGAATCCTGCTCGGGGACCGCGACCGCGATCTCGGTCTCGCCTGCGAGCGCGAGCGTGATGACGGTCTGCCCGGCATTGACGACCTGGCCCGGCTCTCCCATCACCGCGGTGACGATCCCGGCCTTGTCGGCCTTGAGCGTCGCATATCCGACCGCATTGCTGGCCTGGCGCAGCTGCGCCTCCGCCGATTCGAGCGCCGACACGGCCGCGTCCATCTCGTTGCGCCTGGTGTCGTAAGCCGCCTGCGAAATGGCGGCGCTCGGCAGGAGCGCTCGTCCGCGCTCGAGGTTGTCCCGCGCCACGTCGCGGCGGCTGCGCGCCGACGCGACCGCCGCCTTGGCGCTGTTCTCGCCAAGCGTGAGGTCGACGTCGTCGAGGCGCGCGATCACCTGATCGACCTCGACGCGGTCGCCGACATTGACAACGCGCTCGACGATCTTGCCGGCGACGCGGAAGCCGAGCGCGCTCTCGATGCGCGGCCGCACCACGCCCGAATAGGTCAGCGTGCGCCCACGCGATGCTTCGCCTACGACGGCGACCTTGACCGGTCGGACGACCTCCTGGTCGACCTTGGCCTCGCTCTGACAGCCGGCGAGCGCCGCGGCGAGCGGCAGGACGAGAGCCAATCCCATCCAGCTTCGCGTTGTGCCCGCCGAGGGCCGGCCTTTGGTCACTGTGCGCATGTGCGCCTCCCAATCGTGTCGAGATCCTGGGCCCGCTGTGTCATTTTTGAGACCGATCGGTCTCAAACAAGGCACAAAAAGCCGCTAACGAAATCCGGTGCGGACACTTCGTTCGAGATGATCGACCACGGCGTCCATGTAGCCGCGGTCCTTGTAGAGATTGCTCAGCATGATCGCGCCTTCCACGCTCGCGATGATCCAGGTGGCCCGCGCGCGCGCGTCGCCCTTGGCGAACTCGCCTTGCTTGATCCCTTCGGCGATCATGCGCTCGACCAGCCCAATGAAACGTGCCATCGCGGTGCGCGCCGCGTCGCGCAGTTTTGGATCGGCGTCGTCGCTTTCAATGGCGAGATTCATCATCGGGCATCCGCCGGCGTATGCCTCGTCCTGCGGCGCATTGCGCGCGACGTCGAGGACGGCGAGCAGCTTGGCGGAGGCCGACGTCTTTCCTTCGATCGCTTCCAGCAGGCGGTCGCGCAGGCGCGTGAAGGCGTATTCGAACGCTTCGAGCGTGAGCACATCGCGGCTGTCGAAATGCCGGTAGATGCCGCCCTTCTGCAGTCCGGAGACGCGCATGATCTCGGACACGGGCGTGCTCCGGTACCCCTGCTTGTTGAGGAGGTCGGCGGTGCGGACCACGATCCGCTTTCTGGTGTCCTCGCCCTTGGTCATCATCCGCCTGCAGAGTAAAAGACCGATCGGTCTTTTAAATACCGGAGGCGCGAACGGGACGCAACCGTGCGGGCGGGTCCGAACCCGCCACGAGCGCAGCCCTGAACCTCGCATCTCGTTGATCACGCGAGCATTTTGGCGGCGTCCGCACCTTTCCGTGAGCGGCGAGATCGGTGGTATCTGCATGGGCGCGGCGCCTTCCTTATTCGTGGAGGGTGCGGTAATCGCCGACGATCCGTGCCTCACTCACCACCGGCAGCTCGACGCAGCGCGCCTTGACGCCGCTCTGGAACGTGCGGAACGCCTCGAGCTCGGTGACCGGTTGGCCGCCGTTCTCGACCGATGAGAAATGCAGGAACGAGCCGTCTTCGAGTTTGAGCACGAGATAGCGCAGACCTTCCGGCGACTTCGCGCGTAATTCGGCGAACACGTTCGCGATCAGGCGCTCGTTTTCCTGCGTGTCATCCGGGTTCGCCTTGTAGCGAACGAAGGTGCGTTTCATTTTGGCTGCTCCAATGTCGATCCATGACTCAAAGACGCACGAGACCGGCCGATTGCGACATCGCAAAGAATTTTTTTTCAGGGCTGAGGGAGGCGTGGGATCTCGGACCGCGGACGGCCGCGTTTCCTCGCACCTCAAGAAAGCGATCCTGGCGGCGGCGCGATAATTCTTGCAAAATGCCGCCCGGGGCGGCGTCGCTGCTCTCCGCTGATGGAGGGACCAGCGCCGTGGTCGACTTGGGTCGGGAGGCGTCGCAATGGCAAGGCCCGTAAAGCTCTACAATCACGCGCAGGCGCCCAATCCGCGGCGTGTCCGCGTCTTCGCGGCCGAGAAGGGAATTCCGATCGCGCTGGAGAACGTCGATATTCTGGCCGGCGCGAGTCGCACGCCGGAGTTTTTGGCCAAGAATCCGTCAGGCGGCGTGCCGGTGCTCGAGCTCGACGACGGAATGCATCTCGCCGAATCGGTCGCGATCTGCCGTTACCTGGAGGCGCTGCATCCGGAGCCGAACCTGCTCGGCCGCGATGCGCGCGAGCAGGCGGAGATCGAGTGCTGGAATCGGCGCATGGAGCTCGAGCTCTTCAATACGATCGGGCGCACCATCGCGAACACCAGCCCGGTCTTCCAGGGCCTGTGGAAGCAGTTTCCCGACTACGGCGAGGCGCAGCGCGCGGCCGTGCACAAGCGGCTGGAGCGGATGGATCGCGAGCTCAACGGCAAGAAATTCGTCGCCGGCGATCGCTTCACCATCGCCGACATCACCGCCATGGTCGCGGTCGACATCGGCGGCATGCTGGCCGGCATCAAGATCGCGCCGGAGCTCGCCGAGCTGACGCGCTGGCACAAATCGGTGTCGAGCCGGCCGAGCGCCAAGGCGTGAGGTGGTCACGGGAGACGGGCCTTTGAACATCCTCACCGTCAACCTGCTGTTCAGCACGCTCGTGTTCTTGACCGCGGCGAGGCTCTACCTTCTCCCCAAGCTCGACGAATGGGAGCCGCGGACCATCCTGCTGCCCATTCTCCTGCTGCACGCGACGCGGCACCTCGGCCTGATGTTCCTGGCGCCCGGCGCGGTCTATCCCGGCGTTCCGGCGCAATTCGCCTACCCGGCGGCATTCGGAGACTTGTTGGCCGCGGTGCTGGCGCTGATCGCGATTCCGGCGGTGGCGAGGCGGGCGCGCAGCGCCAAGGTGCTGGTCTGGATCTTCAACATCGAAGGCACGCTGGACCTCTTTCTCGCGATCGCGCTCGCCACCGCCTACGACGCTGCGCCCTTCATGGGAGCGGCCTACTGGATTCCCGCGTTCTGGGTGCCGGCCTTGCTGGTCACGCACTACGTCACGTTTCTTCTCCTTCTGAAGCATTGGCGGTCGCAGGTCGGCGCGTGAGCATTGTCTGCCAGCCCGAGATGACCCGATGAACCCACGAGAGATCCTATGCAGCAGGCAGGAGTGCTCCAATGGGCGCTTCTGATTCGCTGACATAGGAGGTGAACATGAACGGTCAAACCGATTTCACCGTGAAAGCAGAGTCCCAAGGAAAAATGGACGTTAGACGTCCAGGTCCGTTTGCGCGTAATTGAGGAAGTATCCCGTGAATACCGTCGCCCCCAAGTAAGCAAACGCGTCGGTCAGTTGCTCATCGCTCCAGCCGCCTTGCTGAGCTGCTTTCCAGGTGGCGTCCGCAACGTTTCCCGAATTTGAAGCCGCTTCTCTGACCAGGCCGGCCAACACATCGATTTTGGCGTCGTTTGTCGAGGCGCCCGTCGCTAAGGCAGTGATCTGTTCTTCGGTCCAACCATTCATCTGGGCGAGCCGACTGGCAATGCGGGTCATATAGCTGTTACCGACCCCGGCCGCAGCC
>WNFC01002223.1_pt1 | contig 20860 bp, 20 predicted proteins | sample 5400541 | NCBI WGS metagenome assembly WNFC01 (sample SAMN13153342, study PRJNA577476) | soil metagenome | isolation source: 120 cm saprolite under Douglas fir tree site 2 hole 2 replicate 1 | place: USA:California | collected 2015-04-18
TCAGCTCTCCTCGCGCGGCGTGCCTCCGTGCCGGCGTACGAAGTCGTCGATCAACTCACGCGCGATGCTGAGCCGTGGCGGGATCTGCGCCGGCAGCTTGTCCGGGGGAAACCATCCGGCCTCGGCGATTTCCGAAGAATCTGCGGCGATCTCGCGGGCGGCCCACTTGGCCGTGAAACCAATCATCAGCGATCCCGTGAACGGCCAAGGTTGACTGCCGAAGTAGTGGACATCGGTGACGAGAATTCCCGCCTCTTCCTCAATTTCGCGCTCGACCGCTTCCTCGAGCGTTTCGCCGACTTCGACGAAGCCCGCCAGTGTGCTTAAGAATGGCCGCGGGAAGCGAGCGTTGCGCGCGAGTAGAGCACGCCCGTCGCGTTCGACGAGCACGATGATTGCGGGCGACAAGCGCGGATAGGCGCGGTGGCGACAGGCGGTGCAGGTGCGAACGCGCTCGGTGTTGGAGCGCTCGGTGGCTGCTCCGCAGCGCCCGCAGAACCGGAAATCGCGATCCCAAGCGGTGAGTCCCAGCGCGCGACCCGCAATCGCGAAATCCTCATCGGAGAGGATTCCGAACAAGCGTCGAAGAGGAACTGGCTCGCTGCCCTCCGGCCGGGGCTCACCCGGCTCGAGAACGCGCGCGAAGCACGGATTGTCGTCGCGTGACCCGAGATAGATCGCGCCCGCGGCGGGACCGGTGGGAATATCAACGCCACTGCTCGTCCGGATGACGCACAGCGACTGCTCGGTCACTACGTAAAGCCTGCCCTCGGACGCCGGCGAGCTGATTCCGGGAATGAATGCCACAGGTATCGCCTTAGCAGGCTTGCCGAGCGGAATGAACCGCGTCTGGCGTTCGGCCCGGGCCACCAACCCCGAACCATTTCGTGGTGCCGCGTTGGAACAGCGCGCATCGGGGAGCTTCTTAGGAACCTAAGCCTGTGGCCTTCTGTCGCCCGCGCGGGGCGGGGTCGGCAGCCAGCGGCTCGGACTGGGCGATCTCTCGGGAGCCTGTTGCGCGGTCCGCTGCCGCCGGTACTTCGCGTACACCTGGGTAAACTCCGCCCCAAAAAACAGAATCTGGGCCGAGTAGTAGACCCAGATCAGCACGATCGCGACCGACCCGGCGGCTCCGTAGCTCGACGCGGCGCTGGTCTTTCCAAGGTACAAGGCGATCGCAAACTTGCCGAGGCTGAAAAGCAGCGAGGTAACGGCGGCTCCCAGCCAGACGTCCCGCCACTCAACGTGGGTGTCGGGAAGGATTTTGTAGATCGCTGCGAAAAGAATCGTCACCACGGCGAACGACACCGCGATGTTGACGAGGTGCCAAGCCGCTTCCGACCCCGGAATGCGCCCCCTGAAGTAGCCGAAGAGCGCGGCGATGGCGGCATTGATCACCAGGGAGACGAGCAACAAAAACCCGATGCCGAGGACCATCGCAAAGGAGAGGAATCGGTGTTTGAGGAAATCGATGATCCCATTGGTCGGCTTCGGCTTGACCTTCCAGATGACGTTCATCGTTTCCTGGAGTTGGGTGAACACCCCCGAGGCGCCGAAGAACAGAACCACCACTCCGAGAATGGTCGCCGGGACGCCCGCGCCCGGCTTGCTGGCGCTCACCATCATGTCCTCGATCACCTTCGCGCCGCTGACACCGATCAACCCTTCCAGCTCACGGTGGATGTCGCCCCGGACGGCGTCGCCGCCGAAAACGAAGCCCGCCACGGCCACCGCGATGATCAGCAGCGGGGCGATGGAAAAAATCGTGTAGTACGCAAGCGCTGCGGCATAGGTCGGCGCCTTGTCGTCCAACCACTCCGAAATTGTCTGCTTGATCAGCCTCCAGAGGTCTCCAAGTTTCATCGCTGTGTCCAGGCCGCACAACGAACGTGCGCATCGAGCTAAAATCCGTCACCCAACGCAGGCGAATAACCTGCCCCGTTCGCGCAGGTCGTTGGGTTACCCTCCCCTCTTGCGCTCGGGTGCCTGGCGCTCGTCCAAGGCGTCTTCGCTGGTCACCTATGAGTGTATGACGACGCAATTGGACCCATCTCGCGCCCGAGGGTTGGGCGTCGCTGCGCCCCGGCGGAAACGGGCTGCGTTTCGCTTCGCCGGACTTCTGGTGGCGGCGGCGCTGCTCTTGCTGGCGCTGGTGATTCTGCTCAGGCTTCCCGGCGCACGGGTAACGGCGGAAAAAAAGGCCGTCAACCCCCGACTTGAGATTCAGACCCCGGACAGCGATGCCCCGCCGCAGCATCCGTGAGAAAACGGGGGCCGTTGCCTGCGATCAAAGACGCTTCAGCGCCCCGCGGCTGGTCTACGATCGCCGCGTCGCCGGTCTCCATCGCCGCGTCCCGGTCTTTAGCGCGGCAGGACAGTCGTCGGCGCAGCGTGCCGGTCCTTGCCTTCGCGTGCCAGTCTTCAGCGCCGCGCAGGTCTTCAGCGCTGCGTGACGGTCCTCATTGCTGCAAGCCGGTCCTCATCGCCGCGTGCCGGTGATGATCACGACGTATGTTGCGTTCTGCCCGAGCACGGAATGCGCTCCTTGCGCCACGCCGATCCCAACCACTTTCGCTGTCGCAACGATGCCGGGTTCTTCTGCGAGCTCGAGGGGATCGCTCTTCACGCCCGAGATGACGTTGACCGTTCGAAAGGTCTTGTGCAGCGGAAGGAGGAGCTCGTCGGCGCGCGCCTTGGGCAAGCTCCCCTTTGCGTCGGCGAGGGCCTTGGCGTAATTCTGTGCCACCTCCTCCAGAATCGGGTCGCTCGCAAGCGGCGGGACGCGCGCATCAGACCGCTTTCGCGCAATCGCGGCGCGAAGGTCCTTGCGGACGGCCTGGGTATCGATCGGCGGCAATTGCTTGACGAACAGCTCGGTCAGGAAAACCGTGGGACGGCCGCTGGCATCGACTCCGGCAGCCACTCCAATCCCGGCTTGAGTGACCGCCGTACTCATGTAGTTGGCGCGGTGAGAGGGGCTGAATGAGAACCGGGCGTGGGCTTCGTCGACGCTGCGCGCTTGCGCGGGATTCTGAAGCACCAGAGGCGAGATCACACCGGCCTGCTTGAGGAGCGCCACCACATCGCTCTCCCCTTGCTTGTTTCGCCGGTTCTCGGAAATGGTGCGCGCGACCTTGGCGACCGCATCGTCCCAGGCGAGCGTGGCGATGCCCACCGCCGTGCGTTCGGAATTGATGAGATCGAGGTCCCTCTTCTCCTCGCGCGCCGGGTCGACCGGGCCTTGCTCCGGGGGAAGGGAGACGGACGTGGGAGGTTCCGCGCCACACATCACCGGGAAGTTGGCCACGATGCTTTCCGCCCCCTGCTGCTCAGCCCGGATCTCCACCTGAATCCGGCCCGCGACATCGCCGCAGCGCAGCTCGGCCTGCAGGGCCTTGCCCGGAGAAACCGGGGGCGTTTCGAGTTGCCCCTTCACATCGGAAATGAAGACCTTCGGGTTTTCATAGGCGCCAACCAGCCGACCCTTGAGGGGTGCCTGGCTATTGAGCGCCAGGCGCCTCGGCACGGGCTCCCAATCCACCACCAGGTCGGCCATCAACAAGACCAGCCGGCTGCTGTCTTTGGCAAGCCGGCTCGTTGCCAGACCGAACCTGGGCTGGGCGGCGTTTTTGGCGAAGCTGGAAATCGAATCGAGCACCATGCCGGAGATCACTTTCGGATCCTCGGTGGGGACCGCGGTGATCGTCACCGGAGCTGGCGACGTCAGCCCGAAATACCAGGAGACGAACCGCAGCGCCGTCTCGTCCGGCGTGTCCTTTCTGTCCCAGCCGAGGAAAACCTCGGCGACGGCGCAGAGGCGCCCGTCGGGTGTGGGGACCGGGGTGCGACTGGTTTTGGCCTTGTCCTCGAGATCCAGGCTAAGGACTGGAACCGTGCGAGACGAGCAAGTTAAGCCTACGTCCGATCCATAGCTCGCCGCGGGAGGCCGCCCCGGCGAAAGCGAACCGTCCTTGATCGTTCCCGGGGACGACCGCGCCGCCATGACCGCCGCGCAGCCCGCCGCGAAAATCGACAGCGCAAGCCCGACCGCACAGATTCGAAGGGTGATGTACCGAGTCACGTCCCGCCCCCTTTTCTATCTGCCGGCGCACCGAGTCACATTCAGTGACATACAGATCGCCGGCAGGTTCCCAAAATCTAATTACGCCGTGGCTAGTTGGGCAGCATCAGCTTGATCTTGAAGGTGTACTCGACCTCGGCCGGCCTGCCGTCCACCGTGTACGGCTTGTATCTCCAGCGCTCGATCGCGTCGATCGCCGCGCGGTCCATGAAGGGCAGGCTCTTCAGAACGCGGCAGTTGTTCACCGATCCCTCCGCGGTGACCACGCACTTCACCACCATCGTCCCTTCGATTTCTTTTTCCAGCGCCTTATCGGTGTACTGAATGCTCGGTCCCGAAAGCTTCTGCAGTTTAATGTTGCTCTCGTCGATTTCGATCCGCTTCGGCGGAGGAGGGCCTCCAATGGCACCGCCGAGCGTCCCGCCGACGACTCCGCCCACCACTCCCCCGACGACTCCGCCCACGACCCCGCCTTCCACGCCTCCCTCCACGCCTTGATCGGGTTCTGACGGCTCTGCCTCGGGCGGCTTCTCCTTGGGAATCTCCCTCGGCTGGATGATGGTATCGGGCTTGCGGACCGGTTTGCGCTCCACCACCTCGACCTTCTTCCGCGCCGGTGGAGGAGGCGGCGGAGGAGGAGGCGGCGGCGGAAGCATGAACTTCACCGCCAGGTCCTTCTGGTGGCTCACCGGTGGCGGGCGCACGGAGATCCAGATCGCAAAGGCGATCAGCCCGGCGTGCAGCACAATCGAGATCATGGCTCCGGTCCCTATCCTGCTCTGAGGGACCTGGCTTTTGTTGAGAACGGCATCGAACATGAGATTTTAGAACCGAGTAAGGTGGGCCGCTGGTCGCGCAAAAGCGCGTTACTTTACAGAATTGTGTCCTCCCGTCAAACGCTCCTTTGACCCATCGGCCTTTTTCGAGAGTTCGATTTGCTGGGGCGGCCAGCGCTCCTAATCGCGGCAGTGGATGATGATGGACGAGCGGATCAGCACGGGCGGGGCGGCGCTGGCGAGGGCCGACGAGCTCGCGGAGCCGCTCCGCACCCCCGCGGCGGCCTATTCGAAGCGCCTGCTCGACGCCCTCGGGGAGATCGAGGAGCTCGAGAGGCGATCCGCGCGCCTGGCCAATCTTCGCAGCCTGGCTTTCATCGCCGCAGCAGCGCTCGCCGCATTCACCTTTTTTGGCAAGCTTCCCAGCAGCGGATGGTACGCGGCCGGCGCCGGCGTCGCGGTCTACGCAGCGTTGGTGGTGGCCCATGAGCGGGTTTTCCAGCGCAAACGGCGTACGCAGCTTTTGGCGGAATTGAACGAGCGCGGCATTGCCCGCCTCACCGGAGAGTGGCATCGGTTCAAGGACCGCGGCGACCCGTTCGCCCAAGCGGATCACCTCTACGCCGGCGATCTGGACATCTTCGGGCAGGGCTCGCTGTTCCAACTGATCAACGAAACGGCAACCCGGCTGGGCGAATCGGTGCTCGCCCAGTGGCTCGCCTCGCCCGCTCCCGCCGATGTCGTCCGGCAGCGCCACGGCGCGGTCCGCGAGCTGGCGGGGGCCATCGACTTCCGGCAGACACTCCTGCTCGAGTGCCGGCTGGTGACGCTGGAGAAGGCGGATCCCAGCCCGTTCATCGTCTGGGCCGAGGGAGGCCCGTATCTCAAGTCGATCGGCTGGGCGAGACCGCTGGGATGGCTGATCCCGGGGGCGACGCTTGCGGCATTGGTCGCCGGCCAGCTCGACTGGATCGCACGGTACGCCTGGTTGGCCGGAATCCTCCTTTCCGTGGTCATCCTCCGTCTCGTTCGAAGTCAGCTCGACGAATTCTACCGGCGCCTCGCGGTTGGAGAGATGGGATTTACCCGCTTCGAGCGCGTCTTCGAGGCAATCGCGGCGCAGCGCTTCGCCGATCCGCTGCTGCAGCAACTCTCGACCGACCTGGGTGGAGAACGGGTCTCGCTGCACCTGCGCCGCTTTGCGCGGCTCTTCGGCTTCACGGAGGTGTCCCCCCAGCTCCATGCGGTGTTCAACGTGCTCTTCCTCTGGGACATCCACTGGTTTTTCCGGCTGGAGACCTGGCGAATCGAGCTCGGCGGTCGGGTGCGAAGGTGGTTCGATTCGCTCGCGCAGCTCGAATCCCTCTCCAGCCTGGCCGCCCTGGCGCACGACCGCCCGCAGTTCACCTTTCCCGATCTGGCGCCCATCGGCCCAGTATTCATCGCCAGAGGGCTCGGCCACCCGCTCCTCGACAACCCGGTTCGCAACGACGTCGATATCCCCGGTCCCCGGCATGCGCTGATCATCACCGGCTCGAACATGTCTGGGAAAAGCACGTTGCTGCGCGCGATGGGGACAAATGCGGTTCTGGCGCTGACCGGCGCTCCCGTCTGCGCCCAATCCCTGGAGGTCTCCGAGCTTCGGGTGCTCACCAGCATGCGGGTGCGCGATTCGCTCGAGCTGGGGGTCTCGCATTTTTACGCCGAGGTTCAACGGATCAAGGCGGTGCTCGACGCGGCGTCGGCGGCGAACGGCCGCGCCCTGTTCTTGCTCGACGAAATCCTCTGGGGGACGAACACGCGCGAGCGGCAAATCGCTTCCCGCGAGGTGCTGCGCCTGCTGCTCAAGACCGGTGCTTCCGGGGCGGTGAGCACCCATGACCTCTCGTTGGCGTCTCTGGAGCAGGAGCTGGGCGGCCGGGTGAAGAACTTCCACTTCAAGGATCAGCTCGTCGACGGCAAAATGACCTTCGACTACCGGCTGCGCGATGGAGTCCTGGACACCACCAATGCCTTGCGCCTGCTGCGGCTGATGGGAATCGCGATCGAGGAAAAGGAGCCGCCCTAGATCCCACGGCGCGCTCTTAGCCCGGGGCTATTCAGCCTTGGTCTGAGCGTAGCCGGCGAACATTCGCTCCAGGGCCTCCAGCCGCGCCTTGAGCTCGATGTTCTCAGCGGTCAGGGTGTCTATCTTTTTCGTCTGTTCCACGGTGCGCTTCTCCAAGGCCTGGGCCGCCACCATCAAGATCCCATCCAAATCGCCGGAGGTGATGGTGGTGTCGGTTCCAATCGTCCCGATGGCATCGTGGCCGAAAGCGGCGAAGAAGTCCTGGGCCATCGGACCGTAATGCCGGAATTGTTTGGCGTCTTGGCCAATGTAGTTCCAGCTTGTAAGACTCAGCCCTCCGATCTTGCTGAGCACGACTTCGCCGTCCACCGGCTGGAAGCTCTCCTTCAGGTTGCGATCAGAGGGGTAAGTGAATGGAACCTGACCTTCGATGACCGTGACCGCGGCATTGCCCAACCGGATTTTGTTACTGGCATTGACGACGGCCCTGGCACCGATGGCCGTGGCGTTGAATAAATTGCTCGCATCGGCCCGAAACCCAATGGCGGTGTTCTCGCTGCCGGTGGTGTTGTAAAAGAGCGCTTCGTTCCCAATGGCGGTGTTCTCGCTGCCAGTGGTGTTGTAAAAGAGCGCCAAGTACCCGCTGGCGGTGTTGCTTACGCCCATGTTGTTGTTGTGGAGCGCCCAGTACCCGCTGGCGGTGTTGCCGCCGCCGGTGGTGTTGCTCTGGAGCACACCGTACCCGCTGGCGGTGTTCTCGTTGCCGGTGGTGTTGTTCAGGAGCGCATTCCGCCCGTTGGCGGTGTTTCCGGAGCCGATGGTGTTGAAAGCGAGCGCACTGGAGCCGCTAGCGGTGTTTTCGGAGCCGGTGGTGTTGCTAACGAGCGCATTATTCCCGCTGGCGGTGTTGAAGCCGCCAGTGGTGTTGCTAAAGAGCGCACTGGAGCCGGTGGCGGTGTTGAAGCCGCCCGTGGTGTTGCTCAGGAGCGCATTCCGCCCGTTGGCGGTGTTTTCGGAGCCGGTAGTGTTGCTAAAGAGCGCACTGCGCCCGCTGGCGGTGTTGTAGTTGCCGGTGGTGTTGCTATAGAGCGTCAGGTACCCACTAGCGGTGTTGCTGAAGCCGGTGGTGTTGCTTTGGAGAGCTTGGAACCCGGTGACGGTGTTGTTGGCGCCGTCCATCGTCAGATTGCCCGCGTTGCTGCCGAGGAAGGTATTGCCCGTGCCGAAGTTGTGAAGGAAGGGTGCTCCCCCTTTCAAAACACTTCCGACCGTGCTGTCGGTAGTATCAAGCATCGTTAGATTGGCCGGGACGTCAACGTCCTGCGCTCCAGCGAGACTCGACAGCAATAGAAATGACAGCGCGCCCGGAAGCGCGAACAAAGATCGGCGTTGCATGGGAATCCCCCTCCTTGGGTCCGGACGGGGTACGCTGACTCGTTGTCAATGTCAAACCAGCGCGGCATGGCACTGCGCCGGCCTAGGGGAGGCCTAGGGGTGGGTAATCAGCGCCCCCAGCGCGTCGAGCGTTTCGCTCGGCTCGGGTCGCGTCGTATAGTCCGGATCGCTCTGGGCGCTGCGGATGATGCCTTTGCGATCGATGATGAAGCGCGAGGGAATCGGTACCGTCCAGGAATCATCTCCGTTGAAACCCGGCAGATCGAGCGGAAAGGCTCGATACACTTCACGCAAGTATTCCGGGAGTTGCCAGCGGATCCCGAATTGCGCGGCCACTTTGTTCCCCCGGTCGGTCAAGATCTCGAAAGTCAGGTTGCGGCGTTGCATGAGCTCCCGACTGTGCTCCGGCAATTGGGGCGAAATCGCGACCAGATTGGCGCCGAGGGCGTTGATTTCGGGAAGTACTTTCTGCAGAGCTACCAGCTCCGCGTTGCAATAGGGTCACCAACGCCCACGGTAGAAAGTGATCACCAGGGGCCCTTTCGCGAGCAATGCCTTTGAATCGACGGGCTGCTCGCTCGCGTTGGGGAGCACGAATTCAGGGGCTTTATCGCCCGCCTTCAACACCCGCTCCAAAGCTCCGGAGCGGCGCAGCTCGTCCACCGCGCGGTGCATCTTCTCCACCACGTCGGCCGGTCGGCGAGATTCCGCTCGCAAGCGCAGCGCGGTGAGCTCTTCATTCAGGGACATGACCGAATCTCCGATGTCCGGGGCTTCCCCAGACGCGAGTTTCCATGCCTGTGATTACTCCGCACCACCGTGCCCGGTTACTTCTGCCTCAAGTATTGGTCCGTTCCGTCGAGCCAGTCCTGCCGGGGCGGGTCAAAGACATCGACATCGAGCGTATCCTCGAGCGCCTCTGCCCCATGCGGCAGATTCCCGGGGATGTGGAGGACCTCCCCTGCCCGCACGTCGATCTGCTCCTCGCCGTCGGCTCCCAGGGTGAAGCGCAGCGCGCCCTCGAGCACGTAGGTGATCTGCTCGTTGTGGTGCTTGTGCCGTGGAACGACGCAGCCCTTCTTCAAATAGATGTGGGCGATCATCATCCGGTCGCCGGTGATCATCCGCCGGTCGAGCTTCTCGGACATCTTCTCTTTGGGAATTGATTCCCATCGGTGCAGCTTCGCTTTGCGTGGCTCCGGCATCGCCTTTGCTCCCTTCGAGTCTGAGAGCCGGCGAACATAGGAGCATCCCGGGCCTGGATCAAATCCGGCGCGACAGCATCGCCGCCGCGCCGGAATCTTCAGACAAGCCAAATCAGCCGCTATGCAACGAAGGCCGCTACAATTTTAACCAGACACCCGCGCCGACACCGAATTGCTGCGTCTTGAACGCACTCACGTTATCCCCGAACAAAGGAAAGTCGGTCGTGACCTCGGCATAGAGAGAGACGAGAGGGATGCCGATCTTCAAACCCCCAGCGAGCCGGAGGTTCATATAGCGAACGTCGGGCTCCAGGTGGATTGGAAACGAACCGCGCACGAAGAGCGGGATAGGACCGAAATCGATCGTCAGGTTTGGCCCCAGGAAAGTACCGGTCCTCGTGTAGCCGGTGCCCGTCGCCGTAAACCCCTCTATAAACTCGAGTCCGAGGCCGACATTTCCAATCGGATAGAACTCCGCGAGGACGTTGATGGCAGGCTTAAACGTGTCGCCGAGCCAGTAGGAGCCACTGAGTCCGTTGTTGTCGAAATGGGTGTAAAACGGCGTTTCGAGACCGCCTCTGATTCCAAATTGCGCGTGCGATATGGCAGGCACGCAGAGCACGGCAATCCCAGCAATCAGCGTCAGCTTCTTCATCGTTGATTTTCCCTTCCGGCCCTATCGGTAAATTACTGAAGCGTACCGGTTGGAGATAGGCACGCTGTGGGGCATGAGCAAGATTTCAGCCCGTTTGTGTGACATGCTTGCCTGCCCCGATACACTGCGCGAGCATTCGTTGGCAGTTGGCGCCCTGCCGGATCGTGCAGGTCGCCGTTTTCAGGCTCTTGACGCGGACTTGGGGCCCGCCCGCAGGCGGCTGCGCAACCGGGCGGCGTCAAATGGCTTGGGCAACGCGGTGACAATGAAATCAAGGAGGATCGCGGCGAACCGTTCGGGGTCATCCAGGTGCGGGAAGTGACCCACTCCGGGGAAGATTTCGAGCTGGCTTCCCGGCATTTGCTCATGCGCGCGGTGGGCGTGGCTGACGGGGATGAGCGGATCTTTTTCGCCCCAGACGATCATCGTCGGGATCTCGGCGGCGAGGTACAGCCTGTCGTTGGCGCTGACGCGCTGCCCGCCGACGTCGATGATCCCGCGCACGGTCTGGAGAAAAGCCCGGCGGGCCTCGGGATTTTCGAGCGCGACGAAGCTGCGCCAGGTCTCGCCGATGTCGTTGCTCGCCCGGAAACCGAGCTTTCCCATCGTCTTCACCAGCGTCCCGATGCTGCGGGCGCCGCCGACGCTGAGCCAGGGCAAAACCACGTCGGCGCCGTGGAGCGCCGCGGCCCGCAGGATCGGGTGGACTTCCCGGCCCAGTCCGCCGCTGGAGACAAGGACGAGCCGTTCCACGCGCTCGGGAAATTGATAGCTGAACTGCAACGCCACGCCGCCGCCGAGCGAATGTCCCACCAGGGTACAGCGTTCCAGGCCGATCGCCTCGAGCAGATCGCGAAGCAGATTCGCGTACGCGCCGAGGGAGTAGTCGCCTGGCGGCTTGGCGGAGGCGCCGTGACCCAACAGATCGGGCGCGATCACGGTGCGTTGCCCGATCAGCCGCGGGATCATTTTTGCCCAGGTCTCCGAGCTCGACGCAATTCCATGGAGCAGCACCACCGGCGGGCCGTTGCCGCCCATCAGATAGCTGTATTGCTGGCCGTGAAGCTCGATCTCCAAACGCTCGATCGCGGGTCTCACTGGGGCGGTGTTTTTCATACTCTTTTCCATGGCGGTGACCGCGACAGTGACAGGCCGGGCGGTCCAACGCAATTGGCTCATAGCGGCGAAGCGACTCTATTGCTCGCCTGCCGGCGTGGATCGTAGGTTCGGGGGGTGCGCCGCGACGGAGTCGCCTCAACCGGAGAAGTGGGCCGATCACCGGCGCGCAGAGACGGCTCCGAAAAGGTCACCGGCCGGGCCCTCTATCTGGATGACATTCAGTTCCCGGGTCAATGGTGGGGGCGCACCGTGCGCTCGAGCGTCGCCCGCGGCGTGATCAAGAGCGTCCGGCTCGATCCCGCCTTCGACTGGACCGGAATCACCTGTGTCACCGCGCGGGATATTCCCGGCGAGAACGTGGTCCACCTCATCGAGGACGATCAGCCCTGCCTCGCCGACGGGAAGGTCCGGCATTGCGAAGAGCCGATTGCTCTTCTCGCCTCGGGAGACCGCGAGCGCCTCGACGAAGCGGTTCAGCACGTCTGGGTGGAGATCGATCCGCTCGAGCCGGTGCTCGACCCTTTGAAATCGTCGCAGGTATTCAAGGAGCTCTTGATCGAGCGCAATGTGGAAGCGCTCCCCGCGGCCTTTGCCAGCGCCGATCGCGTGATCGAAGGAACGTATCTCGTCGGGCACCAGGAGCAGATGTACATCGAGCCCAACGCCGTTTGCGCCACGCCTCACGAAGATGGCGCAATGACGATCCATGGCTCGATGCAGTGCCCGTTCTACATCCACCGCGCACTGCAGCGGGTGCTGAACCTCGATGAACGAAAAATAGCGGTGATCCAGACGGTCACCGGCGGTGGCTTCGGTGGCAAGGAGGAGTATCCGTCGATGATCGCTTGCCATGCGGCCTTGCTGGCGCGCAAGGCAGGTCGCCCGGTGAAAATGGTGTATCGGCGAGACGAAGACGTCGCCGCCACGACCAAGCGACACCCGGCGATCGTGAAACACCGGACCGCCGTCGCCAGGGATGGCACGCTGCTCGGCTGCGAGATCGACATCGTGATGGACGGGGGCGCCTACTGCACCTTGTCGCCGGTGGTGGCCTCGCGCGGGGTGCTGCACGCCGGGGGCGCCTACCGTTGGCCTGCATGCCGGATCGCCGGCCGAGTGGTCGCGACCCATACGCCGCCCAACGGGGCATTTCGGGGGTTCGGCGTCCCCCAAACCATCTTCGCGATGGAAGCCCATATTGAGAAGATCGCCGCCGAGCTGGGAGTGGATCCCCTCCAGCTGCGGCGAAAGAACGCCTACGTCCTCGGAGATCAAACTCCCACCGGACAGACGTTGAATTGGTCGGTGGCGGCGCAGGAGGTGCTCGAGGCAGCGGCAACCCGCAGCCAATTCGCCGAGAAACGCGCGCGCTTCTCGCAGCAAAAAGGTGGCCGCAAACGCCGCGGCATCGGCCTCTCGTTGGCGCTGCACGGAGCCGGCTTCACCGGGGCGGGCGAGGTCAAGCTCCAGTCGCGCGCAGGCGTAGAGCTCACCGCGCGCGGCGCGAGAGTTCTTTCGATCTCCACCGACATCGGCCAGGGGACGATCACCATCTTCGCTCAGATGGCCGCCGACGCGCTCGGGGTTTCGATGGACGATGTGGAAGTCGTCGCCCCCGACAGCTCTCGCCTGCCGGACAGCGGTCCCACGGTGGCGAGCCGGACCTGCATGGTGGTCGGCGGCACGATCGAGAAAGCGGCTCGGGAAATGGCGCGCGTCCTTTGCGCCTACACCGCCGGCTGGTACGGGGTTTCCGAAAAGAACGTGACTTGCCGCGGCGGGGTCTTTTTCGACGGAAGCCGAGCGCTGGCTCCATTTGCGACGATCGCCGAGCGCTATCTGCGCGACCGCGGGGAGCTGAAAGTGATCGAGCAGTACGCCCAGCCACCCGGAATCGAATGGGACGAACAAAACTATCGGGGCGATGCCTATGTCTGTTTTGGCTGGTCCGCCACCGCGGTGGAGGTCACCGTCGATCTCGATACCGGCGAAGTTCAAGTCGATCGGGTGGTACAGGCGTGCGACGTGGGAAAGGCGATTCACCCGATCCTCTGCGCCGGGCAAATCGAAGGCGGCGTCGTGCAGGCCCTGGGCTATGCGCTGCTCGAGGAATTGGTGCTCAAGGACGGGCGGGTGCAGAACTCACGGATGCAGAATTACGTCATTCCAACCTCCCTCGATGCGCCGCCGATCGAATCCATCCTGATCGAAAACCCCTACCCCTATGGGCCCCAGGGCGCGAAGGGGCTGGGAGAGCTGCCGATGGACGGTCCGGCGCCGGCGGTTGCCGCGGCAATCCTCAATGCGACGGGCGTTCTCGTCCCCCAATTGCCGATCACCCCGGAGCGACTTCTGGGCATGCTCGAGGCCCGGCGGTGAAGCTCTCCTTGACGGTAAACGGGCAGCCGCGCAGCGCCGAGGTTCCACCCCTCAAACGGCTTCTCGACGTGCTGCGCGAAGATCTCATGCTGACCGGGACCAAGGAGGGGTGCGGCGAAGGAGAGTGCGGGGCTTGCTCGGTCCTGCTCAACGGAGAGCTCGTCAACGCCTGCCTGGTGCCCGCCTGCCAATCGGCTCAGGCGGAGGTGATCACCATCGAGGGCCTTTCCGATCGGGATGGGCAACCGAGCCTGCTGCAACGGACGTTTCTGGAGTGCGGCGCCGCCCAGTGCGGGATCTGCACCCCGGGGATGATCGTCGCGGCGCACTGCTTCCTGAAAAGCGATCAACCCCCGAGCGAGCTCCGCGTCCGCGAAGCGCTCTCGGGCAATCTCTGTCGCTGCACCGGATATCAAAAAATCATCGATGCGGTGCGGCTCGCCGCAAAGGTGCCCGAGGGATGATTTCTCAGCTCGCAGTGACCACCGTCTCCACGCTGTCCGAGGCCTATGCGTTGCTCGCAAGGAATCCGGCTGGCCTGCGCGTCCTCGCCGGCGGAACGGACTTCATGGTGCAGCTCAATGCGCGCGTGGGGATCGACGCGATCGGTCACGTCCTCGACATCTGGAACCTTCGAGAGCTCCGCGGCATCGCGCGTACCGACAAGCTGGTGATCGGCGCCCTGACCACCTATTCGGATCTCATCCAATCCCCGCTCGTTCGCGAGCTGTATCCCGCCCTTTGTGATGTCTCGCGCGAGGTCGGAGCCTGGGCGATTCAGAACCGGGGAACGCTGGGAGGCAACGTGTGCAACGCCTCGCCCGCCGGCGACACCCTGCCCCTGCTTCTGGCGGCCGACGCGCAGTTCGTCGTCGGCGGACCGCGGGGGGAGCGCGCGGTCCCCGCGTCCGAATTCTTCGTCGGCTATCGGAAAACGGCGCTGGCGAAAGACGAGCTGTTCTTGCGGGCGGAGCTTCCCATCCTTTCCAGCCAACGCGGGCAGAGGCTCGTCTATCGCAAGGTCGGAACGCGCCGGGCGCAATCGATCTCCCGGACGATTCTCGCCGTTCGGGCGAGCTCGGATCGCGCGGTCCTTTCCGACGTTCGGGTGGCGGCCGGGTGCGTGGCGCCGATTCCGATCCGCTGCCGGATGACCGAGTCGGTGCTCGAGGGAAAGCGGCTGGACGATCGGCGGGTCGCCGCGGCGAGAGACGCTCTGAACGCGGACATCCAGCCGATCGGCGATGTCCGCGGTTCGGCTGAATATCGCCGCCGCGCCAGCGCCAACGTCCTCGAGCAGCTGTTGCGAGGACTGGCCGGATTGGACTGAGATGGAGGCGAGCGTCCATGAATGGCTCAATCTCCTCGTCCGATGGTTCCATGTCTTTGCCGGGATACTCTGGATCGGCCAGACCTTCCTGTTCAGTTGGCTCGACAAGCGCCTGGAGGAAGTTACCCAGACCAATCCCTCGGCTCAGGTGTGGATGGTCCACAGCGGCGGCTTCTACCTGGTCGGAAAGCAGAGAATGCCGGAGCTTCTGCCGCAGAAGCTGCACTGGTTCAAATGGGAGGCCGCCTCGACCTGGCTCAGCGGAATGATGCTGCTGATCCTGGTCTACTACGCAGGCGGCCTGATGGTGGACGATGCCGTTTCGCAGATCGGCACAGGGACCGCCGTCGCGGTCGGACTTGGCCTGTTGCCTCTGGCTTGGGTGGCCTATGACTTCCTCTGGCGCTCTCCCTTAAGCCGGTTTCCGGTCGCCTCCGCGTCGGTTTCGTTCTCTCTCCTGCTCGCCCTGGCCTTCGGGCTGACCCATCTGCTCAGCGGCCGCGCGGCCTATATCCACGTGGGAGCCGTGATGGGCACGCTGATGGCAGCCAATGTCTGGCTGAGAATCCTGCCCGCACAGCGACAGATGGTCGCCGCGATCAGCCAGAGAATCGCCCCCGACAGCGCGCTGGCGGCCAGGTCCAAGGCGCGGTCGAAACACAACACCTATATGGTCGTGCCCCTGGTCTTCATCATGATCAGCAATCACTTCCCGAGCGCCACCTACGGCAACGAGTACAATTGGGCGATTCTCGGCGTGCTGGTGTTGGTAGGCTGGGGAGCGGCCAAAGTGCTCAGAGGCTGATGACGATGGCGCTCAGGGGCGTGGATTGGATACTGCGCAGCCGAAGGGTGGTGACGCCCCAAGGGATGCTCGAAGCCGGCGTGGCGATCAGGGGCGAGACGATCGCCGGCGTCATCGCTCCAGACCAGATTCCGTCGGGGTGCACGCTGGTCGACGTCGGGACCTCGGTGGTTTCGCCCGGCCTGATCGACACCCACGTGCACGTCAACGAGCCGGGCCGCACCGACTGGGAGGGGTTCGAAACGGCGACCCGCGCCGCGGCGGCGGGCGGGATCACCACCATTGTCGACATGCCGCTCAACAGTCACCCGGTCACCACCAGCGCGGCCGCGCTGGAAACGAAGATTCATGCGGCGAGCGGCAAGCTCTGGGTGGACTGCGGATTTTGGGGCGGCCTCGTTCCCTCCAATGCCGAATCGCTCGGCGGACTCCTCGATGCGGGCGTCGCCGGAGTCAAAGCCTTTCTGATCCACTCGGGGATCGACGATTTCCCCATGGCCACCGAGGTCGACCTTCGCCGGGGCATGCCGATCCTGGCGCGACGCCGGCTGCCGCTTCTGGTGCACGCCGAGATCGCTCTCCCCGAGAGTGCGCCCAGCCCTCTCGGCGAGCCTCGACGGTACGCGACCTACCTGGCATCCCGGCCTCCCCAGATGGAGCTCGAAGCGGTGGACCGGATGGTGCGCTTGTGTCGCGAGCTCCGCTGCCCGGTTCACCTGGTCCATCTTTCCGCGGCTGGGGCGCTCGAGGCCACATCGCGCGCCCGGGCCGAGGGGCTCGCGTTCTCGGTGGAAACCTGCCCGCACTATCTGACCCTGGCTGCGGAAGAAGTTCCCGATGGCCGGACGGAGTTCAAGTGCGCTCCGCCGATCCGCGAAAAATCGAATCAGGAGAAGCTCTGGCAGGGCCTGGCCGATGGGAGAATCGACTCCGTGGTGAGCGATCACTCGCCCTGTCTTCCCGCGCTCAAGCTTCCGGAAGCGGGAGATTTCGTCAAGGCATGGGGCGGCGTCTCCTCGCTGCAATTCGCTTTGTCCCTCGTTTGGACCGCCGCCCAAAGACGCGGCTTCGAGCCGGAGCAACTTTCCCGGTGGATGTCCACCGCCCCAGCCAGATTGGCGGGGTTTGAAAGATGCAAGGGATCCATCGCGCCCGGCCAGGATGCGGACCTGGTCGTCTGGAATCCGGAAGCGGAGTTCACTCTCGTGCCGCAGATGATTCACCATCGCCATCCGGTCACTCCCTACCTGGGAAGGTCGCTGCGAGGCGTGGTGGAAATGACGTTTCTTCGCGGGCGGATGATCTACGATCGCGGAAAGTACCCGGGGGCGCCGTCCGGACAGCCCCTGCTCAGAGGGCTGGGGCGCCTCGCGGAGAAAACCGGTGGCTGATTTCGAGCAGGCGGTGGACCTCGCGGCGGAGCGACTTGGGGGCGCGGTGCTCTGGGCAACCGACGACTTCTTCGCCCCCAAGGAGAATCTCCTAAAGCCCGGCCGGGGCACATTCGTCCCGGACAAGTACACCGAACGTGGAAAATGGATGGACGGCTGGGAATCGCGCCGGCGGCGCACGCCGGGTCACGACTCTTGCGTCATTCGGCTCGGACTGGCGGGGGTGATCCGGGGCGTGGACATCGATACGAATCACTTTATCGGGAATGCGCCTCAAGCATCTTCATTGGAAGCGTGCCGGCTGAAGGGCTACCACCCCGCGCAGAGCCTTCTGGGAAACGAAGTCTCCTGGACGGAGATCCTCCCTTCCTCGCCGCTGAAGCCGGGCAGCCAGAATCTGATCCCCATCTCCAGCCCGGCAACCTGGTCTCACCTTCGCCTGCACATCTATCCCGATGGCGGTGTCGCCCGCTTTCGCGCCTACGGCCAGGTGATGCCCGATTGGGATCAGATCCTCGCCGAGTCCCGGGTGATCGACCTCGCCGCGGTTGAAAACGCGGCGACGGTGTTGTCCGCCAGCGACGAGTTCTTCTCCGATCGGCGCAACCTCATCCTCCCCGGGCGCTCGCAGAACATGGGCGATGGCTGGGAAACCCGACGGCGGCGAGGGCCGGGCAACGATTGGGTTGTGCTCAAGCTCGGACGGCCGGGAACGCTCACCCGCATCGAAGTGGATACGACCCACTTCAAAGGGAATTTTCCGGAGAGCTGCTCTCTGGAGGGCTGCCTGGCGAAGGCCGAAAGCCTGGGGGCGCAGGAAATCTGGAAGGAGATTCTGCCCCGAACCAAGCTCGAAGCGCACGCGCAACATCGCTTCGACCGGCAGCTCGTTGAAGTGGGTCCCATCTCCCACGCGCGGCTGAACATCTATCCAGACGGAGGCATTGCCCGCCTGCGGCTGTTCGGCGAGCCTTTAGCCGTCCCATGAAGGAGCAGCGCGCCCCACAGCTCGACACTTTCAATCGCGACCCGCAAATCGCGGGGGAGCATTTGATGCACTGCTGCGGAAGTACCCGCTGGGTGGAGGCGATGCTCGGCCAGCGGCCGTTTGAAAGCTCCAAACATCTTTATGAGTGCGCGAGCGATTGCTGGCGGAGGCTGCGCCGCGACGACTGGCTGGAAGCATTCTCGCGCCACCCCCGCATCGGCGAGACTGCGACCAAGCGCCCCTTGGATGCCGCAGAGCGCCGCTCGGCAGAGAAGGAACAATCCGGAGCGGCGGCGGCAGGCGGCTCGGTCCGCGCCGCTTTGGCCGAGGAGAACCGCCAGTATGAAGACAAATTCGGGTATGTGTTTATCGTTTGCGCGACCGGAAAGAGCGGTGAGGAGATGTTGAGCTTGCTCCGGATGCGCTTGAAGAACGAGCCCAAGGTCGAGCTCGCCATCGCCACTGCGGAACAGGAAAAAATCACCCGAATTCGACTGGAGAGGCTGCTCTTCCCATGAGCCAGATCACCACCCATGTGCTGGACCTGGCGCTGGGCAAACCGGCCGCGGGCATCGCGGTAATCTTGGAAATGCGCGTGTCAGAGGACGAGTGGCAGACGCTCGGCCGGGGCAACACTGACGCGGATGGGCGACTTCGCACCCTGCTCCCCGCGAACCATCATTTGGTCGCCGGTGTCTACCGACTGGTTTTCGATCTGGTGCCCTACTATCGGACCGCGGGGATGGAATGTTTTTATCCAACCGTCCCGATCGTCTTCGCGGTTCGCGACCCGTCGGAGCGATTCCACGTCCCATTGCTGCTCAGTCCCTTCGGGTATTCCACCTATCGCGGAAGCTAGACCGGTGGGCCTGCGCGCTCTTGAGAGGACGACGATGCAAGCAGGGCTTCAGAAGAGACGGCGACGGCGCAGGTGGTCTGGGCGGGCGAGATCCACTGCGGCGTGCTAGAGGCCTCGATGGAGCGGCAACCTAAGCGTAAGTGTCGTCCGCGCCTCTCCGCCGGCCGGGTAGGGTCCGCTCGAGCCCTGCTTGCATTCGAGGTGGTGCGCTAGAATCGGCGCCTGCGGCCAGCGAGAATCTTGGCGAACGATCGGGTGCGAAGCTCCTCGTGGGTGAGCCCGCTCATCCGCTGCGCTTCCTCGGCGGTGATCGCGCCGCAATTGATCGCGCGCAGGAAGTAATTGAGCAGGCCCTGCCCGGTGGCGGCGTCGTCGAAGACGTCTCCGAGCAGAGTTGCCTGCGCCGCCTTGTCGACGAAGCTCTTGAGCCTTCGACTCGCAGACTCCAGTCCCTGCAGGAAGAAAGTGTAGACCGCGGCGTAACGAATCGGGAGTTGGGCCGGGTGCAGATCCCAGCCCTGATAAAAGCCGTTCACCAGCGAATGTTGAATGTCCTGGTAGGCAATCCTCCAGGCGCGGTGCACCACGGTCCGGTTTTCTTCGCGTTGCTCCTCGCTCAAATCCGACCCGCCCTTGGATCCCCGGTGAGGCCCGACCGGCATCACATTGGTCGCGCCATCGGAAAGAGCGACGCCGGTCCCCGCGAGGCAGACTTGCATCACATGCTTGGCGAAGTCGCACGCCGGATGGGCCATGTTCTGGTGAGCGGCGGTGATGTTGCACGCGGCGGTGTAGTCGTAGGTTCCAAAGTGTGCTCCGGTGCAGCGCCCTCGCGCCGCGGCGACGAGCTTTGGAAGCGCCGCCTCGCCGTCCGGACCGATTATCGACTGGGTCGTTTCGACCATCAGCTCCATTTTCAATGAGCCGGCGGGAAGGCCGATTTCGGTCTCCAGCAATTCCAAGACTGCGGTCAGGGTTTCGACCTGCTCGGGGATGGTGACCTTGGGGAGGGTGATGAAGAAATTGGGAAGCTGCCCACCGGCGTGCCGGGCCAGGGTGGTGACAAAGAGGTCGAGAGTGCGAACGCTCCGCGCCCGCATCTCCTCGGTGAATGGCTTGATCCGGATGCCGAAGAAGGGAGAGAGGGCTCGCTCGGTGAATCCGCGCGCCAGCTCCGTGGCGGCCTGAATCGCGTGGCCATCCTCCTCGGCATCGGGTCGGCTGCCATAGCCGTCCTCGAAGTCGATCCGGTAGTCCTCGACCGGCTCCCGAGTCAACTTGTCGATCGTCCGGCTGTACACCGCCTGTGCGAGGCCCTCGACCGGGGAGAGATCCGCGCCGGGCGGCGAGCTCGGCAGAGCAGCCGCCCCGGCGCCGGGGAGTCCAATCGCCTCGGCAAAGGATCTGGCGTCCGGTGCGTGGTCGCGAAGGCTGGCGAGAGCCACCTCGCCGATCCGCTGAATGGTATTGGCTTTGAAAAGATGAGCGCCCCCATACACGGTGTGGACAGGTTGCCTGGCGGCAGACTCGCCCGGGTAGCGTGCCGCGAGCGCGGTGTTCGCCTTTCGCAGTTTGTCCCAGAGGCCCGACGGCAGCTTTTCTGAATGCAGACTCACTGGCAATCCTCCCTGAGAACAGACTCTTTCAGTCTGCTTTTATGACATTCCTCGGTCTCTCTGGAAACCCGGATTGAGGGTATGCTGGGGCGGCCGTGTGTTGTCGACCATCGACGGGAGACCATTCATGGACGTCGACGTGATCATCATCGGAAGTGGCCAGGCCGGGGTTCCGCTTGCAGCACGTCTCGCC
>WNFC01002226.1_pt1 | contig 20855 bp, 17 predicted proteins | sample 5400541 | NCBI WGS metagenome assembly WNFC01 (sample SAMN13153342, study PRJNA577476) | soil metagenome | isolation source: 120 cm saprolite under Douglas fir tree site 2 hole 2 replicate 1 | place: USA:California | collected 2015-04-18
GCGAGCCGCTACTACATTGATTGGTTCAAGAGCGGCAGCCGCCCGGTGATCGAGCTGGACCGGCTCTACTACTTCTATCGCCTGCACCCGACGCGTTTTCCCGGCCGCATCGCTCCGGACCAGACGAGGCAGGGCTTGCCGAGAAATGCCGGCACACTTGAAGATCGCGTCTTCGCCACGCTCTTCCTCAAGGGACCAGCGTCGCTCACCATTCTCTCCGGCCGCAAGAGCGAAAGCTTTGACTTGCCGGCCGGAGTCCACCATGTCTCATCGCTCTTCGATATCGGGGCACAGCGCTTCATTGTGAAGCGCGGCGAATCCGTCATCATCGATAAGACCGGGGAGTTCGAAATCAACCGGGACCCCTGGAGCAACTACAATTATTTCGCCGGGAGCGGGGTGCCGTAAGATGTCGGCATTCCCGATCGATCGAGCAGCCGGAGCAACGGGTCGAGCGATGGTGAGCGCAAGCAGTGGATCTCCTGGCCTGCCCAAGATCAGCCTGGTCACGCCCTCGTTCAACCACGCCAAATTCCTTCCGCGCACCATTCAATCCGTGTTGTCCCAGCGATACCCGAATTTGGAATACATCGTCATCGATGGTGGATCATCCGACGATTCGGTCGATATCATCCGGCGTTTCGCGCCGAGCCTCGCCCATTGGGTATCGGAGCGCGACAGCGGCCAATCCGAGGCGATCAACAAGGGCCTCAAATATGCGACCGGTGATATCGTCGGCTGGCTGAACAGCGACGATACGCTGGCGCCCAAAGCGTTATGGCGGATCGCCGAGGCGTATCAGCGTTGGCCGGACGCGGACCTCGTTTACGGCCACACCTGCCTGATCGATACCGACGACAAGGTGATCAAACGCCTCGTCGCGGTGCCGACCAATGCGCGCGAGCTTATCCGCTACAGTCGAAACATCTGGTCGCAACCGGGAACGACCTGGCGGCGCCGCCTGCAGGAAAAAATCGGGTTGCTCGATCAGAATCTGCACTACGCGATGGATCACGATTTCTGGATCCGCGCCGCCCTCGCTGGCAATCTCCGGTGCATCCCCTATCACCTCGCCAATCTGCGAAATCATCCGGCGACAAAATCGAACCTATTCACAGACCGTTTCCGGCAGGAACAGCAGCTTCTTGATGCGCAGTACGGTGTCGAATACCATGACAGCATTCACCGCATCGCGTTCAAGATGATCAAAATAGCGCGCGCGCTCTCGACGCCCCGGAACTATTGGTATTATTTCACGAGCCTCGATGATCATAGCGGATAACTGGGGCGCGAAGATCGGCGACGGCGAAGCAGGGGTGTTGCTCTCACAATTGATGGCCAGGTCCAGTGCAGCGACGGCGTCGCGACAAGCCGCACTTGCTGTACCAAATTCTTTTCCGCAACCGACGCTGAGGTCGCCAGATTTGGAAGCGCGATGTTAAAAGCGCTGTCGCTGACATTCGTGACGTCGTTCGTCATCCAGGCGGCGAACATCGCATCCGGCGTCCAGCTCGCGCGCCTGCTCGGACCTGAAAGCCGAGGTGAGCTCGCCGCGGTGCTGCTGTGGCCGATGCTCATCGCGGGATTCGGCAGCTTCGCCCTACCCGACGCGATTACTTATGCTGCCGCGGCGGGCAGGACCAAGCCGCAAGAACTGCTGGCGAGCACGGTCACCCTGGCGATCGCGCTGTCGCTTCCACTGATCGTCATCGGTTATTTTCTCATGCCGGCGATCTTCGCCGGACGACCGATCGCAACCATCCACGCCGCGCAGCTCTATGTCGCGGTCATCCCGTTCAGCCTGTTGGGGACCTTCGTCGTCGCCCTATTTCAAGGCGCCTTCCGCATCGCCCAATGGAACCTGCTGCGGGCATCCGTCCATCTCGTCTATCCGGCGGTGCTCGCGCTCCTCTGGTGGCGCGATGATGTCACCGTCACCAATTGCATGGCGGCGTCGCTGATAGCCAATCTCGTCGTCTGCTTGTTATCCGCCGCTCTCGTGATACTGAACGGCTGGCGCGCGACCATACCCAGAGCGAGCGAGATGCGCGGGCTCGTCGTCTACGGCATAAAAGTCTACATCCCGGCCATCGTGCAGGCCGTCAACGAGCGCCTGGATCAGGCAATCCTGTCGCTCCTTCTGCCGCCCGCGGATCTCGGTGAGTATGTCGTCGCGGTGACGGTCGCCCGGGCGGCGGGCATCCTGACGAGCACGCTGCAAATGCTTGTCCTTCCGGCAGTGGCCAAATCCGAGCCCGCCGAAAGGGCTGCTCTCTCCGGCCGCTATGTCAGGCTGAATACGGCGATTTCGGTCCTCGCTGCCGTCGGATCGGCCGCGGTGGCGCGCGAGATCATCCGCATCGCCTTCGGATCGGACTACGAGCCGGCGCTGCCCGCGGCCTACATCTTGATCCTCGCCAGCCTGCCGATGGGCATAAAATCGATGATGAACACGATGTTCAAGGCGCATAATAAGGCGCTGCACGTGAGCAGGATCGAGCTTGTCGGTCTCGTCGCGACGGCCGTTCTGCTGCCGCCGCTGATCTATTTCTTCGGGACCGTCGGCGCGGCTTTCGCCGCGGTTCTGGTGCAGGGCCTGACCTGCGCGATGATGAGCGATCGGGCGCGCCACATCCTAAGCATCGATGCGGGCCGGTTCTTCGGACCCACCCTTGACGACCTCATCTGGGCCGGCGGACAGCTTCGCTTCGGCATCGCACCCTCTATCCGGGGACGTCGGCGTGAGGATTAGTCGGCGGATTGCTTGAAAATCAAACTGCTACAGGAAGCCGGGATGAGCTTTGCAAGGATCGGAAATGACCTATGTAGTCGCCTTTAATAGAGATCGAGATTTTTACCAGGTCCCGCTAGCCCTCTTTGAGCAGCAAATGCTCTCGTTCTTAATCACCGACCTTTATTACCTCAATGATCATCCGGCATTCGGGATGCTTCCTGGCGCGGCGCGTTTACGGCATCGTTGTGCTTCCGGACTGCCGTCCGCGAAGGTGAAGTGGAACGTCCCCGCCCTGGCGTTGCAGTTGCGCAACCAATTGGTCGGCAATTCCTCCCCCGACGCGTTCGATGCGGTTGATCGCGCGCTGTCGCTTGCTGCCCTCAAATGCGCGCAACGGACGCGGTCGAACCTCTTTCTTTACAGTCATTACGCCTACGATGCTTTCACTTCGAACAGATCGCGGGACATGGTTAAGGGCTTATTCATGTTCCACCCGCACACTGATCTCATTCAGAAGATTCTGACCGAGGATTTCGAAGACCATCCAGAGTGCGTCTGGTCCGTCCAGTATGAGAAAGACACCGCCGGACAAAATTCTAGAACTGTCGAATTACGCGAGGAATGGCGATACGCTGATTTTATCGCGTGTGCTAGCTCGTTCACCGCGCGGTCGTTGCACCATGCCGGTTGCGATCCCGCGAACATCACTGTGGTACCGTACGGTATTGATGTCGCCGAAATACCCTTTGAGAGGAACGCAGGAGGTCGCCGGCGCTGCCGTTTCCTATTCGTCGGGCAGGGCGTCCAGCGCAAAGGACTGCACCATCTCCTCAAGGCTTGGAGCTTGGTTAAGCTCCCAAACGCCGATCTAACGCTCATCCTTAGCCGCGCCGACCCTGGGATCGTGAAGCTGGCGGGCGACAATGTCACGATTCTTGCCAAGCAGACGCGGGACGACCTCTATCAGCATTACAACGCCGCCGATGTTTTCGTACTGCCATCTCTCGTCGAGGGCTTTGGATTGGTCTACCTAGAGGCGTTGGCCGCGGGGTGCTATTGCATCGGGACAGAGAATACCGGGCTTCCTGATCTGACCTCAGGATCACAACCGGGCAATCCGGTCATCGACCTCGTCGAGGTGGGAAGCGTTGAGCTGCTGGCCGCCGCATTGGAGCGCGCCCATGACCTGTATCAGCGCGGCGCCCTCGATCCAGCGGCGATAAGGCGGTTCGGGCAAACTAAGAGATGGGATAAATTTCGCGCCGGAATTTCGGAGCTAGCCCAACGCAACTTGGGTGCGTGACTAATAAAATGATCGACTTTGTACTTTATGCCCAGGCGGCCTTCTTCTTCGCGACAATCGCGTCATTTTTTTTGTCGCGCGCCGCGTCGATCTTCCATCCCCTCACATTTTATCTCGCCTTTCACGGTCTCGTCTTTGTAATACGTCCTCTGCTCATATACTACGCTGGCTTTGAAAATGCCTTTCTGTACATGGGTTTTCACCCGACCGACGATCAGTTCGTTTTTACGCTCGTCGTATCGTCTGTCGCGCTGCTCGTCTTCGCCGTCGTCAGCATCGCCTATGGCGGGGGGGCGGTGGCCGGCCACCTGCCCAGTCGCCCATCCTTCTCGAAAGAGGACATCAATGCGTTCGCCATCGTCGCGGCGGCAATTCTTCCCGTCGCGTTCTATTCGGCCGTCGCATCGCTCGCGATGTTCCAATTCGAGGCCGGACCAAACCAGTTCGTCGAACTCGACGTCAACACAGGGGTCGCGCATTTCACCAATGGTTCCGGTTACGCCTACGAGGCGCAATCGAGCATTGGTGCCATCGTCGTGGCCTTCTTTTGGCTCTGCGGCCTGCGTTGGTGGTCGATCGTCCCCATCCTGATCTTCATGGGTTGGCGCGCCTATTTCGGGATCGCGCGGTGGCCGATGATCATCATGGGCCTGGTGATCATGCTCCTAACCGCTTTTTGCGGCGGCAAGAAATGGCCTTATATGCGACATCTCCTCGCCGCCGTGCCGCTGCTCCTCCTTTTCCATCTGGTGGGGCAGGATCGCAGTTGGTTACGCGCGGTAATGGGCGAAGACGTGCAACAAGAGACGCCGGCAACGAACGCGGATTTCCTGCAGACGCTGGACGGCCCCGATTTCGCCAATTTCGACTATCTCGCCTACGTGCTGGCGATGGTGCCGGACAAGACGCAGAGCTTCACCTATTTCACGCAGTATCTTCAGCTCCTCACCGAGCCGATCCCGCGGGCGCTGTGGTCGGGCAAGCCCCTGGGCTCGCCGGTCGTGCTGGTCAACCTCGTCCAGTTCGGAAATTTCATCGGGCTGACAACCTCGTTGCCCGGCGACGGCTGGATGAGCTTCGGCTGGGTCGGGCTCGTTGTCACGATGGGCGTCGTCGCCTTCGTTCTCGCCCGGTTGCACAGCTGGTTCTGCCGCCACCAAAGCGACCCCTACACCGTCCTGATCTATTGCCTATTCCTGCCGCTTACCATCCAATGGTTCCGCGATGGCGGGATTTCCATCGCCAAGTTCGCCTTGTTCACCGTCGGACCCGTGATACTTTGGCGGGCGCTCGCGCGATACCTGACATCACTGAAGAACCGAGGGCGTGCTCGAGTGCGGTCGGTCGCCTTGCCGCCTCAACTTGACTAGCGGCGCCGAATCAGCAGCTTGAATCTTGATCGCGGGGGGCATCGTGGACGGGTCGAATGGGCGCTCACCTGGCTTTGCCGCGGTGAGCGGCAAATCAGGTATCGCCTTGCTCCATCATTTGCGATGGGTTGCGGCGCTGGCCGTCGCGGTCAGCCACATCCGCAACCACGTGCTGGTCGATTTCCCCGCCATCGACGGCCCGGGGCCCATGGCCTTCGCCGTCTACGCGCTGAGCGGTTATGGTCATGCGGCGGTCGTCGTCTTCTTCGTGATCAGCGGTTATCTGGTCGGCGGCAAGGCGGTTGAACTATACGTTGATCCGGAGATAGAGGAGTCGTGGAAGTATTTCCTCGTCGATCGCTTCAGCCGCATCTTTATCGTGTTGTGGCCCAGCCTCGTTCTATCGGCCGCAATCGTCTCCTTTGTCGTCCACGTCCTGCCCGATGCGCCGTTCGCGATCAGCACGGATTGGGATTCGGCATGGCTGGGGCCGATCAGCAAGGATATGAGCCCGGAGCCATGGCTTTACGCGGCGCTGCTGATCAATGAAACGGTCGGCCCGACCATCTTCGTCAACAGCCCTCTATGGTCGCTCGCCTATGAGTGGTTCTACTACATGGCGGCCTTGGCCATCGTGCTCCTCGTGCGCCGGGTTTTCATCTCGGCAACCGCCATTCTCTTCGCCTATTTCGCACTCCTCATCATCGTCGTTCTGATGAGCAAGCCGGCCATCATTATGGGGGGCATCGTCTGGACGATGGGACTGGTAGCGAAGATCGCGTCCGATCGGCGGTGGCTCGGTGGGCGCGCATCGCTGCTGGCAGGAATCGCCTTGACCATCGGTGCGCTCGCCTATTCGCGAACGCATGTCGTCGACGATTGTGTGATCGGCGCACTGCTCGCCTTCGTCATCGCGCACGCGCGCTGGCGTGGCTGGAGCGCAGGAGAGAAATTCGGTCGGCGACTGGCCGATTTTTCCTTCTCCCTCTACGTCACGCATATGCCGATCGCCGCACTCGTCATCGTCCTCGTGCAGAGTTCGGGCTTCCTGCGGGAACGCATGCAATTCGGCTTCGGCGGAGTCGCCATGGTAGTGGTGCTGAGCGCGTTGACGATCGCGTTCTCACGCCTCTTCGCGATGGCGACCGAAGAGCGGACCGGCGAACTGCGGCGATGGCTGATGAAGAGAGCACGGCGCGTTCCCGTCGGATGAGCACTGTGCTCAAGGACACTGCCGCATGGTCGACCGCATGACGTTCGGCGCGCGGCACGGGCGCGAACCGGGGGCGCTCCCTGGCAAACCCCGCATCGTCTTCATGTGGGACAATTTCGGTCCCTATCACGTCGACCGCGTCGCGGCGGCGCGGATCGCCCTTGCCGCGACCCATCAGGTCATCGGCCTCGAAATCGCAAGTAACACAGCAATCTATGGTTGGGACAGTCCGAGTGCCGATGGCCGCGTGACCTTGTTTCCCGGTGCATCCTACGAAAAGATACCGCTCCTGCGCCGCAGCTGGGCGCTCCTGCGCGCCTGCGCAAGGCTAAAGGCCGAGCACTATTTCTTTTGCCACTACGAACGTTTCGAAGTTCTCGTCGCCGCCCTCTGGATGCGTCTCAGGGGACACCAGGTCACCGCGATGTTCGACTCGAAATTCGACGACAAGCAGCGTTACATGCTGCGCGAGTGGCTGAAGAGCCTCTTCCTGCTGCCCTACCGCCATGCCTTGGTCGGTAGCGCCCGAAGCCGCGAATATTTCGTCTTTCTCGGCTTTCGGCGCGAAGACGTTCATCTGGGTTACGACACGGTTTCGCTCGAGCGCATCCGGTCGCTGTCGCGGACAGCGACCGCCGCCGCCGTCGTGCCGTATCATCAGCGCCATTTCATCATCGTCGCCCGCTTCGTCGCGAAGAAGAACCTCGGCATGGCACTGGACGCGTATCGCCAATACCGCGAGCTGGCCGGCGCAGCTGCCCGGGAGCTCCATCTATGCGGATCGGGCGAGCTCGAGGCGGATCTGCGAAAATTGGTCGAGGACCGCGAGATCGGCGGTGTCGTGTTCCGAGGGTTCCTGCAATCGCCCGACATCGCCAAAGCGTTGGCAGCCAGCCTGACCTTGATACTGCCGAGCAGCGAGGAGCAGTGGGGCCTCGTCGTCAACGAGGCCATTGCCGTCGGCGTGCCGATCTTGTGTTCCGACAATGTCGGCGCGCGCGATCTTCTCGTGCGATCGGCCATCGACGGCTACCTCTTCGAGCCGGACAATCCTGAAGGCCTCGCGCGCATGATGGATCGCATCGGCAGGAGCGAGACGGAATGGCGACAGCTTTCGGAGGGCACCGCCCGCTTCGCGCCCTTCGCCGGCACCGAGATGTTCACGCAGAGCGTGGCGCGTATCGTCGGTCTCGCACAGACCGGCCCGGCAGGCATCTCATAGATGACAGCGAACATCGCCTCGCCGCCTATGCCACGTGTTCTCGTGGTCGGGCCGTACCCGCCACCGGTCCAGGGCGCCGCGCTGGTAACTCAACTGCTGGTGGACGTCATGCGGCAGACGGCGACGGTCGAGCTGGTCATCATATCTCCCGACGGGCTGCAGCGAAATTTCAGCTATTTTCTACAGCGCGTGCTGCGCGTCGGTCGTGCTTGCATGCGGCTGGCGGCATTCCGTTATGCCGGCCAACGCGCATTCTATCTTGCCTGCGCGGGCGGCCACGGCACGCTCTATGACTTGATCCTGGTGGCGATTGCCCGATTGATCGGCGTCCGTGTCCACCTTCACCACCACGCTTTCTCCTACATCTCCCACCGCCCGCCGCTGAGCAGGCTATTGATCCGCGTCGCGGGCGCGCAAACGCTGCATATTTGCCTGTGCCGTCGCATGGCGGAGCGCCTCGCCGCCCAGTATCGGAGCGTGCATCGGACGGTCGTCCTTTCCAATGCCGCGCTGGTTACGCCGGGTGCCGCGCACGCTTCGGGCACCGTCTTGCGCCTGGGCTTCATGAGCAACCTCATGGCAAGCAAAGGCCTCGACAGAACGATCGAGGTGATGCGGCGGGTAAGGCAGAGCCATCCGGCGGTCAAGCTCATCGTCGCCGGCCCGGTCGTCGACGGCTCGGGCGCGGCGCTCGTCGTAGCGGCACAGCACGAGTTCAACGACTCGTTCGAATATCGTGGGCCGGTCTACGGAGCGGACAAGGACGCCTTCTTCAGCGGCATCGACGTATTTCTCTTCCCGAGCCGCTACGTCAATGAGGCACAGCCGCTTGTCGTCCTCGAAGCGTTGGCATATGGCATTCCCGTGGTCGCCAACGATCTCGGGTGCATCGGCGACGATGTCTCGAGCGAGGGCGGCATCGTCGCGCCCTCGGACGACGAATTCGTTGCGCTCGCAGCGGCGGCGATAACGCGCTGGATCGATGATCCGGCGGCGCTTGCTCAGGCCTCGCAGCGGGCAATCGCCCGCTCGCGGCATCTCCATCGTGCAGCGCGCGACGACCTGGTGAAGGTTGTCCAGCTGATCAGTCAACCGGAACCATTGCCGCAATAGCCCGTAGCTGTTGAATATGTCTTGCGCTTGGGCTACACGCTAGGCGGTGAGGGGGCGTTGGCGGTTCATGAAGACAAGGCTTCCGGCGGCTGTGATGCTGTGCACGGCGCTCGCGCTTTTTGCGGCGGCCAGCAGCACTCTTGCGCAGCCGGCGAACCCTCCCGGAATCATCGTGGCGCCGCCCGAGCAGACCGTGCCGGAACGTCAGGGCGTCCTCGACCGCGCTAGACCGGACTATGATCAGCTCGGAATCCGCCTTGGATCGTTCCTCGTATTTCCGACCGGCCAGCTCGCCGAGTCATATGATACGAACGTGTTCGCGACGACGACGAACACCAAGAGCGACTTCTACACCACGCTCAACCCGAGCATCGCGCTGCGCTCGGACTGGAACGTGCATGCGCTCGACCTCGAGGCGAGCAGCCAGACCAAACGTTACGCCGGCCTCGTCAGCGAGAACGTCACCAACTTCGCGGTCAGTGGCGGCGGACGGCTCGACATCCAGCGCGACATCTATGCCAGCGCCAGTGCCGAATACCAGCTGCTGCACGAAGATCGCAGCTCGCCGGATTCGGTCAATGGCAAGAACCCGGTCGAGTACCACATCACGAGCGCCAGACTGGCCTACGTGCACGAGCCTGGCCGACTTGGCGCGCGAATCGATACGACGGTGGATTCCTACAGCTTCAACAACGCGACCACGAGCGCGGGCACGACGATCAATCAGCACAGCCGCGACCGCATCGTCTACGCTCTCGGCCCCCGCGTCTCCTATGAGATCATTCCCGGCTACCATGCCTTCGCCAAGGCTTCCGGAAATGAGCGCGACTACGTCCAGAAGTTCGACAATCAGGGGGTCCAGCGCAGCTCGCGTGGCTATGAGGTCGACGGCGGCACGGCGATCGATATTACCGAGTTGATCAACGGCGAGATCTTCGCCGGCTACCTCTCGCAGACATACGACGATTCGCGTCTGAAGCCTGCATCCGGCTTCGATTTCGGCGGCAATGTCCTGTGGAACGTCACGCCGTTGACGTCGCTGCGGGCGACGCTGTCGCGCACGATCGAGGAAACCACGCAGTTCGCCAGCGTCGGCGGCGTGACAACTAGCGCATCGGGTTATTTCCAAACCACCATCAAACTGACTGCCGAGCACGAGTTGCTGCGCAATCTCCTGCTCTCGGCGAGCCTCGGGTATAGCAATTCCGACTATCAGGGCATCAACCGCAATGATGACGAATACGATGCCGCCGTGGTCGGCCGCTATTTGATCAATCGCAACCTCAGCGCGACCGCCGACTTCTCCGTCCACCGGCGTTCATCCAATGTCGCCGGCGCGAGTTTCGACCGCGGCGTCGGTATCCTGGCATTGAAAGCCGGGTTCTGAGCCAGAGATCAACGGGAGCGGACGCGGTCGCCCTGCTCGCGAGCGATCAGGGGCGTCGTGAATCCTCAAGCGCCTTGTATCTGCGCCATCCGCCATGATCCGAAATGTCGACGGCCGAACGCGCCGCATAGGCTTCGCAGAGAAATCCGAGGACGCCGGCACCGCTCTCGAGCTTGATCGTGCCGATGCCGAGCGGCGGCGCGATGCGCGCGATGAAGGCGGCGAGCGCAGCGCTCGGAACTGACCAGATCTCGAGGTCGATCGCCACGCCGTTGTCGGGCAAGTGGACCAGGCCGGGGCGGCGGCCGTCCGGCAGAGCATAGAGCCGATATTCCGGTGCGGTCCGCGCCGCTGCGAGAAGGCGAGCGCCGAGCGCGACGAGCTCGCCATTAAGCGGCATGCCTGAGAGATGCGCACCGACCACGGCCAGCGAGATCACGGGATAGGCGCCGTTTGACATCGCCGACGACGCGGGCGGCAATTGGGCGTGCGTCGCGCCGAGCGACAGAGCGCCATCACGCTGAAAAGCGTCGGCCACCGCTGCGAGCGGCGCCTCGTGCCAGGCTGGCGCGATCAGCGTGATGCCAGCCGGTAGTCCATCGGGTTGGAAACCGTTCGGCACGGCGATCGCCGAGAGATCGAGCAGGTTCACGAAATTCGTGTAGTAGCCGAGATTCGTGTTGAGGCGCAGCGGGTCGGTCGCGACCTCGTCGACGCGGTAGATCGTCCCGGTGGTCGGCACCATGAAAATGTCTGCGGCTTCCCATACCATCTCGGCATCGCGCCGCAGCAGCGCCAGGCGATGATGTGCAGCGACGAGATCGACGGCGCTATAGGAGCGACCGCGTTCGAGGATCTCACGGGTGACCGGATGAACGGCCCCCGGCCGGTCGGCGAGAAACTGCGCAAGATCGGCGGTGCGCTCGCTGACCATGGCGCCGTAAAGCAATTCCGCGACGGCGGCGAAGGGCGCATAGTCGATTTCCACGATATCGCCGCCGAGGCAACGCATCCGATCGATCGCGGTCGCGAAAAGCGCTTCGGCGGCAGGGTTGCCGTAGAAGCGCAATTGGCTTGGACGCGGCACGGCGACACGAAACCGCGCCGGCCGCTCGGCGATGACCGCGGCGTAGCCCGGAGGTGCCGCGCGGCCGTAGGGATCGCCAGGCGAGAGGCCGTGCGTCGCGGTAAGAACGGTCATCACATCCTCGACGGTGAGCGCGAAGATCGAGACGCTGTCGACCGAGCGACAGGCCGGAACGATCCCGGCCGTCGGGATCGCTCCCCGCGTCGGCTTCAGGCCGACAATGTTATTGAATGAGGCGGGCACGCGGCCCGAACCGGCGGTGTCCGTCCCGAGCGCGAATGCGACGAGACCGGCGGCGACGGCGACCGCCGATCCCGAGCTCGATCCGCCCGGAATGAACTTCGAATCGAACGGATTGCGGCTGACACCGTAAGGTGAGCGCGTGCCGACGAGGCCGGTGGCGAACTGATCGAGATTGGTCTTTCCGACCAGCAGCGCACCGGCCCGCGCCAGGCGCTCGACGACCGGTGCGGAGACCGTCGGCGTATAGGCGTAATCGGGGCATCCCGCCGTCGTCGCTATGCCGGCAACGTCAATATTGTCCTTTACCGCGTAGGGCAGCCCGAAGAGCGGCAGGTCGTCGATGCTGCCGCTCGCCTGCCGCGCTTCGAGCGCCCTCGCCGACGCGCGCAACGCCTCAGCGGGCACGCGGCTGATCCACACATGGTCCTCGCCCGCTTGCGCGATGCGGGCAAGGATCGCCTCGACGACTTGGCTCGGCGTCAGCGCGCCGGACCGATAGCCGGTCTGCAGGGTATGGAAATCGAGGCTAAGCTTCGTAGGCATGAAAGGATACCAGACGGTGGAGCAGATCTGAGAACTATGCAAATCCCTCTCCAGTCGCCGCGCAACGCAAGAAGTCGTGCAGGATCCGAACCTTCTGCACCCGTCCTCGAACCGTTGCCTATTTGTTGAGCAGGGTTGGCGGCAGCGTCTTTTCGATCGCCGACTCGACACCGCTCCATCATGGCATGAGCCCATGGCACGGGGGTTGCACGTCTCTGCCGCGACAGGGCGGGGGAAGACCGATGAAACGGCGCGATTTTCTGAAGGGCTCGACGATTGTGGCGGGCGGCCTGGCAGGCGGTGGGCTGGCGGCCGGCGTCACCATGCCAGCGCTCGGGCAGAGCCGCAAGGATACGCTGTTGGCACTGTCCGAGAGCGGACCCAACAATCTCGACATTCACGGGGTCGGCACCAACCGGCCCGGTTATGAGGCATCGTGGAACACCTATGACCGTTTGCTGACGTTCGGCGCGAAAAAGGATGCCAACGGCAACGATCACTACGACTCGACGAAGCTGGCACCGGAGCTGGCCGAGGAATGGGACGTCGGCGACATGTCGGCGACCTTCAAGCTGCGCAAGAACGCCAAATTCCACGACGGCACGCCGGTCACGGCCGCCGATGTCAAATGGTCATTCGACCGCGCCGTCACGGTCGGCGGCTTCCCGACTTTTCAGATGAAAGCCGGGTCGCTCGAGAAACCCGAACAGTTCGTCGCCGTCGACGACGCCACCTTCCGCATCGACTTCCTGCGCAAGGATCGGCTCTCCATGCCGGACATCGCCGTCCCGGTTCCGATCATCATCAACTCGGGGCTGGCGAAGAAGAACGCCAGCGCTACGGATCCCTGGGCGATGGAATGGCTCAAGAACAACGTCGCCGGCGGCGGCGCGTATCGCGTCGACAAATGGACGCCCGGCACTGAGCTGAGTTATCTGCGCTTCGACGACTGGAAATCAGGACCGCTGCCCAAGATGCAGCGCGTCATCTGGCGCATCGTGCCGTCGGCCGGCAGCCGCCGCGCGCTGCTCGAGCGCGGCGACGCCGACATCTCGGTCGATCTGCCGCCGAAGGATGTCGCCGAGCTGGCCGAGAGCAAGAAGCTGCTTGTCATTGGCACGCCGATCGAGAATGCGCTGCAATATATCGGCATGCTGGTGACCAAACCGCCCTTCGACAATATCAAGGTCCGCCAGGCCATCGCCTATGCCATCCCCTATCAGAAGATCATCGACGCCGCCCTGTTCGGCCGGGCGCGGCCACTTTTCGGCGGGCCTGCCGAGGTGACGAACGCCGAATGGCCGCAACAATCGCCTTACAAGACCGATCTCGCGAAGGCGAAGCAGCTGTTGTCTGAGGCCGGTTATCCCGATGGCTTCGAGACGAGCCTCTCATTCGACCTCGGCGCCGCCGTCACCAACGAGCCGCTTGTCGTGCTGGTGCAGGAGAGCCTCGCGCAGATCGGCATCAAGACGACCATCGACAAGATTCCGAGCGCCAATTGGCGTGCCGAGTTCTCGAAGAAATCCCTACCGCTGATCACCAACGTGTTCGGCGGCTGGCTCAACTTCCCGGACTACTTCTTCTATTGGACCTATCACGGCCAGAACGCGATCTTCAACACGATGTCCTACCAGAACCCGGCGATGGACAAGCTGATCGACGAGGCGCGCTTCGCCGCCGACCCGAAGCACTACGAGGAGGCGGTCAAAGGTTTCGTCAAGATCGCCTTCGACGAGGTGCCGCGCATTCCGCTGTTTCAGCCTTATCTCAACGTCGCCATGCAGCAGAGCGTCACCGGCTATCGCTACTGGTTCCATCGCCAGCTCGACTACCGCCAGCTCGCGCGGGCGTGAGGGCGTGGCCGAGACGGCGCCGACATGCTGATCCTTCGTCGCCTTGCCGGCTCGGTGCCCAGCCTGATCGGCGTCGTCATCGTTACTTTCCTGCTGACCCGCGCGCTCCCCGGCGATCCCGCCGCCTATTTCGCCGGGCCGGCGGCGACCACCCAGGCGATTGCGGAGATCCGCACCAAACTTGGCCTTGATCGCCCGTTGCCGGAGCAGTTCGTCACCTATGTCGGCGATCTCGCACGCGGCGATCTCGGCAATTCGTTGACCACGGGTCAGCCGGTGTTGATCGAGTTGCTGAACCGATTGCCGGCTTCGGCAGAGCTGACGCTACTCGGCTTGGCGCTCGCCGTCGCCATCGCCGTTCCGCTCGGCATCCTGGCAGCGACGCGACCTGGCTCGTGGGTCGATCACCTCTGCCGCATGCTGGCAACCGCCGGCGTTTCGCTGCCGACCTTCTTCACCGGTCTCCTCCTCGTCTACATCTTCTACTACCTCCTCGGCTGGGCGCCGGCGCCGCTCGGCCGGCTCGACATCTTCAATACGCCACCGCCAGGGATCACCGGCTTTTATCTGATCGACAGCCTGCTCGCCGGCGATCCGGTGCTATTTCTCGCCTGCCTGACGCAGCTTTTGCTTCCCGCCTTGACGCTCGGCATCTTCGCGTTGGCGCCGCTCGCCCGCATGACGCGCGCAGCAATGCTGACGGCGCTGTCGAGCGACTATGTGCGGACGGCGCGCGCCAGCGGCCTCACGCGGCGGCGCGTCGTCTTCGTCTACGCCTTGCGCAATGCGCTGCTGCCGGTCGTGACGACGCTCGGCATGGTCTTCTCGTTCCTGCTCGGCGCCAACGTCCTCGTCGAGAAGGTGTTCGCCTGGCCAGGCATCGGCTCCTACGCGATCGAGGCGCTGATCGCTTCGGACTATGCGCCGGTTCAGGGCTTCGTCATGGCGATGGCGCTGCTCTATATCGCGCTCAACCTCGCGATCGATCTCGCCTACGGGCTGATCGACCCGCGTGTCGGCGTCGGCGCATGAGCCAAGCACTCCGCCACGCCCGCTACGTGCTCGGCGAGAACCCGGTTACCGCCATCGCCTTCGCCCTTTTCCTGCTCTTGCTGCTTCTCGCCGTCTTCGGCCCGGCGTTGGCGCCCTACGATCCGCTGGCGAGCGCCACCACGAGCGCGCTGCAGTCGCCTTCCGCCCGCCACTGGTTCGGCACCGATCAGCTCGGCCGCGACATTCTCTCGCGCATCATCGTAGCGACCCGGCTCGATCTCGGAATCGCCGGCGCATCGGTCATCCTTGCTTTTGCCATCGGTGCGCTCGCCGGCACTGCCGCCGGCTATTTCGGCGGCTGGACCGACCGCCTCGTCGGGCGTGCGGTCGACACCGTCATGGCCTTTCCGCTCTTCGTGCTGGCGATGGGCATTGTCGCGGCGCTCGGCAACACCATCACCAACATCGTCTACGCCACCGCTATCATCAACTTGCCGATCTATGCCCGAGTCGCTCGTTCCGAGGCGAACATCCGGCGCGAGGCCGGCTATATCGAGGCGGCGCGGCTGTCGGGCAACGGTGAAGCGCGCATTCTGCTCGCCCACATCCTGCCGAACATTTTGCCAATCATGATGGTGCAGATTTCGCTGACCCTCGGCTATGCCATCCTCAACGCGGCCGGCCTTTCCTTCATCGGGCTTGGCGTACGGCCGCCGACCCCGGAATGGGGCATCATGGTCGCCGAGGGCGCGAGCTTCATCATCTCGGGCGAATGGTGGTGCGCGTTCTTTCCCGGCGTCGCTCTGATGCTTGCCGTCTTCTGCTTCAACCTGCTCGGCGACGGCTTGCGCGACATTGTCGATCCCCGCATGCGCACATGAGCATGCGCCTATGAGCGACATCGCGCTACTCGAGATCGAGGACCTCGCCGTCGAGTTTCGCACCCGCTCGGGGACGGTGCGCGCGCTCGAGCGCGTCGGCTTTTCGCTGTCGCGAGGCGAGACGCTCGGCATCGTCGGCGAGTCGGGCTCGGGAAAGTCGGTCACCGCCTTCGCCATCATGGGCATCCTCGACGCGGCGGCGCGGGTCACGGCTGGTCGCATCCGCTTTGGCGGGCTCGATCTCCTGGCGGCCAACGAGAAGACGCTGCAGGAGATGCGCGGACGTGAGCTGGCGATGATCTTCCAGAATCCCCGCGCGGCGCTCAACCCGATCCGGCCGATCGGCCGGCAGATCGAGGACATTCTCATCCGCCACGCCAATGTTCTCCCCGCCCAGGCCCGCGTTGCCGCCATCGAGAAGCTGGCTGCCGTCAACATCGCCGACCCGGAACGGCGGGCCCGCGCCTATCCATTCGAGCTGTCGGGCGGGATGTGCCAGCGCGTCATGATCGCGATGGCGCTCGCCTGCTCGCCGGCGCTGCTCGTCGCCGACGAGCCGACGACCGGTCTCGACGTGACGACCCAGGCAGTCATCATGGACCTCGTCGCCGACCTCGCTCGACGACAGGGAATGGCCAGCTTGCTGATCACTCACGATCTCGGTCTCGCCATGGATTATTGCGACAACATCGCCGTCATGCATGCTGGCCATATCGTCGAGATCGCGCCCGCCGCCACCCTGTTTCGTGCCCCGTGTCACCCCTATACGCAGAAGCTGATCGCAGCGACACCGCGGCCGAACGCTCGCCTTGCCGATCTTCTCGCCATCCCTGGCGGCTTGCCGGATCTGCGACGCAATGATCTGCCGCCATGCCGCTACAGCGCGCGGTGCGAGCGCCGCGGCAAGGACTGCGATTCGTTCTTGCGGGTCGTCGATCTCGGCGCGGGACATCGCGTCGCCTGTCAATACCCGCTATGACACCACTCCTTGCAGTCGACGAGCTGGAAAAGCACTACCCGGTCGTCGCGCGCGGCCTCATCTCGCGGTTCGCTCGGAAAAAGCCGGCAATGCTCCACGCGGTCGATGCGGTGAGCTTCGCGATCGCACGCGGCGAGACCGTCGGACTCGTCGGCGAGAGCGGCTGCGGGAAATCGACCCTGGTGCGGCTGATCACGCGGCTGATCGATCCGACCGCGGGATCCATCAGCTTCGACGGTCTCGATACCGCTGCCGTTCCGGCGCGACGTTTCGGTCGCTCGGCATTGCGGCGGCGCATACAAATGGTTTTTCAAGATGCCGAGGGTAGTCTTAATCCGCGCTTTACCGCTTTCGATGCGATCGCCGAGCCGGCCCGACGCCTGGCGAAAATCCCGCGGGATGCATTAAAGGCGCGGGTCGAGGAAGTCGCCGATCTGACCGGGCTGTCACGCGAGCTCCTGGGCCGTTTTCCGCATCAACTATCGGGCGGCCAAAAGGCCCGCGTCGGCATCGCGCGTGCGATCGTCGTCGAGCCACAGTTGCTGGTTCTCGACGAGCCGACCTCGGCACTCGACGTCTCGGTGCAGGTCGTAATCTTGCGCCTGCTCGACGACCTCAAGCGCCGGCTCGGCCTTTCCTACCTCTTCGTCAGTCACGACCTCAACGTGGTCCGGCTGCTCTGCGATCGCGTCTTGGTCATGTATCTCGGCAAGATTGTCGAGAGCGGTCCTGCCGATGCGGTTTTCGCCAATCCAGCGCATCCCTATACCAAGGCGCTGCTATCGGCGATCCCCACCTTCGAGCCCGGCGGCAAGCGCAGCGGGTTGCGGCTTGTCGGCGAGCCGCGCAGCCCGATCGACCCCGCGCCGAGCGTGTGTCGATTCTACGGTCGCTGTCCCAAAGGCATCGAGCGCTGCGCGACGGCGATGCCGGCATTGACTGCGGTAGCGCCGGCTCGGCAAGTTGCCTGTCACTATCCCGAGATCGGCGGCGCAACGGTGTGAGGTGTTGATGGTCGAGATCAACAAACCGCAAATTCTCGCCGAGGTCACCGCCGCCTTCCGCCGCTACGAACAGGCGCTCATCGGCAATGACATAGCGGTGTTGGACGAGCTGTTCTGGAATTCTCCGCATACGCTGCGCTACGGCATCGGCGAGAATCTCCATGGCCATGCCGAGATCGCGGGATTTCGCGCGGCGCGCTCGCCGCTGGGGTTAGCGCGCGAATTGCGTAATACCGCGATCGTGACATTTGGCGATGATTTCGCGGTCGCCAATACCGAGTTCGTGCGCAATGGCGGCGAGGGACGACAGAGCCAGAGTTGGGCGCGAATGCCGCAAGGCTGGCGCATCGTCGCGGCGCATGTCAGCTGGCTGAAGCCGCCGCTGCCGTCACCGGCGCCCTGACCGCGCCATCACTCGGCGGCCTCCGTGCCCATCTTCAGGTGGGCGAACTCCGCCGGCTTTGCCGAGGTGACCGCGAATTTTGCGCAGGCAAAAAGGATCGCCGCGACGCCGAGATAGCTGACGGCGACCGTCGGCGAGCTGGCGATGCCGATCGCCTCGCCGTGAATGAAGCCGAAGAAGGTCAGGATCACGCCGGCGAGGGCAAACGCCGCCGCCTTGGCGAATTCGCGCTCGATGATGAATACGGTGATGGCACCGATCACGACCCCCGCGAGAGTGGCGCCGCCGCCCAGCACCTCGAGCCCGCTATAGAGAACGCCAACTTGCGCGAGTTTATCGAGGCCGACCGTTGCGGCGTTGGTCCCCGCGGCGCCGAGCGCGCCGTCGATCTGGATTTTGCCCCAAGCCGCGATCTGCGGGACCATCGCGAGGATGATCGCAGGAGCGTGGCTCTTGGGCGTCTCCTGAAACGCCTGCGAGCCGATCAGCATGCCGATGTAGAGAAGGATGGGCAAGATCGCGACGACCGGGATCAACGCCATCATTACCGCGATGATGCCGAACCAGCAGAGGAGGAGAACGAAGATGCCGGTCGCCGCGGAATAGCCGATGCGGCCGCCCATCGCCTTCCAGCCGGGATGGCCGATATAGACGGCATTGATGAACGGGTTGCCCATGAGGCAGCCGATCAGGCTGACGACACCGTCGGCGGTCAGTACCCGCGTCGTCGGGAAGGCGTCGCCGGCCGCCGAGGCGCTCTCGACATTGTCCATTGCCTCGACGAGGTCGTAGATGCCGAAGGGAATCGCCGTCACCAGGATGACGCCGAGAAACTTGAAGCCGGAAAAGACGTGCTCCACGGCAGGGATGGGAAACTCGAAGCCGAAGGTCGAAACCGAGCTTGCCAGGGTACCGAGGCTCAGACCGCCGTAATGCAGACCGAACAGATTTGAGCCCCAGGCGATGGCGGTGCCGACGGCGATCGCCACCAGCCCGCCAGGCACGCCGCCGAAGTAGCGCACGCCGCCGAACCAATTGCACAGGATGATGGCAAAGCAGATCACGCCGATCGCCGGCGTCATGAACATCTGCGATGCCGGGCTCATCGAGATGAAGGTGATCGAGATGCCGGCGAGCGATCCGAGCAGCGCAGCGCGCGGCGTGATCCGGCGGATCACCGGCGCGATGAATCCGCCGACCATCAGCACGAAGCTCTGGATGAAGACCCAGGTTAGGCCGGCTTCCCAGGCCTGCACTGGATCGCCGGTCTTGCTGAGGATCGGCAGCATGATCACGAAGGTGACGACGAACATGTGCGGCACGCTGATGCCCGAGGGCAACGCGCAGACGTCGCTCCGGCCGGTCTTCTTGGCCAGCCGGTAGGCGAGCCAGGCATAGTAAAGCGTGCTCAGGCACAGCATCAACCCGGTTGCCGGGAGTATCCGCCCGAAGATGAGGGAATCCGGCATCTTCAGGACGAAACGTAGCAAGCCCGTCAGCGTCAGCACGTTGACGAGGATGTTGGTGCCGAAGCCGAAGAAAGCGTTCCAGTCACCGGGAACCCAGAGCTTCGCTCTACCTTCGGCGATCATCGCAGCCTGTACCATTTTCACCCCCCTCAGAACGTGATTGCCGAAGACATGCCGATCCGACCGGCCGGCTCCGCGATTGCCTCGATCAGCTGCGCGGACTTGCCGACCCAGCCGAAAATGCCGCTTTGGGCCTTGATCATCCGCAGCCCAACAGAATGAAATTCCGGGAAGTAGGAGCCGCAGCAATCCTCCAGCACGAGGCAGTCATAGCCGCGGTCATTGGCCTCGCGCACCGTCGTATGGACGCAGACCTCCGTCGTGACGCCGGTCACCACCAGCTGCCGTACGCCGCGATGCCTCAGGATGGCGTCAAGGTCGGTGGCGAAGAATGCGCCCTTGCCGGGCTTGTCGATCACCGGCTCGCCAGCGATCGGGTAGAGCTCCGGGATGATGTCGTGACCGGGCTCGCCGCGGACAAGAATACGGCCCATGGGGCCGGGATCGCCGATTGTCGTCGCATTATGCCCGCGCAGCCGCTTCGCCGGCGGAAGATCGGCGAGGTCGGGACGGTGTCCTTCGCGGGTGTGAATCGCGAAGAGACCGGCAGACCGCCAAGCGGCCAGCAACTGGCGATTGGGTTCAACGGTTCGCCGGAGCAACGCGACGTCGTTCCCCAGCATTGCGCCGAAACCGCCCGGCTCGAGAAAGTCGCGCTGCATATCGATGATCAGCAGCGCGACGCGTGTCCTCTCGAAGGTGAAGACATAGGGTTCCGCATCGACGAAGGACGGCACAACCCCTCCTTATCGCATACCCGTAAGGCGCCGGATGGCCTGCAATGGGTCGGAATGGCCGCGTTCAACCGCAGGCACCACCGGCGCGGCAAAAGGTGCTTGGTGCATCGCGGGCAATTCCAGGAGCCCCGTCATGGCGTCGGCCCTCGCCTCGGCATTTCGCCGCCTGACCTTTCTCGCACCCAGGATTTCTTGACG
>WNFC01002227.1_pt1 | contig 20852 bp, 17 predicted proteins | sample 5400541 | NCBI WGS metagenome assembly WNFC01 (sample SAMN13153342, study PRJNA577476) | soil metagenome | isolation source: 120 cm saprolite under Douglas fir tree site 2 hole 2 replicate 1 | place: USA:California | collected 2015-04-18
GTCGTGCGCTCGATCCCCATATATTTGCGGCCATACATGCTCTTTTGTACCCAAACGCCGTACTTCTCGCAGACCTCGCCGGTTTCATCGGATGCGAGCGTGAAGGGCAACTGGTATTTCTGCTTGAACTTGTCGTGCGCGCGCACCGGGTCCCGCGAGATGCCGATGATCGACGCGTCGATCTTGGAAAAATCGGGCATCGCATCGCGAAATCCGCAGGCTTCCATGGTGCATCCGGATGTATCGTCCTTGGGGTAAAAATAGACGACGACTTTCTTGCCGCGCTGCCCCTTGAGGGCGATCGCGCCACCGCCGTCGGTCGGCAGCGTGAAATCCGGCGCCTTATCGCCGATCTTGAGACTCATACCGTCTTCTCCTCGCTGGATTTGGCCTGGGAAAGTCTGGCGCGGGCGCGCGCCGCCGGCTCGTGGATGATTGCCCGATAGTGCGCCGACACCATCTCGGCGGCGGCCGTCATATCAACTTTCAAGCCGGCGAAGTCAACGGCGCCGACGCTGCGCGCCAGCAATGCCGTCAGCGCCGCCGGCGCGGTCACTTCATTGAATGCCTCATCGAGGACGAGTTTCAAGGTGCCCTGGATCTGCCGCCAGAGCGCAAGGGCGGCGATCAGTTCTCGTGATGCGGCGCCATCGAGACACCCAGCGGCGGCGAGTGCGGCGAGCGCCTTGCTAATGTTGGGGTGCACCACGTCGGGCCGTTCGGCGGCGTGGCGCAACATCAAATATTGCGCAAGGAACTCCACGTCGACGAGCCCGCCGGGGCGGTGCTTGATATCCCATGGCGAAGGGTTTGCATGCTGCGCTGCGATGCGCTCGCGCATCTCGGCGATATCGACCAGCAGCCGGTCGTGATCGCGCGGCCCGACGAGCACCTCGCCGATGAGTGCCATGGCCCGGTCTTGGAGGGCAGGAATGCCGGCAACTGGACGAGCACGCGTCAGCGCCATGTGCTCCCAAGTCCACGACAACTCCTCGTGGTAACGCCGGAAAGCGCCAAGGCTCGAGGCAATCGGGCCAGCATTGCCCGATGGTCGCAGTCGCATGTCGACCTCATAAAGCTGACCTTCGGCGGTCAACACAGTAAGGGCGTTGATCAATCGCTGGCTGAGCCGCGCGTAGTAGGTAACAACAGGAAGTGGCCGCTTGCCATCCGACGACTCGACCTCCTCGGGTGCGTCGTAGATCAGGATGAGGTCGAGATCGGAAGTAACGGTCATTTCGCGAGCGCCGAGCTTGCCGAGGCCGATGACGGCAAATTCGCCGCCGGCGACAGTGCCGTGGCTGCGCGCGAACTCGGCAGTGACCGCCGGCAGCAATCCAGCGATAACGGTTTCGGCAAGATCGGCAAATGCGGCGCCCGCCCGCTCGCCGTCGAGGCGATTGCGCAGGATGTTGACGCCGATGTGGAACTTTCGATCGCCTGCCCAGCGCCGTGCGATGTCGAGGATGTCCGCGAAATCCCGTGCTGCTTCGAGCGCATGAGATAGCTCGGCCAAAAGCATCGCGCGATCGGCCGGGGCTACCGGGAAGTCCGCGGTCAGGACGCCGTCGAGCAGGATCGGTTGGCGCGCGAGCTGAGCGGCAAGGCGTGGCGCACCGCCCATGATCTCCGCGATCAGCTCGAGTAGGGCGGGATTGGCGTGCAGCAGCGAAAAGAACTGCACGCCTGCCGGCAGCCGGGCGAGGAACTGGTCGAAACGGGTGAAGGCCGCATCGGGATTGGCGGTGCTGCCGAGCGCCGTGAGGAGGGCAGGGACGAGCTCGGTCAGGATCTCGCGCGCCCGCTGGCTGCGCGTCGCACGATAGCGCCCATGGTGCCAACCGCGTACCGCCGCCGCCACCGTTTCGGGCCCGACAAAACCAAGCTCGGTCAGCGTCGCCAGCGTCTCCGGATCGTCCTCGATGCCGGTGAATACAAGGTTGCCGGACCGGGCCAGGCTCGGTGCCTCCTCGAAGAGTCGGGCATAGTGCTTTTCGACATTGGACAGATGCCGCAGCAAGGCGGCGGTGAAGGCCTCCGGCGTCGCGTAGCCGAGGAATACGGCAAGGCGACGGATGCCCTCCGAGTCTTCCGGCAGGGAGTGGGTTTGCGCATCGTCGATCATCTGCAGCCGGTGCTCGACCCGGCGCAGGAATGCGTAGGCAGCGATCATCTCGTCGGCGACCGAGGCGGCGATCCGTCCAACTTGGGCGAGAGCACGCAGCGCATCGCAGGTCGCGGAGACCCGCAGCACGGGCAGCCGTCCACCCCAAATTAGTTGCTGCGTCTGAGCGAAGAACTCGATCTCACGGATGCCGCCACGACCGAGCTTGATATTGTGCCCGGTAATGGCGATGCGGGCACCGCCGCGCTGCGCGTTGATCTGCCGTTTGATCGAGTGGATATCTTGGATAGCGGCGAAGTCGAGGTGCTTGCGCCAGAGAAACGGCGTGAGCTCGGCGAGGAACACCGCTGCGGCGGTGCGGTCTCCGGCTACCGGGCGCGCCTTGATGAATGCCGCCCGCTCCCAGTTCTGACCCGCGCTCTCGTAGTAGTTGAGGGCAGCCTCGACAGAGATCGCCGGCGGCGTCGAGGCAGGATCGGGGCGCAGCCGCAAATCGGTGCGAAAGACATAGCCATCGGCGGTGCGCTCGTCGAGAATGCGAACGAGATTGCGCGCCAGGCGGGCGAAGCATTGCTGGATAGTGGCGCGGCCGCGATAGCCCACCCGGTCGGCGTCATATAGCAGTACGAGGTCGATATCGCTCGAATAGTTGAGTTCGCGGGCGCCGAGCTTGCCCATGCCAAGCACGACAAGTCCGCTGTCGCGCTCGACCTCGCCGGTTTGCGTCGGCTCAATCTCGCCGGCGCTGATGGCGCTCTGCAGGAGGTGGCGGATGGCTACGCCAAGAGTGGCGTCGGCGAAATCGCTCAGCGCAGCCGTCACCTGCTCGAGTGGCCACAATCCGGCTATATCGGCGACGCCGATCAACAATGCCGCGCGACGCTTGGCGATGCGCAGAGCGCGCATCAAAGACGCGGTATCGGCCGCTGCCGGGACGTCTGCCTTATCAGCGGCGGGTTCACGGCATTGTCGGTTGAGTGCGTCGACCAGTTCAGCGAAAGTGGCTTTGGTGCCGTGCTCAAGAATCGAGCGCAGGACGCTAGGCTCCTGCAGGCAGCACTGCGCAAGGAAGGGTGAGTTGCCGAAGATCGACTCGAGCAGGGCGAGGCCGCGCGGCTGCTCGATCAGCGCACGGGCGAAAGCAGCGAGATCTGGACTATGATAGTCGGCCTCGCGCCAGCGTTCGAGACCGCGTCGCGCCTGTGCCGGGTCGGCCGGTGCGGGAAAGGCCGTCAGGTGTCTTCCATCGGAGAATAGAGATAACAACGGACACCAATCCACCCGAACGATCTCCGGCCGACGCGCCAGAGACTGCGCGCCATGATCGGCGCGGTCAAGGGCACGCCTCCGGCAGCGGCGGTCTCCGGCGGGCGATGCGCAAGTTTGTCGTAACCAGTGTCAAGACACTCGGCGTCCTCGTCGTCGGGCTGACGATCGTGGCGGCGGTGCTGGTGCTGCGCGTGAGCTATGGTCCGCTGCCGCTCGACTTGTTAACCCCGGCAATCGAGGATGCGCTATCGCCGGGCGACGGATCCTATCGCGTGCGCGTGCGCGGCGCCGAGCTGGCGGTTGCCGATGCCGGAGCCAATCTCGTGATCCGGACGCGCGATCTGCGCATCGACAGCCGCGACGGCGTGGCGCGGGCGACAGTTCCGGAGCTTTCACTTGGGCTCGATCTCGATGCCCTGCTGCATGGGATCATTGCGCCAACCCGCATCATCGTTCGCGCCCCCCAACTTCACGTCGAGCGCAATGTCCAAGGACAATTTCTGCTTGGTATCGGTGAAGAGGATGGTAGCGAGCACAGCTTCGCCCATGAGCTGGTCGCCGAATTGCTAGCCCCGCCTGATCGACGCCGAGCCTCGGGCTATCTTGAGGAGATCTCGCTCCGTGATGCCAAGCTGACCGTCGATGACCGTCTGCTTGGCTCCTCATGGAGCGCCAGCCGCGCCGCCATCACTCTCTTCCGCAACAAGCGAGGAATCTTTGGCGATCTCGCCCTCGCCTTCGATATCGAAGATCGCACCGCGGAGATCGACGGCGAGTTCCGCTACGTTGCGCTCGATCACCAATTGACGATGAATCTCAGTCTTGCCGATTGGGAGATTGCCAAGCTCCAGCACATGATGCCGGCTCTCAGTCCTCTCGGCGGCCTACGTGTGCCGATCGGCGGCACGGTGGAATTCGCTCTCGACACCGAAAACGGCGAGCTGCAGGGCGCCCGGGTTGATCTCAACTCGGGTGCCGGTACCCTCGTCGACCCGTCGTTGTCGGCCGGCGCCGTTCCAGTCGAAAGCGCCAGCTTGTCTGCAAGCTACGACCCGGCTGCGGCAACCCTCACACTCCACAAATTGGCGCTCGACCTGGCCGGCCCCTCGGCCAGCGTCAGCGGGACGGTTGGCGGTCTCGCGCCCGACTGGCTGTGGCGCGGCATCGCCTCCGAGGATGCCGTACTGACGGTTGCCATCGACGCCGAAGTGTCCGCCATGCCCGCCAATGATCTCGCCCGCTTCTGGCCGACTCCGCTCGCGTCCAATGCTCGCGCATGGGTGACGACCAACATCCGGGACGGCGTCATTGATGAGGCGCGGCTGACAAGCAAGCTGCGCGCCTCGCGAGATAGTCTCGATGTCACCGCACTCGACGCGTTCGGTGGCAGCTTGCGGATGCGCGGCCTGACCGTCGACTACAAGCGTCCTTTGCCGCCTGTGCTCAAGGTCGATGGCAGCGCCACTTTCGACGGCGCGCACATGGAGTTGTTTCCGACCAGCGGTGCGCTCAAGGGGCAGCGGATCACCGGCGGCAAGATCATCATCACCGATCTCGACAAAGCCGACCAATACATCGACATCAAGCTCGACGTCAGCGGTCCCCTGCGCGATGCGCTCGAGGTGATCGATGCCAAGCCGCTGCGCTACGCGCACGAGGTCGGCATCGATCCGGCGGCGGTCGATGGGAGCGCGGACGGCCGCCTCGCCTTCAAGTTCATGCTCGACCATCGCACCACGATGGACGATGTCGAGCTGGCGGTGCAGGCGCAGCTCATCGGCACAGCGATCCGGCAAGTCGCCTTTCAGCAGGATCTCGATCAGGGTAATTTGCGCCTTCGCCTCGATCGCGGCCAGATGCAGGTCGATGGTGACGGTCGGCTTGGCGGTGTCCCGGCGACGATCAGCTGGCAGCAATATTTCAAATCGCGTGATGGCGTCCGCAGTCGCTATTCGGCGCGCGGTGAACTTGACGACGAGGCGCGCCGTAGATTCGGCATCGATCTACCCGGAAATGTGATCACCGGCCCGGTGATCACCGACGTGACGCTGACCGGCTTTGCGAATAAACGGAGCGAAGCCGTGGTCAGACTCGATTTGACAAAGGCAGTGTTGAGCGTGCCCGATCTCAACTGGTCGAAGTCAGCTGGTGTACCGGCGACCGGCAAGCTCGCACTCGACCTCGCCGGCGGGCATCTCAGTGCGATCCGCGATGCGTCGATCGCTGGAAGCGGGATCGATCTGCGCCTTTCTGCGCTGTTCGGTTCCGCGGATTACGATCTGCAGCAAGTCGAGCTGAAGCAAGTAACGCTAGGCGAAAACGAGCTGAGGGGAACCGTCGCGCGTCGCCTCGAAGGTGGCTGGCGAGCCAATCTTAGCGGCAGCTCGCTCGACGCCACTGCGCTGCTCGACAATTTGACGAAACCGGGACCGACTCGCCACGACGAGCCGCCGCTCATAATCGACGGCAAATTCGCGCGCGTCCTCTTCGGTACCGAACGCGAGGCGCGTGATGTCGTGGTCCAGCTCTATAGCGACGGTGCGCATTGGCAAAGCATACGACTCGACCTCGCGCCCTTCGGTTCGGGGGCGCTGCGCCTGCGTTTCGGAGAGACTGGCGGGACGCGGCCATTCGATTTCTCGACCACCGATCTCGGCGCCACATTGCGTCTGCTCGATATCTCCGGGCACGTCACGGGCGGCCGGTTGTCGGCGAGCGGGCGGGCCGAGGATCTTGCGGCGGGGCGCGTCTTCAGCGGCAAGCTCGACGGCGCCGATTACAAGGTGGTCGGCGCTCCAGTGATGGCCAAGCTACTGTCCGTCGCTTCATTCACCAGCATTGCGAGCCTGCTCTCCGGCGAGGGTATCCCTTTCGCGCGGCTGACCGGCGAATTCACGGCTCAGGACGGCAGGATCACGGTCAAGCAAGGTCGGGCCTATGGTGGCGCGCTCGGCATAACTGCCAGCGGCACTGTCGATCTCGGTCGATCGACTCTTGATCTCGATGGAACCCTCGTCCCGGCCTACATGCTGAACAATATACTCGGCAACATTCCGCTAATCGGCAATCTATTGATCGGCGGCGAGGGGCAGGGACTTTTCGCCGCGGGGTTTCGTGCCAGCGGACCGCTCGACGATCCGACCATCTCCGTCAATCCGCTGAGCGTGCTGGCCCCCGGAGCGTTGCGCAATCTCTTCCTCTTCGGGCCAGCCGACTCCGATGCCGCGCCGACGCCGCGCGGCGGCGCCAACTAAGCGGCTGGCAGAATTAGGCCGGCTTCAACAAGGCATGGCGCTTGCGGCCGGCGCTCAGCTTGATGACACCGTCTGCGGTCAAATCAGCGAGAGAGACGAGATACGTCTCGCTGGTCAGCACGGCATCATTGAGACGGCCGCCGCCGCCCTTGATCAGACGGCGGGCCTCGCCGTTCGAGGCAGCAAGCCCGGCACGCGAGAAAGCCTCGAAGGCCGGCATGCCCTTGACGAGCGCATCACGTGGCACCTCGATGATCGGTAGCCCGCCGCCGATCCCGCCCTCTTCGAAAACGCTGCGTGCCGTCGCCGCGGCGGTATCCGCCGCTGCGCGACCGTGACACAAAGCGGTCGCCTCGGTGGCGAGGATTTTCTTGGCTTCGTTGAGCTCGCTGCCGGCGAGGGCCTCGAGCTTGGCGATCTCGGCGAGCGGCAACTCTGTGAACAGGCGCAAGAATCGGCCGACATCGGCATCCTCCGTATTGCGCCAGAACTGCCAGTAGTCGAATACTGCCAAGCGCTCGGCGTTGAGCCAAACGGCGCCCTGCGCCGTCTTTCCCATCTTGGCGCCGCTCGCAGTAGCAATCAGCGGCGTCGTCAGTCCGAAGAGCGTACGGTTGTCGATGCGGCGGCCGAGTTCGACCCCGCTGACGATGTTTCCCCACTGGTCGGAACCGCCCATCTGCAGCACGCAGTTGTGCCGCCGCGCCAGCTCCAGGAAGTCATAAGCCTGCAGGATCATATAGTTGAATTCGAGGAAGGACAGCGGCTGCTCGCGCTCGAGGCGGAGTCGCACGCTGTCCATGGTCAGCATTCGATTGACCGAGAAATGCCGCCCGACCTCGCGCAGAAACGGAATGTAAAGAAGCGCGTCAAGCCATGCCGCATTGTTCGGCATGACTGCGTCGGTCGGGCCATCGCCAAATACCAGGAAGCGGTCGAATATCTTGCGAATACCGGCCATGTTGCGTGCGATGCCGGCATCGTCGAGCAACTGACGCACCTCATCCCGGCCAGAAGGGTCGCCGATCTTCGTCGTGCCGCCGCCCATCAGCACGATCGGCTGGTGGCCGGTCTTTTGCAGCCAACGCAACATCATGATTTGGACGAGGCTGCCGATATGCAAGCTGTCAGCGGTGCAATCGAAGCCGATATAGGCGGTGATCGGGCCCGACTTGGCGAGCGCGTCAAGCGCCTCGAAATCGGTACATTGATGCATGAAGCCGCGCGACACGATGGCGTCGAGGAAGGCGGAGCGAGGCTGCGTCATGGTGTTGCCTGAAGTCGAGAAGTGGTTCTAACGGGCCTTCCGAGAGGGCCGGTCGTGTAGCACAATCGGCATCGCGGCACAAATTTTGGCGGCGTGGCGGAACGGCAATGGGCGTGATGCGGCAGGCCATTGGTTTGATGAGCGGGACATCGCTCGACGGCATCGATGTCGCCGTCGTCGCTACCGACGGGCGGGACCGGGTCGAGCCGGGCCCAGCGCTGACCGTGCCATATTCGGCGGAAATGCGGGAGTGCTTGCGCGGCGTGCTGGGCGGTAAAGGGCCGGTCGCCGAGGTCGAGCGAGCTTTGACCGCGGCGCATGCCGAGGCGGTCGCGCGTCTTGTCGCCGAGCATGGCGTTGTCGCCGATACGATCGGGTTTCACGGCCACACGATCATGCATCGCCCGGAGGAGCGACGAACCTGGCAGATCGGTGACGGCGCTCTGCTAGCCCGCCTCACCGGCATCGATGTCGTTTGCGACTTTCGCGCGGACGACGTTGCCGCTGGGGGTCAGGGCGCGCCGCTGGTGCCGCTGTTTCACGCAGCCCTCGCCGCACGTCTCGATAAGCCCCTCGCCATTCTCAATATCGGCGGGGTTGCCAACGTCACCTGGCTAGGGAAGGACGAAGGAGCCATTCTTGCCTTCGACACCGGGCCGGGCAATGCGCCAATCGACGACTGGGCGCTGCGACACCTCGGCGAGCCGGTCGACCGTGGCGGTGCACTGGCGCGTTCCGGCCGCGTCGATGCGGCACGACTTGCCGCCTTTCTCGCTCACCCGTTTTTCGATCGCTCGCCGCCGAAATCACTCGATCGCGACGATTTTGCCGCTTTTGAGGATGATGGGCTCGCGGCGGCGGACGGCGCCGCGACACTGACCGCGATGACGGCTGCCGCCGTCGCCAGGGCCGCCGCGCATTTCCCGGCGCCGGTCAGTCGATGGCTGGTCACCGGCGGCGGTCGACACAATCCGGTGTTGATGGATGCGCTGGCGCGTTGCCTTGGCGCCCCCGTTGCTGCGGTCGAGTCGGCCGGCTGGAATGGCGACGCTCTCGAAGCGCAAGCGTTCGCCTATCTCGCCATACGATCGCTCGAAGGGTTGCCGCTCAGCCTCCCATCGACGACGGGTGTGATACGGCCGATGACCGGCGGCCGGTTCTTCCCGGCTCGGCGCTGAGGTCGGCCGAAGGCCGTTAACGATCCATTTGCGCTTACGGGGTAGGCTATGCCGCGATTCGGTCCCTGCGGCGGAACCCCAATGGCACATGCGGCACAAGGCCAAGCCGCGGCTTCGGGCGGGGTTGGTCTCGGAGACTTCCAGATCTATCCCGGGCAGCCGCTTCCCAGCCTGTCGGTCGGCAGGAACGCCGCGTATCGCGCGACCTCGAGCGAGCGGCCTGATGACGCTTTCTTCGCGCTCGTCTGCGACCCCGTGTCGCTGCCGCGAATCGATGCGCTGCCGGCAGTGCGCAAGGTGGCTAGCCCGATGCTTGTCACTCCGCTTGACTGGCAAGTGATCGAATGGCCGCCGAGCGGGCGGTGCAATCTGGCGATCGTTTTCGAAGCTCCCGATGATGGTCGGCACGTCGCCTCGCTTGACGAGAGGTTCACGCCGCTAGGCGAAGACGCGGTCGTCCGCGACTATCTTCAGCCGATGGCATCGGCACTACGCGCCCTAGCCACCGCCGGTGTCGTTCACGGTGCGGTCAATCCGACCAATATCATGTTTCGCGAGTCGCCGCGCCGGCGGGTCATCCTCGGCGAATGCGTCAGCAGTGCGACGGCGATGCGCCAACCGGCCACCTTTCTGCCGGTCGAGGCAGCGCTCGCGGCCCCTGTTGCGCGCGGCCAGGGGCTACTTGCCGACGACATCTTTGCCCTCGGCGTAACCGCTGCCTGTTTGTTGCTTGGGGGAAATCCGGCCGCCGGCACTGCCGACGATGAGATGATGCGGGCACGTATCGAGGTCGGCTCGTACGGTGCCATCATTGCTAATCGCCGCGTGCCGGCCGGCATGATTGAATTTCTGCGCGGCCTACTCGCCGATGATCCGAAGCTGCGCTGGAGCATAGGTGAAATAGAGGAATGGTTGGCATCTCGGCGCTTTGTACTGCGCCAGGGATCGCCAGCCCGGCGCGCCACCCGTCCCTTCAGTTTCGCCGGGCGCTCCTATTTTATCCCGCGTGCCCTGTCGTATGCCTTTGCCGGCAATATCGAACGCGCCGGACCGGCGGTACGAAGCTCGGATTTCGAGATCTGGGCGCTGCGCGCGATTGGTGATGAGACCGGGACGAGCCTTATCAAGGCGGCGCAGAGCCAGAGCGAGGACGGCGGCTCCGCCGAGCAGCGCGACGCCGCTCTCGTTTCGCGCATTTGCACCGCGCTCGACTGCCACGCACCAATCCGCTACCGAAACCTCGCCGCGGCGGCCGATGGTTTCGACGGCGCGCTTGCCAGTGCTTTCCTCGAGCAAGGACCGATTCAGACGATCGCCGAGGCAATCGCTCTGCGCCTGCCGCAATTCTGGCTCTCTACGCGCAAGCCACCACCGGCCGAGCACGTCACCCTGCTGAAACTGTTCGAACGATCGCGCGGACTGCTCGACGATCGACGACCCGGTTGCGGTGTCGAGCGCGTGCTCTACGAGCTCAACTCGTCGCTCCATTGTCTCTCGCCGCTAATTGAGAGGGAGCATGTCCACCTGTTGGCCGGTTTTCTGCCGGCTCTCGAAAGGCAGGCGGCCACCCACCTCGATGGCGAGCTGATCGACCGGCATGGCGCCGCTTTTGTCGCGGCTCACTTCAGGACGGTGGCCGGCGAGTGGGTCGACGCGCTGGCGAGTGGCGATCCGGCGCGGCGGCTCGTTGGCATGCTCAGCGTGCTCGCGCGGTTGCAGGTGTATGGCGGCCCAGCCCAGGCGCCGAACCTGGTGAAATGGGCGGTACGTCGGGCCGCGCCGGTGATCGAGGCTTATCATCATCGGCCGACGCGCCAGCGTCTGGCCAAGCAGTTGGAGAAGGTGGCGCACGGCGGTCGATTGAGCGAACTCCTGCTCGTCATCGACAACCCGATCGAGGAGCAACGCGATGCCAGCGGCTTCGCCGAGGCGAAGCGCGCCTATGCGGTTGTTGGAAGCGAGCTGAACCGCCTTGCCGCCGAGGCGACGCGGCTTAGCGAGCATGCCGACGGGCTTGCCGGACAAATGTCGGCTTGCTTCGCCACGGTAGTCGCCGCGGCGGCGTCAGTTGCCGTTCTCGTCGTCCTCGGGTGAGTGAGTGATGGTCAAGAGCGCGGCAGCGGTGGCAAAGGCAAAGAGCGGTCCGGGCGGCCGAACCCTGACGATTGCCATTGTTCTGGTCTGTCTCGCCGCTCTGGCGGCACTGCCGCTGGTTCTAGTCCTCGTGGCGGGAATGACGCCGACGCTGGTCACGCTATTTGTCGATCGCAAGCGATCGCGCCGCGTCTGCTATACCGTCGGGGTGATGAATTTTGCCGGGGTGCTGCCCTTTCTGCTGGTATTGGCCAAAGACCGCCTTTCACTGAGCGCCGCCGCCCTTGCTTTGTCGGATCCCTTTACCTGGCTGGTCATGTACGGTGCTGCGGCTTCCGGCTGCTTGATCTGTGCGGCGACACCGAGCTTGGCCCGCTTCTGCCTCGAACTGCAGGCGAGCAACAAACGGCGAGCGCTCGAGGCGCTTGCCACGGCGATCCGGCGAGAATGGGGCGACGAGGTGGCCGGCGGGCTTAAGCCAAAGGCCAACGCTCAGGCCGATCGCGACAACCTTCCGTAAAGCCAGCCGCCGAAGCCGCCGAGAACAAGCCAGAACAAGGCCGCGGTAACGAGTGAGACGGCGACAAACTGCGCCGCGAGTTCGGGCGGCGCGCTGCCGCCGGCGTGTTCCGGTAGTGGCGCGCCGACGATGTGCGGGACCGCGGCCGCGGCGATGCCGACGAGCTTCCAGACCTTACGTTCGACAAAGACGATCAGTGCGATTCCGCTGGCCGTGGCGAGCGCCGTCGCTGCCCACCACGACTGCCGAGCCAGCAGCTCGGCGGCGACCGCGCCGGGCGGTTCGGGGGGCAGGCCAAAGGCGGGCGCCAGCTGGAAGGCAGCGAAACCAGCCATGCCCCAGCAAACGCCGCTGGCGACATTGGCAGGCGTGCCGCCATAGGCGTCGCGCAGCGCAAATCCGGCGCTCAGCAGAAGGCCGAAGCCGACTGCGACCAGGAGATTGGCCAGCAACGTCAAGAGGATGCGTTCAGGCCCGTCCGCCGGTTCCCAGTCAGACGCAGCTGCGGACGCAGTTCCATGATCATGTCCGGCGTGCTCGCCAGACACCGTCGCTGCTTCACCGGCCTTTTCGTAGACCTCGGCCGCGGCGATCAAGGGCCATATCTTGACGGCCTGGACGATTGTGACGAAGCCACCGGCCACGATGCCGGCGACAATCGCCACGACGAAGATGCGCCGTGCGAACATCGCGGGTCAATGGCAGGGGAAGGCGAAGGCGTGCCGCGCATCATGCGCGGCGTTATGCACGGCAGAGATCGTGGACAGTCCTGTTCCGAAGAGTAGAAATGCGCCGAGCAACACGGCAACAATGACCGGCGCCATTATCGCGGCATGGCCCGCCGCCTCGGTCATCCCAGTGGTCGTCCGCATCAGCGTCATACCGCCCTCCAGTCCAATCTCGCATCGCAGATTAGGTTGGAGCGGTGCTTGCGATCAAGCGCCGATGCGCGCCGTCTCAGCTATTGATCAGCCGCCGCTCAAGCGCCGCCGATTTGATCGCCTTTTGCAGCTTTTCGAAGGCGCGAACCTCGATCTGGCGGACCCGCTCGCGCGAGATGCCATATTTCTGCGACAGATCCTCAAGCGTCGTCGGCTGATCGCGGAGTCGGCGATGAGTGAGGATATCCCGTTCGCGTTCGTTAAGATGACTCATCGCCTTGACCAGGAGATCCCGGCGCAGCCCGAGTTCCTGACGCTCCCCAAGCTTGGTCTCCTGGCTCTCGCCCTCATCGACGAGCCAATCCTGCCATTCGCCTTCACTGTCAGCGCGAAGCGGCGCGTTGAGCGAGTGATCGGGAGCTGCAAGTCGACGGTTCATGTTGACGACATCGACTTCGGGAACGTCGAGTGCGGTGGCGATGCTGGTAACGTTCTCGGGGGACAAGTCGCCTTCCTCGATCGCCTGCAACTGGCCCTTGAGCTTGCGCAGATTGAAGAACAGCTTCTTCTGTGCCGCCGTGGTACCCATTTTGACGAGTGACCAGGAATGCAGGATGTACTCCTGGATGGCGGCGCGAATCCACCACATCGCGTAGGTCGCAAGGCGAAAGCCGCGATCCGGATCGAAGCGCTTGACCGCCTGCATCATGCCCACGTTGCCCTCTGAGATCAGCTCGGAGAGCGGCAAGCCGTAGCCGCGGTAGCCCATGGCGATCTTGGCGACAAGCCGCAAATGGCTGGTTACCAGCCGATGCGCCGCCTCGGTATCCTGATGCTCCTGCCAACGCTTGGCGAGCATGAATTCCTCGTCCTGGGCGAGCATGGGGAACCGGCGAATCTCTTGGAGATAACGCGCAAGGTTACCCTCGGAGGAGATGCTCGGAACGTTCGCAATGCTGGCCATTACTTCTCTCTCCGGGTGGCAGTCGTTTGTCTGTGGATTGCCATCATCATGGTGGATAACGCCAATTTCATGGCTCGCATCCTACGCGTTTCGAGAGAAAACGTCTAGATTAAAGTTTCTCTAATATTCGAAACAGCTCATTAATGTCATTTGGTAAATCGCTTGAAAACTCAAGCGGTTGGTGGCTGATCGGATGGTTGAACCGCAGCGTTCCGGCATGCAAGGCCTGACGTGGGAACATAGCTGTCGCCTGGCGAGCACCGTCTGGAAGGGATCGCGCTCGGCCGGGACGGCGGGAATTGCCGTAAAGCGGGTCGCCGATCAGCGGGTGACCACGCTCGCTCATGTGAACTCGGATCTGATGGGTTCGCCCGGTCGCCAGCCGGCATTCGATCGCGGCGGCAAAGCCGCCGAATTCGCGCAGCACGCGGTAGTAGGTGAGAGCGGGCCGTCCGCCGCGCGCGAGTACCGCCATCTTCTTCCGATTGACGAGGCTGCGCCCAACGTTGCCTTCAATCTTGCCACTGCGCGGCAGCGGCACGCCCCACACCAACCCGTGATAGACGCGGCTGATGCGACGCGCCGCGAAGTCTGCCGCCAGTCCCGCATGCGCCTTCTCGCTCTTCGCCACGACCATCAGGCCCGACGTATCCTTGTCGAGGCGGTGGACGATGCCTGGACGTTTCACGCCGCCGATGCCGGCAAGGCTGTCGCCGCAATGCGCGAGAAGTGCATTGACCAGCGTATGATCGGGGTTGCCCGGTGCCGGATGAACAACGAGCCCGGCGGGTTTGTCGACGACAAGTAAGTGATCGTCCTCGTAGTGGATGTCGAGGTTCATCGCTTGGGCCAGCGGGTGGTCGGCGACGGCTTCAGGGACGGCAACACGAAAGATCTGGCCCGGTTTGACGCGCATGGCGGGGTCCGATATCGTCGCGCCGTCCTGCGTGACGCTCCCCATGAGGATGAGATGCTTAAGTCGGCTGCGCGACAGATCGCCGAGATATGCCGCGAGCATGCGATCGAGCCGCTCACCCGCATCGGCGGCGGAGCTGGTGACTTCGTATGGATCCGCCATCGCGATCGTCGATCTCGCCCTTCCGCTCACCGTTTCCTCCGCTGCTAGAGAGCGCCGGACCTCGGCCGATGAGGGCCCTTAGGCTCCTGGTGATCGTCCTCGGCGTGCTCTTGGTCGGCGGCACACTGGCATTGGTCGGCGCGATCATAGTCCGCTCGTCGCAGCCGTCACAGCCCCGAGGTGTAGCTCGTATCCCCTCTTCCGCGGCGCCGCCCTATGACACCGCTCTCGATCTGCCGCTTGGCGCTGTTGTCCGGTCAATCCAACCGGTCGGCGACCGGCTCGTCGTTCATCTTGTCCTGCCTGAGGGGCGGGAGAAGATTGTCGTCTTCGATCTTGGTTCCGGCTCACGCACCGGCACGATAGAGTTGCGTCCCGGTCACTGAAGTCCAGGGGCGCAACCAAAGGCCGACGGCGGATGAATTTCTCCAGCGACAACGTAACCGGGATCTCACCCGAGATACTCGCCGCCCTCGCGGCGGCGAATAGCGGCAGTCAGTCCTCCTACGGTGCCGATGCGCTCACCGCGCGGGTCTCGCGGCGCCTTGCCGAGATATTCGAGCATGAGGTCGCGGTCTTTCCTGTCGCCACCGGCACAGCGGCCAATGCCCTTGCGCTCGCCACGTTGGTGCCGCCATGGGGCGTCGTTTATTGCCACCACGAGGCGCACATCGTCGTCGACGAATGTGGCGCGCCAGAATTCTACGCTGGCGGTGCCAAGCTCGTCGGCATCGCGGCACCGCACGGAAAGATCTGTGCTGGCGATCTCGCTCCCTTGCTGCCTGGCGGCAAGGGCGTTGTCCACCACATGCAGCCGGCGGCGATCAGCCTGACGCAAGCGAGCGAGACCGGGACCGTCTATCGCGCCGATGAGATCGCCGCGCTTGCCGAACTGGCGCGGCGGCACGCTCTCGGCGTGCATGTCGACGGGGCGCGCTTTGCCAATGCGGTGGCGCATCTTGGCTGTGCCCCGGCCGACATCACTTGGCGCGCTGGCATCGATGTGCTGTCCTTCGGCGCGACCAAGAACGGCGCTGCGGCCGCCGAAGCAGTCATCTTCTTCGATCGGGCGAAGGCGGCGGACTTCGAGTTCCGTCGAAAGCGCGGGGGCCATCTCCTCTCCAAGATGCGTTTCCTCAGCGCCCAACTTGACGCTTATCTCGACAACGATCTCTGGCTGAGGAACGCACGCCACGCCAACGCCATGGCGACGCGCTTGGCAGATGGGTTGGCAGGAATCACGGGGGTCCATCTGCGTCATCCCGTTGAGGCGAACGAGGTCTTCGCCGAGATGCCGAATCCTATGATCGAGGCGCTTTTCGCCAAGGGATTCTCCTTTTATCGCTGGGACGGGGAGCGCGGCAATTGCGTGCGCCTCGTGACCGCCTTCGACACTGCGCCGAGCGATGTCGATGCCCTTCTGGTCACAGCCCGGAGCGTCAATCGCTACGGGTAGAGTTCTCGCCCGGCGTTAGCGCCGTCGGTTTACGATTCGGTAATAAAAAAACTGTCACAAGGCCAAAATAATCCTTGCATCGCCGTAGGATGAGCGTATGTATCGAAACGTTGACGCATCGCACGTGCCTATGGCCCTTGGTGGTTATGCAACGACGTAACGCGTCTCTTTTGGAAGATCCGGTCTAGTGGACCGGTCCCGAGAGGGAGGTCGATATGGTTGCAATACGACGCAGGGCTGTCATGCCCTGCACCGATGCCTGCCCCCGGCGAATACGGGCGGCTCGTGGTCGTAGGACCGTAGAGCCGAGTAGTTTGGCCTAAATCCCAGTAACCGATCATTCCGGCTCTGCGGTGCCCCCGCGTGACCGGTCTTCAATGCCGTGCCTTTGGCCTCCCTCGCGGTGGCCATGGAGGATGCGACAATGGCCAAGATTCGCTCTAATTCCGCCGTCCGCCTGAAGCTTGTTCCCCGACCGAAGCTCGTCGCCGACAACGTCGTCCGAGTCGAGTGCGCCAACGATCGCGACCTCAACCCCAAGATCGCTCGCTTCCTTGCCGAGAAGCAGCCGCAGACGCCGTGCCTTGTCGTCGATGTCGATGCCGTCGCGCGGAGCTATCAGCGCCTGCGCTGGCACCTGCCGCTCGCCAAAATCTTCTACGCGGTCAAGGCCAACCCGGCGCCGGAGATCGTCGCGCGCCTGCGCGGGCTCGGCTCCAACTTCGATGTGGCGAGCCGCGCCGAGATCGAACTCTGCCTGGCGCAAGGCGCGACGGCGGAGCGCATCTCCTTCGGCAACACCATCAAGAAGGAATGTGACGTCGCCTATGCTTACGAGCAGGGCATCCGGCTGTTCGCGTTCGACAGTGCGTGCGAGCTGGAGAAGCTCGCTCGCGCCGCTCCCGGCGCGCGGGTCTTCTGCCGTATCTTGGTGGATTGCGACGGCGCCGAATGGCCGCTGTCTCGCAAATTCGGCTGCGCGCCGGAGATGGCTGTCGACCTCCTGCGGCAGGCCCGCGATTTTGGACTTGACCCCTACGGGGTCTCGTTTCATGTCGGCTCGCAACAGACGGACCTCGCGCAATGGGATGGCGCGATCGCCCGTGCCGCGCGCATGTTCTCGCTGCTCGCCGAGGCAGATATCAATCTGCGGATGGTCAATATCGGCGGCGGCTTTCCGGCGCGCTATAACAATGGCGTGCCGAGCGTTGCCCGCTACGCTGCGGCGGTGATGGGAGCAATCACCCGAAATTTCGGCAACGATCTGCCGGAAATCATCGTCGAGCCCGGCCGCTCCCTGGTCGGCGACGCGGGTGTCATTCAGAGCGAGGTCGTGCTGATCTCGCGGAAGGGCTACAACGAGGAGAAGCGCTGGGTTTATCTCGATGTCGGCAAGTTCAGCGGCCTCGCCGAGACGATGGACGAAAGCATCAAGTACCGGATCAAGACGCCGTGCGTCGGTGCCGTCGGTCCCACGGTGATTGCCGGTCCGACTTGCGACAGTGCCGACATTCTATACGAGAAGACCGAGTACCAGCTGCCGCTCGAACTCAAGGTCGGCGACAAGATCGAGATCCTGTCGACCGGCGCATACACGTCGAGCTACTCGTCGGTCGGCTTCAACGGCTTCGCGCCGCTGCGGACGTACTGCATCTGAGCCACGGGAAGCCAAAGCCGGGCCAGCCTCCGGTTGGCCCGGCTTTCCTTGCCCAGGATGGGTGGCTTCGACGTCAGGCCGGAGATCTCGCTCAGCAATTTGCTATGCATGGCGGTGGCGAAGGACGAGAAGTCCTCGGCGCGCAGGAGAAAGGCGCCGATGCCGCCGATGACGTATTCGTCGTAATAGCTCTCGAGCCACGGCTCGCTCGCCAGAATGGCGAGACCATTGATGGTGATGCCGGCGGCGACCAGCTCGTCGCGCACGTCCTGCACCGGCGGCCCGATATTGGCGATGCCGTCGCCCGAGAGATCGACCAGCCTGCGATCGGCGGCGTCGGGCGCCTCGTCGAGCAGCTTGCGCGCCGCCAGCAGCGCATCGCCGATCGCCGTCAGGCCCTTCGAGCTGCGCTGCGACAGCCGCACCGACTTGGCGAAGTCGGCGGCGCTGGCCGGGTCGTGGACCCGCGTCCAGCCGACGGTGACGATCTGCTTGTCGCGATCCGACCATTCGAGCACGGCAACCTCGATGGCGCCGCATCGCCCGGCGGCGATCGCGGCGGCGAGCTGGGGATCCTCGAAGGCGCGCGCGATACCCTCGTGCTGCAGCACGTATTCGTCGGCATCGACGCTTTCGGAGACATCGACGGCCATGACGAGGGCGAGGTCGACCGGCTGCGCCGCGGCGCCGGATAGGCGGGCAAGAAAAGCCGCACCGAAAAGCAGCAAAATCGCCATGCCGGTGAACCGCCGCATGCAAAATTCATGATCGGCCAATACGGCGATTTCGCGGCGTCGGCGCGGCCGACCCCGGATCAGTTCATCCCGGGTCAATTCATCAAGGCGACCGTGGCAGCGCGGCCGGTCAAGGTGGCGCGCGCGCCGCTATCGGCGCCCGAAGGCAGGTCGCCGCGCCGATCCCGCATCCAGGCCGAAATGTCGGCCAGCACCGTCGCTCCTTGCAGATCGCGCAGCAGCATATGGTAGCCCTTGGGATAGAGCGCGACGCGCTGGCGCTCGGCCAAGGCGGGGAGATGATCGACGAAGGCGGCGATCGCCTCGCGCGGCACGATCTCGTCCTTCTCGCCGTAGAGAATGAGGGCCGGCACCGCGAGGCGCGGGGCGCGCGCCAGCGCCGAGCTCATCAGGTCGACGACCCCCGTCAGCGTGTCGGTCCGCGCCTCCTTGAGGACCAGCGGATCGGCGCCGAGCGCCCGCAGCATCGGCAGATTATCCGAGGGATGCACCTTGTAGGGGAGGCTGCGCTGCGAGACCTGCAGCGCCGGGACCTGGCCGATCAACCATAGCCCGACCCGCTCGAAGACATTCATCGTCTGCCTTCCCCACACCGCCGGCGCCGCCAGAATGACGCCGTCGACCGGGGCGGGCGCCGCTCCCGTGACGGCGAGGATGGCGACCGCGCCGCCCATGCTCTCGCCGAGGAGATAGAGGGGCGTGTCGGGATAACGCTGCCGCAGCAGGCGCGCGGCGAGAGCGGCATCGCGCGCCATGGTGTCCTCGCCGGCCCAGCGGCCGCGGCGCGGCGCGGTGCCGAAGCCGCGCTGGTCGTAGGCGTAGACCGCGATGCCCTGCGCGACGAGGTCGGGCGCCGGCAAGGCGAAGGCGTTGGAGTAATCGTTGAGCCCGTGCAGCGCGAGGACGACCGCATTGGGCGCCCCCTCCGGCAGCCAGGCGCGCAGCGGCAACACGGTGCCGTCCGCGGCAACGAAGCGGTCGCCGTCGAGGCAGGGCGACGCCGGCAAGCCCGCCGCGATGGCGCCGGCCGCTTGGGTCGGCTCGCCCGCGTCGCCGCGATCGAGCGTGACGCAGCCGCAGAGACCGCCGAGCATGAGGCCGAGGGAGAGACAAAGGGCGCGCAACCGCATCGCGAGCATCCGGCACTGGGGAGATGCGAGGATGCGGCCAGCAAAATTAACCCATCCTTACGGGGGAAGCCGTCCCTGCCGCGTTCGAGCCTCCCGAGTCGGTGGAAACGGGCTGGCGCGAGCTGTCGCCTGAGTCGAGTTGTTCCCATCGGCACAATGGCTTGACATGCCGGCTTGCATGCCGGCGGCGGGTCGGAAATAGTCGCATGTCGCGATGTCGGGAGAGAAGGAACGCAAAGACGATGACGATATTTCGATCCGCCTTGTATCTGGCCTTGTCTCTGGCCGGTATTCGCTCCGGTGTTCGCTGGGGCGCAATCGTCGCCGCGTCCGCCATCTTCTGCGCGGCCTTCGCTCTGGCGGCGCCGCCGACCCTCGCCGCCGATAAGGGCCCGCCGGCCTGCGCCAAGATTCTGTTTCGGCCGCTGCCGGCGGGGCAGAATGACGGCGAGCAGGAGGCCGGGATCTACACCTCGCGCTTCAGCCATATCGAGCTCAAGGGCACGGTCAAGAGCGGCGAGGCGCAGGACTACTACCTGACGACGCACAACAAGAAGCTCGGCCCGCTCACCACGGTGCCGGCGGCGGCGGTCAATTGCGCCAAGGAAAAGAAGATGCCGGCGCCGACCACGGCGAGCGCGCGCTGCACCGGCGTTCGCCTCGCCACCGTCATCGCCCATTCCGGCAAGGACAAGGTGGCGCTGCTCTATGCGCTGAACGGCCGCGACTGGCAATATTGCAACGCCGGTGCGCTGGCGCCCGAAGGCTGAGCGCGGCTTGCCGAGGGCGCGGGCGGGTTTTTCCAGCTCGCCCTCGGGGCGGGGCGATTTATAGAGGTTCCCTCCGGCATGCGCGCCGCGCGGCGCGGCGATCTCGGGCAGGCGCAGCCCAGCGATCTCGTTGCCGTCGCCATCAGCCTTGGCGACGTAGCGCCGCCGCGTCGGGTCAAGCAAACGGATGATTGCCCGGTTTAAGGGGCCCGCTCCTGTTAATAACAGGAAAAATACAGGAACTCGGTAGCATTGCGGATGCCAAGAACTACAATGGCGGGTGATTTGGGATGGCCATTTCATCGCAGCCGTTTTCCGTTCCGTGCCCCTAGCCAGGGCTCGCTCCATTGACGTTATGGTCCGTATCGGATACATAATGTCCATTTAGTAAGGCGAGCGACAAGAATCAAGTCCAGTCGGCCAATCGACTTCGGTCCCGAGGGCGGCACGTTCT
>WNFC01002439.1_pt1 | contig 20848 bp, 20 predicted proteins | sample 5400541 | NCBI WGS metagenome assembly WNFC01 (sample SAMN13153342, study PRJNA577476) | soil metagenome | isolation source: 120 cm saprolite under Douglas fir tree site 2 hole 2 replicate 1 | place: USA:California | collected 2015-04-18
AAAAATGAGGTCAGCGAATTTTTTTCTGAGAAATTTGCGCCCAAAGATAAGCGCACCAGCAGATCTGCCACGCTGTTGCGTCAGCTATTCGCGGCAATCAAGGGGTTGAGCCGTGAGTTTTGCAACAGGCTTTAGCTAGAATAAGAACGCACATGGAACCCGAGTGAAAAACTCAGCTGATTGGCGCTCTGCGACCCTCTTTGGACGATGCCCACTTGTCATTCCACTGCCTTAGATTATTTCGATCGTATTCGGTGCCCGAGGCGCCCAATGAAGTGCTGCCCTGAACTCACCCCTGCACGAGCGGAGTCACCGGGTGCTCTATAGAACGCGGTATAATGGTATAATTCCCGGGTTGTAGCCTGCAAGTGCGATTGCCGCTGAGCAAGGAGGTCTCATAACAGTTCAACCTTTGAGTCATTATTTAGACCACAGCTGATGCTGGTACTCTTGTAGATCCATGAAAAGATCGTAGGATCTAGCGATGTGCGCACGCTCGTGCGCACCCGGTTAGGCATGACCCTCCGTCCTAGGAGAATGATTTTTGATGCCCCACTTCCTAAAGGAAGAGAACATGACCGCGAAAGATGGACCTCCGCCAGCCAATATTAGAACGGCCCTGATCCTAGCTGGTGGCAAAGGCGCAAGGCTCAAGCCATTCACAATGACCATTCCCAAACCGCTTCTGCCGCTCGGCGACACTCCCATCCTCGAAATCGTGATCGAGCAACTTGCGGCCGCCGGTATATCGCGAATTGTGCTGACACTGGGACACATGTCTCAGCTGATACTCTCATCGGTGGGGGATGGCACCCGTTGGGGAATCAGAATCGAATCGGTTCTTGAGAACGAGCCGCGGGGCACCGCCGGCTCGTTGCGTTCCGTCGAAAATTTAGATGACAACTTCCTAGTGATGAACGCCGATCTGCTTACAACGCTGGACTACAAGCAGCTATTTGATTACCACTGCTCTCGGACTTCGATAGCCACAATTGCTCTCTCTAAACGAGAGGTCCTCATCGACTATGGAGTGATTCGCACGACCGCCGATGGTGTTCTCGATGATTACATCGAAAAGCCCGCCATACCCTATTCTGTAAGTATGGGGATCAACGTTTTGTCCAGAAAGTGCCTCGAATTCGTGCCGGCTGCAGGAAAGTTCGATATGCCTGAGCTGATGCTGGCCATGCATCGGAGTGGGCATACGATCCGATGCTATGAAACGGATTGCTACTGGAAAGATATCGGGCGCTTCGACGACTACACACAAGCGAGTGAAGATTTCGTGCAAAACTCCGCGCGATTTCTCCCCCACAGAAGAGGTAAATGAGGGCGTTGGTCACAGGAGTCGGGGGATTTTGCGGCGCACACCTGGTGCGCCGTTTGCGCCGGGAATCTGGCGTGGAGATTGCCGGGCTTGGCCTCGGAGCTCAGCAACCTGCTCAAGTTTGCCTGGATCGGTATTTCCAGGCTGACGTTACCAACGAGGCCGTTTTGTCGGCCGCCGTGAGAGAATTCAAGCCGAAGCTATTGTTTCACCTTGCCGGAGTATCGGGCCATTGTGCGACGCCCGCGCATATATACGACGTCAATATCAGAGGTACCGTGCATGTTCTTGAGGCAGTCCGCGCGGCTTCGCCGGACTGTGCAATCGTGATCGCCGGATCAGCGTCAGAATACGGCGCAGTGGATGCATCGGCATTGCCAGTTGGCGAACACACGCCTTGCCGGCCGATCGGGCCGTATGGCATCAGCAAATACGCCGCTACGTTCATCGCCTTGGACTATGCCCGTCGGTACCAAATGAGAGTCTCCGTCGTGCGCGCGTTCAACATCATTGGTCCGGGCGTGCCGGAGAACCTCCTCGTCGGAGCGCTCATTGCACGAGCTAAGCAAGCCCTTCTTTCGACAAACCCGGTTGTCAAAATTGGTGACATGGACAGTAAGCGAGACTTCGTCGCTGTGTCCGATGCCGTTGAGGCCTACGTTCGGATAGCTCGATCAGGGATTCGCGGCGAAATCTTTAATATCTGCTCTGGACGCGGCTATTCGACAAGGTACGTTGCTACGATGCTGCTGGCGAATTCACGGCGTCCTATTGCCCTTGAATTTAATCCGGACCTGGTGCCGACTTCACCGGTCCGCATCATTTACGGCAGTTATAAGAAAGCTTCACGTGCGATTGGATTCCGACCTTCGGTGTCTTTAAAAGCGGCTCTGAAGGACGTTTGGCATAGCGAAATGGGACCATTGGGACGCGGAACTCGCGAAGTTGATCGCTCCAGTAAATCTGGTGACCCGGCGAAGTCGCTCAAAGCCTAACCGAACTGATGCGTGAGGTCGGCGATCGTTACACTTTAGATTCCAGGGGCTATCCTATCAGCGTACAGCCAGGCCGTTACATTCAACTTGGAGGTCTGCATTGGAAAAGAAATTGGCCACGAACGACCCTCTTCCCATCGATGAGCTAACGGCTATTGCCACTGGCCGTTTCTCCAGTTTGTTCCAGAAGGACTGGATCAGCCGTTTGCACGAAGTCAGGGAAAAAGCAAACTGCCAGCGCGTGCTTATTTTAGGAGGAGCTGGCAGTATCGGCTCATCCACGGTAAGTGTCTTATCGCAATTTGATTTGGCCTGCCTTCACGTTGTGGATCACAACGAGAATGCGCTCGTCGAACTGGTTCGAAACCTTCGAAGCCGGCCAGAGGCCCTACAGATTAAAGATTTTCGAGCGTTGCCGATAGACTTTGGCTCTCCAGTGATGAGACGCCACCTGAAAATTGAGCGCGCCTACGATTTAATCTTTAATTTTGCGGCCCTAAAACATGTTCGCTCAGAAAAGGACATCTGTTCGATCTTGCAGATGTTCGATACGAATCTGGTAAAGCCTTTGAAGTGCTGGCACTGGCTTCAAGAGGTTGGATCGGACGCGTCCTATTTCAGCGTCTCGACGGACAAGGCTGCTGAACCTGTTAATCTGATGGGCGCCAGTAAACGGATCATGGAACACCTAATGTTTTGCGAAAAAGGCCCCATGTCCTCCGCGAGGCGGGTTACGTCGTCGCGATTCGCGAACGTGGCTTTCTCGAATGGCAGCCTGCTGGAAAGCTTCATCCAGCGATTTGAAAAACGACAGCCCATTGCCGCTCCTGTCGACACGCGTCGATTCTTCATTTCACTTACGGAAGCCGGGCAAATTTGTGTTTTAGCGGCTTTCTGCGGTCCCGACCGGCATGTCATGATTCCACGCTTAAACCCTCGAGACGACGCCCGAAAACTAGAGGAAATCGCCGCGTCATTCTTACGCTCCAGGGGTGTGGAACCCCGGATCTATCGCGAAGAACAGGCTGCGCGCAACAACGTGGCATCGGATCGGCTCGAGAATCGCTATCCCTTGCTGCTGACTCCTCTGGATACAGAGGGAGAGAAGACCTGTGAAAGGTTTATAGGTCAGGACGAAGAGGCTGTCGAATGTGATATGTCCAGTATTCTGGCCGTGCGTTATCGGCCCGTCGCGCCTGAGGCCTTGGCTGATTTCATCGGGTTTGTCGAAAGCTTAGTCTCCAATCCGAATAGTGTTGTGGACAAGCGGGACATTGTGGCGGCGGTTTCGCGGGTTGTTCCCGAATTCAATCATTTAGAGCGCCGTCAAAACCTTGATCAGCGCATGTAAGAATCAAGTCTTCCCTTTTGGCAACACTCGCATCGGGCGCCGACGCGCCTTCCACCCGCTCACGGCCGCTTGAGACGTGCCTCTCGTTTCTCTTGAGTACAAGATGCTGTTCCGAAGTAAGCGTTCGTTTCTTATCTCACCAGCTTTCAATTACCCACAAGTTGGCTGGCTGAGTAGAAGAGGGCCAGTACCTTATGTTAGCGAATTCGCGTAGCACCGTTGGGACTGTGGCTGCGCGTATAGCTCGCCCGTGGTGAACTGCCGTCATGACGAAGCGGCAGGAGTCGCAACGCTCACTGAGGGTTGATCACGCCACCGCCTCCCAAACCAAGACATGGATCGAACGCGAACTCGTTGGCAGCGAGTTCACAGACGTCCGGCTCAACAAGCGATTCAGAAAACTTTTCCAGCAGCTCTCCGAGGGCACCGGTGAGAGCATTCCCTTGGTTTGCCAGGACTGGGCAAACACAAAGGCAGCTTATCGTTTTCTGTCCAACCACCGCGTGAACGAAGGGGACATTCTTGCTGGACACTTGCAATCGACACGCGAGCGATTCGTTGCCACGGATTCCACTATTTTGGTCCTTCACGATACGACGGAATTTAGCTATCACCGAGAGAACATCAGCTCGGTTGGCATTCTGCATCGACTTCCCATGCCGAGGAGCCTGAACGGACAGCTGCAGCACTACGTTGTCTGCGGAATTAAGATGCATTCCAGCATGGCGGTGACCACCGAAGGTCTGCCCCTGGGCCTGACGGCCATGAAGTTCTGGACGCGAAGCAAATTCATTGGCTGCAACGCTCTCAAGAAGAAAATCAATCCCACGCGAGTGCCGATTGAAAAGAAGGAAAGCATCCGCTGGCTGGAGAATATGCAGCAATCCACGGCCCTTTTGAACGATCCAGAACGCTGCGTCCACATCGGCGACCGGGAGAGCGATATTTACGAGCTCTTCTGCAGAGCAGAAGCGGTTGGCACGCATTTCCTGGTGCGCACTTGCGTGGATCGCCTTGCGGGGGATGGAAAACATACGATTGCCGATGAAATGCGAGAAGTGCGCATCCAAGGGCTGCATCGGATCCCGGTGATGGACGAAAAGGGGCATCAGTCGGAAGCTATTTTGGAAATCCGATATCGCCGCATCCGGGTTCTTCCTCCCATTGGCAAACAAAAGCAGTACCCGGAACTCATGCTCACGGTGATCCACGCGCAGGAACGCGGAGCACCGAAGGGGCGAGAGCGGATTGACTGGAAATTGATCACCGACTTGCCGGTGCGCTCTCGCGACGAGGCCATCGAAAAACTCAAATGGTACAGCATGCGCTGGAAGATCGAGACCTTTCACAAAATCCTGAAGTCTGGCTGCAAAGCAGAAGAATCGCGACTGCGAACGGCACAGCGGTTGACCAATCTGATCGCGGTCTTTTGCATTCTCAGTTGGAGGATTTTCTGGCTGACGATGATGAACCAAGCGGTACCGCATGCTTCACCAACCCTGGCATTCACCGCGCTGGAAATTCGTCTGCTCGATCAACTGGCGAAAGTCAAAGACAGGCAGCGTCCACAAACAAAATCAGTTTCGACTTACCTGATCAGGATCGCGAGACTCGGGAGCTATCTCGCGCGTGCCGGCGATGCAGCTCCCGGAAACGCGGTCATTTGGAGAGGCCTGTCCCGCTTGACCGACATCGAGTTGGGCTTCGCCCTTGGAACTAAACTTGTGGGTAATTGAAAGGCAGACCAGTCGCTTACGGCCAAACAGCAGACTCCGAGGTTGGACCGCTAGAAAACCGAAAAGTGGTGCTCCTGGGTCTGATTCTGACTTGTGCGGAGCTCTGTCCGAGTCTGTTGTTGCTAGGTCTGACAAAGTTACAGGCAGGAGCTTGCTGGACTGGTTCTTACCCAACCGTCCTTCACGATATTTCTTGCGCCAATAGGAAGTTCTGCGAGGAGAGCCTCAGCATCGCGCGAGTGACTCCCGCCGGACGCGATACGATGGTTGGCGTAGCCATCGAACTCGGCGACGGGAGACGCAGCAGGCCTACCTCGACGCCAGAGGTTTAACGGCGCCTGTCAACCAGACCAATCGCCCTCGTTCACGCGCATGCCGGGAACTTGTCGCCCCTTCCTGTACACCGTGACACGGTCGGTTTCAAGGATAGCGCGAAAACCGTACTGCAGCCCAAGACCGTCAACACTGGCTTTTTGGTTTCGCAACACGACTGCGAACGCGCCTAGGTTCATGCCAGCAAAGTAAGACGCCAGTTCCCAATGCGGTCCTTCGTTATGGCGGTAATTGACAGAGCGTAACGGAGCCAACGTTCCTGCCCCAAGGTCACTCGGTACGATCCCGCTCATCGGTCGAGCAGCATACGCGTCGGCATTGTGGCGACTGGCAACGCTCGCGCTTATCCTCGGCGCTTGGTCGCAATGCTCACTGCCGAACCATGTGGCCTCCTGATGCTCTCAGGGAAAAAATGATCTGCCTGTTCTCTGCGAAGTTGGTCCGACAGGCGGCCATGAGGCAGTTCGATGTCGCCATACGTCAAGACCTGATCCTTCGGAATGTCGCGCGTGAGGCGGCATCCCTCGGCAAGGCCGATAGGCAAAAGATCGTGTGCGAGGACGGTTTCAGCATTTTCGCATTGTCCATATGTGTGATAGTGTCCGATTCCGTCCAATATCTGCCCTCGTTTGAGGTCAGTTTTCGCTGTTGTAATCACATCCACCCTTGGCGCACCGAGAGGCGCAATGGTTGCGTCCTGGAAGAGAACTGCTCGTGCCACGGTATTGTGGACCTCGAAGTGACAAAGATGGTATGGCGTGTAGAACACATAGAGCGGACCTGCTCCGAGCTTGTATAGATTTAGATAGTGCTGCTGAATCGGGTCCGGATGCGTTCCGAGGACAAAAACTCCCGGGTTGGGTGATGCTCCGACAACATAGTCCACGACACCTGGTCCCTCTAGCAGCACCTCCAGCGGATACCAGTTCACTGCTTCGCTGAGGGGAGTTCCGGTAGGCACTGTGGGGCCATGCATCCCGCGCTTTGCGACCCTCATTCCTGTGGCGTTTGCAACAATCGCCTGCTCGAAGGAAATCTTGGTTCCATCGGCAAACGATGTGACCATGGCTGCATCTTGTCCCCACTTGCGCGCGAAGCCCTCTTGCGTAGTGGGGTTGCGGTATGGGTCATGCAAACCCTTGATGTTGCCACACAGGACCGGTGTGACACCGATGCCCCTCACAAACCGATACAGATTCATCATGACGCCAGGTTGGTCACCGTCCGCATTGGTAATCACAATCCCGGCACGGTCGGCATATACTTTGAGAATTGGGCCGACCGTTCCATCGAGCTCCGCATTCATCAAGATCAAATGCTTACGATTCCGAATCGCTGCCAGGGCAACGCGGCTGCTGAACTCCACATTTCCCGTGACTTCGATGATTGCGTCGATGCCTTCCGCTTCACACAACAGCATCGGATCCTGAGTAACAGAGTATTTACCCCCAGCGATGGCGTTGTCGAGCTGCGCTACATTCTCCACCGTCTCGATCCCACCTACGCCGGCCTTGCCATACGCGGACTTTGCAGTGTCAATGTGGCGATTGGAAATGGCGACAAGCCGCACCCCAGGCACGGTCGCCGTAAGCTGCAGAGCGATGCCGTGCCCCATGAAGCCGGCACCAACCATACCCACTCGGATGTACTTGTCCTGTGAGACGAGTTTTTCGAGAGCTTTATCGACGATGATCATAGCGCGTAATCCGGCCAGCTCGTGTCCTTCTCTGAAATGACCTTTACCTCGGTCGGCCACTCGATACCAAACGTTGGATCGTTATATCGGACACCTTCCTCGGCGCCCGCGGTGTAGAATTCAGAGACTAGATAAACGACCTCAGAATCATCCGCCAAGGTTTGGTATCCGGCAGCGCATCCCCCGGGTATGAAAATGGATTTGTGATTTTCTTCCGTTAGTTCAAATCCCTGCCATTTCCGAAACGTCGGGGAGTCGCGGCGCAAATCCAGCATCACTCCGTAAACGGCACCTCGAGTGCACCTGATCAACTTGCTCTCCTCATGGGGCGCCACCTGACGATGCATGCCCCGAAGAGTGCCCTTGCTTTTATTCCAAGATACGTTGCATTGCACAAACTGAGAGACCAGGTTCTGAGCTTGAAACTCATTCTGACACCATGCCCTGGCGAAAAAGCCGCGTTCGTCGACCTTTCTGTCCAGTTCGATCAGATAAGCGCCTTTCAGCTTTGCTTGCGTGAATAGCATCTTGTGAGCGATAGGGTTCGGCTACAAGCGCCGCGACCTTTCGCAGCTTCCTTCGGTCTCAGATGTGGCAGCGTTTACAAACCTACGACCCGGCGTCAGCTAGCGGATCGGAACTTGCTTCAGTTCCGGTGTAAGCTTGTACATTAAGGGTTACTTTGTTCGCCTAAACCCGCGGCCACTGTGGCCAAACCCGCGGTGTCGAGCGTCCGGAAACTCCATTCAAGGCGCTCATTAAGCAAACCGTCCTCGCGATGTTTGTCGAGCGTTTTGAGCCGGATCATCCAGCCCTCGCGGAACGCCGGATCGCGAAATCCAATGGCGTCCAGGCCTGCCTTCAGCTCCTGAACGGTATCGTCGAGAGTGTATGCGGGCTGGTGGTGCGGCGCCAAGCTTTCAAAGCGAGTGAAGTCCACGCGGTAGGAACGCTTGTCCGGTTGGGCATCCTTATTCACCGAAACGTCAGTGTCGGGGATCACTCGCGCGACCGCTTCCGCCAGCTCCCGGACTTGGTAATTCCAACGGTTCGATCCCGCATTCACCAAGACGAAGGCTCCGCCATTCGAATTCTTCCGCCCCACGGCCCACTGAAAAGCGCGGGCCATATCCTTGACATTGATCAGGGGACGCCACGGCATGCCGTCGCTCAGAATCATGATTTTGCCGGAAGATACTGCACACGCGACAAAGTCGTTTAGAACTAGATCTAACCTTAGGCGGTCTGACATTCCACAGGCGGTTGCAAACCGCAACGCGGTTACTGTGAAGTGGGAATTGGCGAGCCGCTCCAGTTCGGTTTCGGTCATGACCTTCGAGCGCGCATACGCCGTGAGAGGATTGACTGGCGAGTCCTCGTTTCTTGGTCCGCTTTCCGACGAGCCGTAGACGCTGCAGCTCGAAGCAAAGGCAAACGATCGCACACCAGCACGCTTTGCACGCCGTGCCAATTCCACACTGGCGCGAAAATTTATATCCATGGTTATTTCTTCATACCTGCTTCCCATCGGGTCATTCGACAGTGCAGCGAGGTGTACGATCGCGTCAACCCCCTCCAAAAGCGACTCGGGAAGCTTCCGTACGTCGCCGAAGTGCTGTGCATCCGCTTGGCACTCAGCCAGGGGTGCTCGTGTGGTGAGGCAATGCGCAAAATAACCCATGTCGAATCCGACGAGAACTGCAGACGGATATACCCGTCGCAACTCCTTCACGACCGAAGGACCGACATATCCCATGTTTCCGGTTATCAGAATCTTCAGGCGGTTACCTCTGCTCCAGCGGGTTGCGTCTTCCATATTTTCCAGGGAGCGTTACCACGGCTCCATAACTCCTCCAGGTAATTTTTCTCCTTCAGAGTGTCCATGCATGACCAGAATCCGGTGTGCCGATAACCAACCAATTGACCGTCGGCGGCCAACTGCTCGAGTGGGCTGCGTTCCCAAATGGTCTCACCGTCGGCGATATAGTCAATCGCTTCTCGCTCTAGCACAAAATATCCGCCGTTGATCCAGCCCTGGGTCGCCTGGGGCTTCTCGTGGAAACTGGTGACATGGTCACCTTCGAAGGCAATCCGCCCGAACCGTTCAGGAGAATGTACGGTTGTTACGGTGGCCAGTTTGCCGTGGGAGCGATGGAAGCGGAGAAGTTCTTGAACGTCAATGTCGGCCACACCGTCTCCATACGTGAACATGAACGTCTGATCGTTAACCAGCCACTGGCGAAGGCGTTTCAATCTCCCACCCGTCTGCGTGTGCAGTCCGGTGTCCACCAGATGGACTCTCCAGTCAGGTTGGTTGCCGTCGTGAATTTCGGTTCGGCCGTCCGCGAGATCGATCGTCAGGTCGTTGTTGATGGCGTAAAAATTCAGAAAGTACGACTTGATCATCTCAGATTTGTATCCGAGGGCGACTACGAATTCGTTCACACCACCCGCGGCGTAAATGTTCATGATATGCCACAGGATGGGTCGTCCGCCGATTTCCACCATTGGTTTTGGCTTAGCAATTGTTTCTTCGGACAGGCGAGAACCCAATCCCCCTGCCAGGATGACCGCTTTCATGGTAGTCCTTTCCAGCCAGAAACCGGATGTCCAGAGTACTCAGGAAGCTACGAGCAATTATTGCGCCACACATCACCAACTAAATACTAATAGATTCTATGGCTTAGGCGCAATCTCCTCCTGTTCACCCCACCCGGCACGGCAAATGACTCCTTTAAGTGAAACCATTTTTCATAATGGGGAATGGCATTTCCACATCACCAAGGCTCCCTCGTCCATCGACCGAGCCTGCACCATTCGCCCACGCGCGGAATCGCCTCAAGCATCAGAATAAATAGCCTTTCTCGCTCGTGAAAGTAGGGACCGAACCAGGTGGACAGGATGAAGCAGGCGCTCTACCGCGAGCCGGATCCACACGCCTGTTAATCGAAGACGCTGAATGGGATAGCCGAAGCTTGACAACTGTTCGCTGTGATACTGCCAAAAGTCCTTGCCCTTCTGTCGGAGCAGAGCGTCCGCAAGAAAACGGTAATAGCCGGCCATCAATTCACAGAAGCGCCGTTGATACTCATCATCGCTAAGATAAAGGTGCCCATACCTTACGAGACTGCCAACACCTCCGGGAAGATACGTGTTTACCCGCCGAGCAAACGCAGTGGCGGCTTCGTTGTGTCTTCTGGTAAAGGTCAAGACCTGGTGCACGAACCCAAAGTCGGAGTCACGTAAGATCTCGTAACAAGCGTCGGTGTCCGCATGGATCCCATGCGATCCGTAGAAATCCGGTCGCCTTCGGATCACATCGCAGCGCAACAGCAGGTTGCTGGGCGCACCAAACACGTACAGTTGGCCCAGCAGGGTGGCGCGACAGACTTGATGTCCCGGAACAACGTGGCTCGGATATTGCAGTCCATCCAGTGTCACACGATTCTCTTCTAGGCGGTAGGAGCTTACAATCGAGACGTTGGGGTTTTCCTCGGCCAGCGCTACCATACGCTCCAAGCATTCAGGCATGAGCCAGTCGTCCGCATGAACAACCTTGCAGTATTTCGCTGTCGGGGCGATTCTTCGCAGCGCAGCGTTTGAGTTCTCGAGCAGCGCAAGGTGCTGTGAATTCTCAAGGACTCGGATTCGCGGATCGTTCCGCGCATACTCACGAATTATGGCGAGACTCTCGTCGGTGCTGCAGTTGTTCAGTATTACATATTCCCAGTTTTGATACGTCTGGCCCAACACACTGTCAATGCACTCACGCAGATATTTGGCCCCGTTGTAAACAGGGGTCACCACGCTTACCAGCGGCTGAGAGCTATTGATCAAATTGACTGATCCTTCGGCTGCACCACTCGCTGACTCTCAAGAGCTGCGCCTGGCGCTAAATCAAAACGAGACTTCACGACTCGCGCCGGAACCCCGACGGCAATCGAATAATCCGGTATGTTGCCCGTGACGACCGAGCCGGCGCCGATCACTGCACCCTTGCCGATACGGGCCCCATCCAAAACGCAGACGCCGACACCGAGCCACGCATCGTCATCGACCAAAATATCTCCCTTGCTCTGGATCGGCTGTTTGCTGATCAACTCCCCCGGGTCGATGCCATGATCGTAGGGATAAAAAGCACAATTGGGAGCAATTTGCACCCCTCGACCGATGTGGATTGATCCCTTGTACCCTGAGAACTGGCACCGAGGCTGAATATGCGTGTGAGCCCCAATGACCACGCTACCCCCCATTCCGGTCTCTACAATCGAGTCGCGATGCAAATGCACCCCGTCACCGAGCACCACCGGTCCGCCCTCATGCCCTTGGTAGATTACGGTTCGCTCGCCAATGAAAACGTGCTTGCCGCGACGCAGATCGCTGTGAAAGATGCTGGCATCGGGGGCCACAAATCCGCGCTCGTTCAGCCTGGCCAAAAACGCGCGTGCTTTATAGGGTGGAGTTGCCCATGTAGCCAGCCAAGTGGCCATTCGGCCGAATCGTGTCAAACCTGCGAAGCGCATCCAAAAGCGGGCCCAAGCAGATTGTATTTCTTTTTTCATTCGCAAAACTTACTCAACACCGCTTAACGCGCGTTGGCACGGTACTCTCGAACTTCTCCTTCATTTGGCTTCAGGTTCCTGAGGAATTTCAAATCGACTGTCCCAAAACAACTCTGTCGCTGCACAGCGCCCTGACGCAACAGCTCCGGCACGGTCACAAAACGATACTTGTGCCCAACGCGCTCCAGCAACAACTCCACAGCGCGGACAGTCGGCATGCGGTCCGCGTATTTCTCGTTGAGTACATGATAAAGAGCGTCGTGCAGGGCGACAATGCAACCCGGCTGGATCTGCGAAATCAGGTGGCTCGCCATCCATTCGGCGTCATGGTCCAACCAGTCAAATGCATGAACGTTCCACGCTACTGTCGAGTAGCCTAACATCGCGGCATCAATACAAGCACCAAGATTGCGCTGGCCATAGGGAGGACGAAACAACTTTTGCTCGTACGGCGCCAGGGCCTGGCTACAGGATCTGATCTGCCTCCAGCGTTCCCGCTGGGAGACAAGCGGCAATGAGGGGTGGTCTGTCGTATGGTTCGCAATGGAGTGTCCTTGAAGGGCCGCCTCACGGACAATCTCCGGATGTCTTCGGGCCATCGTTCCCAACATAAAAAACGTGGCGTGGGCTCGGTGTTTTGCCAAGACCTGCAGCAGTTTCGCAGTGAACAGCGGGTGGGGTCCATCGTCGAATGTCAGGGCGACGATCGGTTCGTTCGTAGTCACATGCGAGATTGGGCCCATTCGAACCTGCGTCCAAGCTCGGAAGCGATCGTCAACCGCGTCTCGGTAGCCTCTGATCCAGGCTCTCAGACCGACGGCGGACTTACCCGTTCCGACGCCGTGAGCTGCCGGCGGAGAGGTATCGTTAATATTCAACGAACAGCTCTTTCCTGAATCTGCGAAATCTCCGATCCTCCTAGCGCCCCGGGAGTGATGTTCGCAGACTCAATTCCCAACTGATCAAACGCGGACTTTGTAGCCTTTTCTAACTCGTATTTCTCTTCTATCGTTGCGCGCGCAGAATCGCCCATCTCTACGCGCTGCGAGACCGTTAATGCCAGAGCCTTCTGCAGTCCAGCCACAACTCCTTCCGCGGAAGGCTCGATCAAAAAGCCGTTATGTTCGTCCTCAATCATTTCGTCCGGACCCGGTATATTCGACATGAGACAAACCAGCCCTACAGCCATCGCTTCCATCAGAGCGATCGGGCAACCCTCGTACTCGCTCGCGAGCACGTAAACATCTGAGCCCTGCAACACGGGAGCAATATCGCTAACGTGGCCCAGGAGCTTTATGCGCTCACCAGCGTGGCACTTCGCAATCAAGCTCTCGATTTGGCTCTTTAAGGGGCCCTCTCCAGTCAGCAAAAGCCAGACCGACCGGTTGCGGGAGGCAATTTCTTCGAACGCAGTCACCAGATCATCGACGCGCTTCTCGCGGCTAAAGCGGGATGTGCTGGCAATCACCATGGCGTCGTCCGGAATACCCAACCGCCTGCGAACGCGCATCCGCGTCGCTCGGGACGGTCGGAACGTGGTCACATCCACACCGTGACCGACCAGGCCCATCTTGTTCTGCGGAAATCCGTAATACCGCGCAATTCTGTCCTTCATCGAGCAATTAGAAACGAGAACCCGCTTGCAGAATCGCTCGCGCATTCTCCACGGCCACAATGGCCACCAGACTCGCGGATACCACCACAGTCCAAAGTCCGGCAATCCGAACCGATACTTCGTCGTTTTCTTCAAAGGCTCCTGCAACTTGCTCGGGCTGTGCATGGTCATCGACGCGTTTCCCTTCGTTACCACGAAGGCCGCCAGCACACATGCCAACGGAGTAGCAAAGAAATCTCCGTCCAGGAATACCACTGCATCAGGTCTTATGCGCCAAAGGAAGCGCAGCCAAATCGGGGAAAAATGCCAGAAACTTCCTTTGACGAGATCGTTGATCCCCTCTTCCGGCTTATAGCGGCCATAAATATGAGTCACCTCAGGCTCGCTCAGATGGACAAACTTTGCGCGCAATCCGCCGTCCGCAAACCGTTGTGAGAATACGTCCGCTGGACTGGAGACAATGACTTCGTATTGCGAATAGTCGATTCGCTTCAGCCAATCCAGGAGAAGCACTTCCACTCCGCCGAACCCGTACGTCCGGCGCACGAACAAGATCCGCATCATCTCGTGCTCTTTTCCATCGAGACTGGTTCGTCGGCCGAGATGCGCCAATCCGCCTCATTCCATAGAAAATTGAGCTTGTGAAGGTTATTGGCATCACCCCTGACCCGCAGGGATATGTGTTCGTCGGAAAGAATCACTCTGTCCCGATCGTCCGCACACACAGCGCCCCACAAATAATAGTCGCCGGGCATCAGCATTACGCGGCGAATCGTCACTTCGCAAGCTACCCACGCGTCTGCCGCTGCCCGCATGGGTTCGCTGTAAACGGTGAAGTAATGCAGGCCGTCTGGACTCGTGATTCGCAACATGAAACGAACCACAGGGATGTCCCGCAGTTCGGCGCGCATGGAAACAGTCAGGGACGAGTCGGGCGACACTTCTTTTTGTTCGCTGAAAAGCACGACCATTCTCGCCGGACTGTTTTTGAGCGCCTCGGCCTCCATTTGATCACGCACGTTCAGATTCAAAGTGCGGTACTTCGAAATCGTATTCATCGGCGGACCGTCGGCCACAATGCGGCCGCCATCGATGCATATTGCACGCTTGCACACCGTTTGTATCAGCCACATGTCATGTGTGACCAGCACAATCGTCATGCCCTGGGCATTCAGTTCGCGCATCTTATTGATTGATTTCGTCCAGAAGCTCGCGTCGCCGACTGCCAGAACCTCGTCTACCAGTAGTACGTCCGGGTCGAGGTGTGCCGCCACTGCAAACCCCAAGCGGACGTACATGCCGCTCGAGTAGAACTTGACGGGCGTATCAAGGAATTTCTCCAACTCCGAGAAGGCCACGATCTCGTCAAATCTCTGCTGTATTTGTGATTTGCGCAGCCCTAGTATCGAGCCGCTCAGATAGATGTTCTCCCGTCCGGTCAGCTCAGGGTGAAATCCGGTGCCTACTTCCAAAAGAGAGCCCACCCGGCCGTAAATGTGCGCTCGTCCTGAACTAGGTAAAGTAATTCGAGCTAGGATCTTGAGAAGACTGCTTTTGCCTGCTCCGTTTCGCCCGACGATTCCAAACACATCACCGCGCTCTATTTCAAAAGAGACATCATTTAATGCTCGAAACTTGGGGTGATCGACGGGCTTTATCACGCTGCGGATTCGTTTGAGATAGCCTCGCAGGCCAGCGGTATGCTCAGGAGCCTGACCCAGGGCGTACTCCTTCGTCAGTCTGTCCACGACAATTGCAGGATAGTTCATATAGGCCGTCACACGATGTCCGCAAAAGTCTGTTCCAATTTCCGAAACAACACCGCGCCGCTCACCAGCAGGAAAACCGAGACGCCCGCCGATAAGGCAAACATGGCGTACGGCGGAAAGTTAGTTCCCAAGAGCGCCCAGCGGAATCCCTCTAGCACACCCGCCATAGGGTTCAAGCCGCTAAGGACGCGCCACTTCGCAGGTATTAGGCTACTCGGATAATAGACGGGCGTTGCGAAAAACCAGAGCTGGACGAGAAATGGCACGGCCTGCTGAACGTCGCGCGTGCGCACGTTCAACGCCGATAACCACAAAGCTAATCCGGTCGCCGCCGCCAGAACCAGAAGGAGAAACAATGGAACGTACAACATGTGGAGAGACGGCCGGATCTGATAGAACGCCAATACGATCACCAGCACAAGGAATGACAGCACAAAATCAATCAAACCGCCAAACGTTTTCGAAATTGGTAAGGCAAGTCTCGGCAGATATACCTTTTTCAATAGCGCCGCGTTGCTAATCAGGCTATCGGAGCCTCGAGTTATGCCGGACGAGAAAAGTGTCCACGGAATGAGAGCGGTGAGGAGGAAGATCGGATACGGAACTCCGTCGGAGGGCATTTTAGCCACGCGGCCAAAGACAACACTGAAAACCGCCATTGTCGCTAGCGGTTGCAAAATGATCCATGCCGCGCCGAGGGCCGTCTGCTTGTAGCGCACTTTAATGTCGCGCGAGATTAAAGAGTAGAGCAACTCACGGGCTTCCCAAAGTTCACGAAAGTTGATGTGCACCCACTTCTTGGCCGGCTCAATCGATACCTTGACCAGGGCGTGACTGGGTAACGCCGGAAGGCGCGACGTGCGAGCAGCCGAGGCAACCGCTCGGTTCGCAGCTTCTTGCATGTAATTTAGGGAATCCTGCCTTCCTTTTGACTTACATCGTTCGACTATAGCCCGCCCGTTACCGAGCAATCGTGGTGCCAAGAAAAGCTTCTCCGTTTGGCGTATAGACCATTGAAAAAGAACGACATATCAATACGACTTCAGCGGGAAACACGCCAGCACCACGCGGCTTTTGCGCGATGGAGGGACAACTTTTCGGGACTTTGTGGAAGTCTCCTTCCTCTCAATGCAAACGTTTGCGGCCGAGGATCGGGTGCACCGCACTATAGAGCAAAGACTCGCTGTTTAACACTTCCTTTCAGGCGCCCGATTCTCCACGCCAAGCCCCATATAAACTGCGCTCGACCGCCCAAGTCCATCCGCCAGTATGCCGGTAAGGTTCGCAGAAGCCTGAGCCACGCCGCGATTCCCGTCTTAGGCGAAAGTTTGGGCATACCAAAAGGACGGTAGCGCTTGTAGAGAATGACGTTGTATTCGCCCCAACAACACGCTTGGCGATAGATTCCCTTCAAACTGTGCCTGAGGCGAGTATGAATCACCGCATTGGGAGTGAACTCTAAAGTCGTTCCGGCCAACTGCAGCTTCCAGCACAGATCGGTATCATGCAGGTATGGAAGCGTTTCATCTACACCTCCCACCTGCTGCCAAAGGCGACGCTTCAGCCCGATCGTTCCACCACCGGCATGCGCCATGAATGGCGGGTAATAATATCTTTGAACTTCAGTAGCTTGGGGAAACGTGCGATTAGCCGTCAGCCAACCTGGGTTTAGTTTCTTCACGTCCAAGCGACAAGCCACGAAGTCATGTTTCTCGAGCGCTTCGCCGATGGCGGCTACATATCCTTCGCCCACTACATCGTCAGCGTCGCAAAATGCGATGTTCGGGCTTGCTGCAGCTTCAACGCCGACGTTAAGTGCGTAAGGCTGTCCCCTACGCTGCGAGGCATCGATGACTCGGAGATTCGGAATCCGCGATTTATATTGTGCGACTATATCAAGCGTATTGTCGGTACAGCCATTATTAGCGACGACCACTTCCCAAGGCTTCGACCACTCTTGATTTGCAAGGGCCTCCAAGAGCTCTCCGATCGTCGCCGCTCCGTTGTAGCAGGGAATGACAACGCTGAGTTCAATTCCCTGATTGGGCCTGCCTGTTGCTGCCATATTCGCCCCTTGTCGACTTAGCAAGTCAATGCCGCGAATTTCCGGAGAGGTTCGGTTGCAATCTTCTAAGCAATAAAATACCTCGTAAGCCTTGAAAACGACGCGCGATATGATGTGAGACTGGAATACGACCACGAACCGCAAAGACTTTTCCTCCTGACGCTTCCCCCCGCGGTGGCTTCTTCACGTTCACCTGGCGGGTGATGCGTCGCGCAGATCGTAGAGGTACGCCGCTGCGCCAGGTTCTTGAAAACTATCGATGCGATGCCCAATCGCGTCAAGATCATAGGACAGCAGCTTTTCTTCGTCAGCGCCATCGTCTGTCCAGTTGTGGGAGAAGATCACCCAAGTTCGGCCCTTGCCTCGAAGGCGCATCACGTCCTCTTCGAAGATAAGCCAGTGACCTCGGCCCTCCCGCCCATTGAATACCGGTCCTGCTGCGTGGAATCTGGAGGCTTCGCAGTAGTAATCGAACGCCGGTTGAGCACCATAGTAAACATAAATGACGTCTCCAGTTTGCTGATGAGCCTCCACATATTCCAGTACCGGGCGTATCTCCTCAACCGTGAATGGATGAAAAAGGATTCTGACCGAATGTGTCAAGGGTCGGAACGACAGCAAGAATAGAAGCACAATGCCGGCCGCCGCGAAGCTCGGCCGAAGGACACGATCCAATTGTTCCAATCCCTCGGACAACACTAGCAAGAGTCCTGGTGTTGCGAATAGTAAGAACCTATCGGCGAAGGGATATCGATGGAGTCCAGAAGCGCCGAGTGCCATCATGACTGGTAATAATAGAAAGCACGTTCGCGTTCTGGAGTTCCTGTACATGGCTATGGTCCCGACCACAAAAACAAACGTTGCCAGGGCAGAGGCGCCGAGCCCTACAGGTCCCTCAAATAGTCCAACAAGCTTTTGGTAGTACCAAGTAATCGCGTGGCCCGATAAGAGGAAAGGCGCGAAGTTTTCTGAGTGTTCTATCCTCAAATCGCGATCGGCGATCAATGGTTTCAAAGAAAGCCAATAAACGGAGGCAAAACTGGCGAGACCAAGGAAAAATGCGAGAATGGTGTTGAGTGCTGCCGTGCGATTTCTCGCCAACAAAGAGGAAACGAAGAGCGTGGCGCAGATGCCAGTAAACACAAAGATCGCCGGATGGGAAAACCAGACGCCGGCTGCACCGGCGAGACCGAGAAGAACCGCATCCGCGAAGCTGACTCGTGGGTCGAGGACCGAGACCGCAGCGTAAAGCAACAACGCGACCATCACATCCGTCGAGTACTGTTTTGCCATACTCGAATAGTAAATTAACGAACTCGAGATCACGAAAAAAAAGAGTGCCACAAGAGCAGACTTCTGGCCGAGCCATTTCCTTGCCACGGCATGGAAAACAAAAATCGACAATAGCCCTGCCACGAGCGGAAACAGGCGTAGCGAGTATTCACTTGGTCCTAACGTGAGTACCGCCAGGCGTTCCACCAACAAGAAAGCCAAAGGGGCTCCTTGATGATTTTCCAGAGGCCGGAGGAGCAGTTCAGAAGCTGTGTGATGGAGAAAGTGCAGCGAGATCATCGCCTCGTCTAGCCACAACGAGCGGTGCGAGGCGTACTGCACTAGACGCACCAGCACGCCGAAGGCGAAGAGTACGATCAAGATCATCCGTTCTGAGTCTTGCGAGAGATGCTCATATAGTTGAGGGCCAAACGAATTGCTGGCAATCTGCGGAGTTATGTCAGAAGCATCCGGCTGCACCGTTTCCGTCTCAAGAAGGTGAACCCCACGAGAAATCCCAGGTTTTGAGTTCGAATCGATCATAGAAACTTTAGGCCAAAAGCCAGCATCGATGAGTTGTTGGCCCTTCCGGCCGGGAATAGCGGGCCAACTGCGCCGAAATCGTCACGGCGCAGCAACTGCCTGACAGATGAACGATTAATTCGACCAGTTCGGGAACATGAGCGAGAGGTGGCGACCGGCCCAATTAAGATTTTTCGTTGAGGTCGCGATCCAAACCCGAGCGCGATCAGCACATGCTGCGCAGGCCGCCGCTGGTACGTACAGTTCAATCTGCTCTGGCTGCTGATCGTTTTCGGCACGCTGGGTAATGGATTCTCGAGCAATTGATCGGCCAAAGGTCGATCCGGCATTCACTGAAAGCACCAGCCAGACCAGTTCGAGATGTTTCCGGGGGAGAGCGAGTCAAAGCAAGCGGAATCCACTTATCGGCAAGCTTTTTGCCAATGAGGCCAATGAGAACGTAGCGTTTGCCATTAAATGCTTTGTTATCATAGGGTAGATTTGGAATCACATTTGCTTAGTTGTGACCGTGTCACCCCCCAAGCTCATCCTCATTCTTGGCCTGATTCTTCCTCTGGGTTCTCCAGCCTTTGCGCAAATCCGCTACGTGCAATCAAGGAGCAGTGTGTCGACGCAGAACGCTAACGGGCTTTCGGCTTCGTTTGCGAGTAACACCACAGCAGGGAATGCCATCATTGTGGCCGCAGCCGCGGCGGGAGGTTCGGCCGTCAGTTCGGTAACTGATACCCAGGGAAATTCGTATGCTCAGGCGGTGGCCTCGGACGGTTACGGCGAATTTTGCAGCGAGCACGGGGTTCAGTGTGATCTACATACACGAATATGCCGGACTGGCTGCGAGTTCGCCACTGGATCAGGTTTCCTCCCAGGGGGGAACCGGGACGGCGGTAACCTCGGGAGCGAAGACCACGACCCAGGCCAATGAACTGGTCTTTGGCTATGCTGCGGTGGACCACTGTGTCATGGCAGGGAGCACGGGCTTTACGGTGCGGCAGACTGCCGGATGCAACATGTCCGAGGATATGATCGTCTCCGCAGTGGGGACGTATTCCGCGACTTTCACCCAGAGTTCTAACGGAGGATGGGTTGGCCTCATGGCCACCTTCAAAGCAGCCGCCAGCGGTCCTCCGCCGACGTTGCAGTCAGTTAGCGTGACACCAGCGAATCCAACCGTAGCCGTGGGCAGCTCTCCGCTCCAGCTCACGGCCACAGGAACGTACTCTGACTCGTCGACGCAAAACATTACCAGCTCGTGTTCATGGACGAGCAGCGCAACCGGAGTGGCCACCGCCAACTCGTCGGGGCAGGTAACGGCAGTAGCAACGGGCTCAGCAATCATTACGTGTACGGTCGGTTCTGTCACTGGTTCCACGACCGTGACGGTCACAACAGCTGTCGCGACCTTTCGCTACGTGCAATCAAGGAGCAGTGTGTCGACGCAGAACGCCAACGGGCTTTCGGCTTCGTTTGCGAGTAACACCACAGCAGGGAATGCCATCATTGTGGCCGCAGCCGCGGCGGGAGGTTCGGCCGTCAGTTCGGTAACTGATACCCAGGGAAATTCGTATGCTCAGGCGGTGGCCTCGG